>Ga0315282_10004282_pt1 | contig 24925 bp, 18 predicted proteins | sample YL17G07_20_MG_FD_203693 | JGI IMG/M metagenome (GOLD analysis project Ga0315282, IMG submission 203693) | Sediment microbial communities from Yellowstone Lake, YNP, Wyoming, USA - YL17G07_20 | ecosystem: Environmental > Aquatic > Freshwater > Lake > Sediment | place: USA: Wyoming | collected... | reverse complement strand
GTCGCGAAGGGCCCGCGGCCCGAGCAGTTCAAGTTCAAGCCGCTCGTCTACGACCCGCCGAAGGGGGCCGATTTCCGCACGCAGCTCGCCAACGGCCTGGTCGTCTACATCGCCGAGGACCACGAGATCCCGTGGATCAGCGCGTCGTTGATGATGCGAACGGGGCCGTTCCTCGAACCGAAGGACAAGCTCGGTGTGGCGGGTATGGCGTCCACCGTCATGCGCACCGGCGGCACGAAGACGATGACCGGCGAGCAGATCAACGAGCGGATGGACTTCCTGGCGGGCAGCGTCAGCGCCACCAGCCTGTCGATCCACAAGCGCTACCTGGACGAGGGCCTGAACATGTGGACCGACATCCTCCGGAACCCGGCGTTCCCCGAGGACAAGGTGCGGCGCGAGCGTGACCAGGCGCTGGTCAACATCCGCAACCGCGACAAGAACCTCTCGCAGGTGGCCTACCGCACGTACCAGAAGCTGCTCTACGGCGCGGATTCGCCGATCGCCGCCGAGCCGACCGAGGAAGGGACGAGCGGGATCACGCGCGACGACCTGGCCGCGTGGCACAAGAAGTACTGGGGCGCGAACAACGCCATCCTCGTCATCTCGGGCGACTTCAACAAGGCCGAGATGCTGCAGAAGCTGGAGGCCACCTTCGGCAAGTGGACGAACGCCGAGAAGGCGGTGCCGCCGATTCCGAAGGTCGCGCAGGCGGCCGGCGCCGGCGTGTACATGGTGCAGCCGGATGCGCCGACCAACCAGGGCGTCATCCAGATCGGGCACATCGGCCTGATGATGGACGACCCCGACTACCCGGCCGTCGATCTGATGAACTACGTCCTGGGCGGCGGCTCGTTCTCGTCGCGCATCACGAAAGTGGTCCGGACCGACAACGGGCTGGCCTATTCGACCAGTTCCTCGTTCGGCGGCGGGCTCCAGTATCCGGGCACGTTCACCGCGTTCTGCCAGACGAAGGACGCGACGGTCGTCTTCGCGTCGCAGTTGATGCTCGATCTCATCGAGGGGATGCGGGCGGGCGACGTGAAGCAGGCGGACCTGGACTTCGCCCGGACGGCGCGCGTCGAGGCGTTCCCGGCAACCTTCGGCAGCATGGCGCAGGCGCTGAGCGCGTTCGCGTCGCTCGAGTTCTACAACCGGCCGCGCGATTACTACGACGTGTGGCGGGCGAAGTACCAGAAGGTGACGCTGGCCGACATCAAGCGCGTCGCGCAGAAGTGGCTGCAGACCGACAAGCTGGTGATCATGGTGGCGGGCAACATCGACAACTGCCGCAAGGGCGCCGACAAGATGCTGCCCAACCAGCCGACCATCGACGCGATGGCCGCGAAGTTCGGCGGGCGCGCGATTGATGGCCTGGCGAAGAAGTACGGCGACGGCCAGGTGCACATCATTTCGCTCGCGAAACGGGCGACAACGAACTGACTTTCCTTGGCCTTGGGCCTTGGACCTTGGACCTTGGGGCTTGTCCTAAGGCCTAAGGTCTAAGGCCTAAGGCCCTTGGAGAATTCCATGCGCTTGCCACTCCGCGCCGCGCTGTTGATTGCATGCGCCGTGATGCTTGCGCAGGCCGCGTTGTTGGGGCGCGGCCCGCAAGCGCAAACGGCACCCGCCGCGCAGGCCTTGCCAGCGCCGCTCTCCGGCTTCGAAGACAGCGGCGTGTTCCTCCTGTACCAGAACGAAGATCGCGTGGCCACGATCACGTTCAAGTGGCAGGCGGACGGCACGCTCGACAACGAGACCGTCATCTCGGCCGCCGGGCAGTCCACGACGATCACCCAGAAGATCGAGGTGGACAAGGACGGCCTGTGGACGAAGATGACCACCAACTCCGCCCAGGGGCTCGTCGAAACGGAGCGCGAAGGGGGAACCGCGCGGCTCACGGCGAAGGGCAAGACGCAGATCGTGAAATTGGAGCCGGGCGCATGCCTGTTCGGCAATTACGCGCCCGTGCTCATGAGCCAGGCGGTCAGGCTCTACGACCGCGCAAAGGGTGGGAAGCAGGAGTTCCCGCTGGTGATCAACGCCGGCGCGATGATGAGCGGGTCGCTCGAGTACAAGGACACGGTGGACAGGAGCGTCGGCGGACGCGACATGCGCTTCGCGCGCTATCTTTACGGGCTGCCCGGCGTCGACGTCACCGTCTGGATCGGCGAGGACGGGAAAGTGTACCTCGGCGACGTCCCGGCCCAGCACGCGGCCTACGTTCGCGAAGGGTACGAGATGCTCCGGCGAGCGCCGGAAACGGATCCGCTGATCTCGGCCGCGAAGTACGATGTCAAGGCCGACCGAAGCGTCCGCGTCCCGATGCGAGACGGCGTCGCGCTCTCGACCGATATCTTCCGGCCCGACGCGGAGGGACCGTTCCCGGTCATCCTCGTGCGGACGCCGTACAAGAAGGAGATGGCCGAGCTGCAGGCGCGCTATTACGCGCGCCGCGGCTACGTGTTCGCCGTGCAGGATTGCCGCGGCCGGTTCGGATCGCCGGGCACGTGGGAGCCGTTCATCAACGAGCCGCAGGACGGATACGACGCCGTCGAATGGCTGGCGAAGCAGCCGTGGTCGACCGGCAAGGTGGGGATGATCGGCGGTTCCTACGTCGGCTGGGTGCAATGGTGGGCGGCCCGCGAGCGGCCGCCGCATTTGGTCACGATCATTCCGAACGTCTCGCCGCCCGATCCGTTCTACAACCTTCCGTACGAGCACGGCGCGTTCTTCACCTGGGGCGCCATCTGGTGGGCCGACGTCCTGGAGAGCAACGCGACGGCAGACATTTCAGGCGCCGCGATTGGCGCGATCGGCGACAAGAAGTACGGGCAGCTGCTCAAGGCGCTTCCCGTGATCGATCTGGACAAGACGGTGCTGGGCAAGGTGAATCCGTACTGGCGCAAGTGGATCGAGCACCCGGTGGACGACGCCTACTGGGCGAAGGCCAACTTCCTGGATCGACTGAAGGGCGTGGACATCCCGGTGTTTCACCAGTCCGGCTGGTACGACGGCGACGGCATCGGGACGAAACTGAACTACCTGGCAATGAGGCGGGCCGGGCACGGGAACCAGAAGCTGGTGATCGGCCCGTGGGGTCACACCGACCAGGCGACGCGCCGCATCGGCGATCGCGACTTCGGCCCGCAGGCGATCGTCGATCTGCAGCGCGACTACCTGCGCTGGTTCGATTACTGGCTGAAGGGCGTCGACAACGGCATCCTCAAGGAGCCGCTGGTGAAGATCTTCGTGATGGGATCGAACAAGTGGCTGGAGGGCGACACCTACCCGCTGCCGCAGACCGAGTTCCAGAAGTGGTACCTGGGGAGCGGCGGCCGCGCGAACACCTCGAAAGGGGACGGCCGGCTGAGTCCGGAAGCGCCGGCGGCAACCGGCCACCCGGACAAGTACGCGTACGACCCCGGGGATCCGACGCCGATGCCCGGCTTCTACGAGGAGCCGGCTGACGCGCCGAAGGTGCAGAACGCTGAAGACGCGAAGAAGGAGGCCGAAGCGCGTCACGAGAAGGTGACCGCGTCGCGCCCGGACATCCTCGTCTATACCACCGAGCCGTTGAAGGAACCGCTCACGTTCGCGGGTCCCGTGTCGGCCACGCTCTACGCGTCTTCATCGGCGCGAGACACCGACTGGTTCATGAGCCTGATGGAGGTCGACGAGAGCGGCAAGATCTTTCCGCTGGCGAGCGGCAGGGTGCGCGCCCGCTTCCGGGTGTCAACCCGGACACCGCGGTTGCTGCAGCCCGGGCGCATCTACCAGTACACGATCGATCTCTGGCAGACGGCCATCACGATTCCGTCGGGCCGTCGGCTGCGGGTGGAGGTGGCGTCGGCCTCCTTCCCGCTGTGGTCGCGCAACCTGAACACCGGGGGCCACAACGAGACCGAGACGAAGTTCGTCGTGGCGACGCAGGCGATCTATCACGACGGGCGGCACCCGTCGCACCTGCTGCTGCCGGTCATTCCGACGATGACGACGCGCGCGGAGAAATGACGACACGGCTGGCGCGCGGGCGAGGAACGGCTTCACTTCCTCGCCGTCAGGCCATGATCGGTCAGTTCCACGACCAAACGGACCCAGAGGATTCACTTAAGCGAATCACGAACCGGGATGCGGACAGGTGTTTCCGGCTCGCTTTTTGAAACGGGCGTGACGCGGGGACTGGACGCCGAACCGCCCTTGCGGTAACGTTTCCAAACTGGACCGACACGGCCATGCCAAGAGCAGCATTGTCCAAAAAGTCGCAAGGCGACCACGAACTGCCCGTGATCCTGGAGGATTTCGTCCCAAGGGAGATCGGCAAGCTGACCAACCCGCAGACCGACTTGCCGAAGATCGCGCGCAATGAACGACTGACAGCAGCCATCGAAGCGAGACTGCGAGAGATCCCGACGTCGCACAATCTGCACTTGGCCGACGCCCGGCGCATGCAGTTTCTGCAACCGGACAGCGTGCATCTGGTTGTTACGTCGCCTCCGTACTGGACGCTGAAAGAGTACCGGGAGTCGGAGGGCCAGTTGGGTAACGTCGCCGATTACGAGACGTTCCTTCGCGAGCTCGACGAGGTCTGGAAGCACTGCTACCGTGCGCTCGTGCCCGGCGGACGCCTGGTCGTCGTAGTGGGGGATGTCTGCTTGTCGAGGCGGAAGAACGATGGACGGCACATGGTCGTTCCGCTGCACGCCTCCATTCAAGAGCATTGCCGGCACATCGGGTTCGACAACCTGGCCACGATCATCTGGCACAAGATCGCCAACGCCGTGTACGAGGTGGAAAACGGCTCGAGCTTCCTGGGCAAACCGTACGAGCCGAATGCCGTCATCAAGAACGACATCGAGTACATCCTGATGCAGCGAAAGCACGGTGGTTACAGGAGTCCATCGCTTGCGACTCGCGTGCTGAGCGTCATCTCCGCAGACAACTACCAGAGGTGGTTTCAGCAGATTTGGAGCGGGTTGACCGGAGCGTCCACCAAGCATCACCCCGCTCCGTATCCACTGGAGCTGGCCGAACGGCTCGTTCGGATGTTCAGTTTCGTCGGCGACACCGTGCTTGACCCGTTCGCCGGCACCGGCACCACGACGCTCGCTGCTTCGCGCTGGGGGCGAAACAGTGTCGGCGTCGAAGTCGATCCCCACTACTACGACCTGATGCGTTCCCGCCTGCTTCAGGCAACTGCTGGCCTGTACGAGTCAACTCGGCTAAACTTCTGCCCATCGTCCAAGTAGCAGCAGCTCCCGCCGCTACACCCTTCATCCGCTTTCGGCTTCGATAGCCCGCGACCGCCCGACATCCCCGGGCGGAACAGGCGGCGATTCGCTCTCTGTCGTCGTTCGTGATCCAGTGGGAAGAGCTATGGTCAACGTCGAGCAGTTGCTCTCTGACGCGGTACAACACTTCTGGCGCACGCGCAGCATGCAACACGAGCGGCAGGGCTCGGTGACAGGCGTCAAGGACGCGGGAAATCGAGCGGCGGTCACCGGCGGGAAACATGCCGATGGCTTCGTGCGCCTCGTTGCGGAAGTTGTCGCAGACGCCGGGATCGACAACTTCAACATTCACACGGCGGAGAAGAGAAAGAGGACGATTCCTGGCTACTACCGCGCCGCGAAGGAGTGGGACCTGGTCGTGGCGATGAACAGAACGCTGGTCGCTGCGGTCGAAGTCAAGTCCCAGGTCGGCAGTTTTGGGAACAACTTCAACAGCCGGGTTGAGGAGGCAATCGGCAACGCATCGGACTTCTGGACTGCGTACGCGAAAGGAGTGTACGAGGGGTCCGCGCGTCCGTGGCTCGGCTACTTCTTCATGCTCGAAGAGCACCCCAATTCCTTATCGCCATCGCGTCAGCTGGATCTGTCGCCGTTCAAGGTTGAACCAGCATTCCAGGGACTCTCGTACGCGCTGCGGTATGAGGAGGTGTGCAAAAGACTTGTGCGCGAACGTCTGTACGATGCTGCCTGCTTCATCACCTCGAACTCACGCGATGGGGCTAAGGGGCAGTACTCCGAACCGGCAGCGGAGATCGGCGTGAAGAATGTTGCTCGCTCGCTGCACGCTCACGTGGCCGCCATCGCAGCGGTCTGACCGACTGCTATCGCTTGAATGTGACCGGTGCGCAGATGGATCTCGAACAAGTCATCCACGATATCGCCAGCAGACGCGCGACGGACGCAGGACGGCTCGCCGCGTTGGCTGACTTCGCCAAGCAAGAGTTTGGGCGTTTCGGACTGCCGGGCGTGCGCGGCGGCGAGGGCGGCGAGTTGAAGGTCGGCGGCATCGCGAGGACGAAGAAGTGGGATGTCGCGTACGAGTTTGCGGGCAAGTTGCGATTGCTGGTGTCCCTCAAGTCGATGTGGAAAAACATCAGCGGGACGGTGCCGAATCGCCTCGATGACCTGATGGGCGAAGTTGCCAACGTTCAGCAGTTCATGCCCGAGGTCGTGATCGGGTACGTCGTGATCTTCGACGCCACCAAGGACGAGATTCGTCGCGACGGCAAGATGTGGTCTGTTTACTTCGAGCAAGCGCTCCGTCAGATCGCGATCCGTCGCGCGCCGCTCTGGAACCAAGGACTGCTGGAAGCGTTCTGGTTCATACGTTTCGACCCGACCAAGCCACGGGGTTCGCGAGTTCTGGAGCCAGGGCAAACAGCGACAGACGGAGAGCGATTCTTCAAGGCGCTTGTCGCGGAACTGCATCGGCGTGAGCCGGCCATTCCGCTCACGGCGGATACCAGTAGGTGGTGAGTGGACTGCGTCTTCAGATCCAGGTGCATCACCCAACAATGGTGGCGCGCGTTCTCACCGTGTCGGGCAGGCTATCGAAGCGATGTCCGCCGTCGCTGTTCGGTGCTCGGTGCCGGCCCAAACCACCGTTCGCATGTTTCCAACGTCCTGGTATTGCCCGACTGCTGCACTCATCTTTTCCAGTCGGCCGTGATCCTCCGCCGCCCCAGCCGCACGTAGCGCGGGTCCTTCTCGATCCCGATGAACTGCCGTCCCTCGCGGATCGCGGCCACGGCGGTCGTGCCGCTGCCGAGGAAGCAGTCGAGGACGAGATCGCCGGGCGCGGTCAGGAGGCGGATCGCGCGGCGGGGAAGTTCCACCGGGAACTTCGCCTCGTGGTCGTCGTTGGCGCGCACCGACGGGATGGTCCACACCGCGCGCGACCCCCACTCCTTCCACTCCTGCGCGGTCAACCGCGACCGATCCACCGTGGTCACGCCCGGCTTCCAGAAGATGTAGACGTACTCGAATTCGTCGACCGCGCGAAACGACAGCGTGTGCCAGCGGCCGTTCTCCCACGCGGGATCCTTCACCCAGATTCGCCGGTCGTACGGATACAAGCCGGCGGCCAGCGCCCACTGCTCGACCAGGCCGCCGACGATCTTCACGCGCGTCTGGACGTCGTACTTGCCCCCGCGGATGTTGTTGCCGTTCAGCCGGCGATCGATCGTCTGCTCGCTGCAGCCAAGCAGTTTCGCGATCTCGTACCGGTTCATGGCCGGGTGCTCGGCCATCGCGCGCAGCACCATCGCGCGGGTCACTGCCGAGCGGCGTCGGGTCGGCGACTGCGCCTGGACGCGCGGCATCGACGGGTCGCGGAAGCAGAGGATGTCGGCGATGTTGACGGCAAGGAAACCGCCCGGTTCGAGGATGGGCGCGTGCAGCGCGATCACGGTCTCGAGAAGGCGCTGCCAGGCGTCGAACGTCAGGTGGGCCTCGTAACTCTTGCCGACGAAGTAGGGCGGCGACCAGAAGCTGAGGGCGACGCTGCCGGGCTCGACGCGCCGCAACAAGTCGCGCGCGTCGCCGGCGTAGATACGCCCCGGGCGAAGCGGGTTGGCGACCCGCCGCTCGAACCGCGGCGGCCGCAGCCTCTCGCGCACCGCCGGCGGCATCCTCGCGTAGTTCACGGGCGCTTCCGCCCAGGTCCGACGCGGCATCGCCTACACCTCGTTCCCGTCCGACAACCCCTCCATCGCCGGCGGCGGCGGCTCGTTGGCGACGACGCCCTCGAATTCGGCGCGGAAGTGCTCGGTCGAGACGCCCGCCGCGGCGGCCAGCTTCGCCAGCTCGTGCGGGTCGTCGAAGTCGTCGCGCCGCAGGCGGATCATGTAGCGGCGCGCGATCCAGTAGCGCGTGGATCGCGTGTCGACGAGCCGGACGCGCGGGCGGCCGGTGTTGGGGTCGAGCATGTCCGGGAACGGAACGGGAACGAAGTGACCGCCCTGCATGGTGATGACCGCCCCGTTTCCGCCGGTGAGCAGGAATTCGGCGGCGCAGTAGCCGAGGTCGCGCGTGTATTCCATGTCGAGCGGGATGGGATCGGCGCAGCGCAGCTCGTAGCCGATGTTCTTCGCCACGATCTTCGGCTTCAGGTTGAACTGCTTCAGGCGCTTCAGCACCTGCGCCTTGAGGGCGTCGCCGAGGTTGTACTCCGAAATGCGGAGGTTGCCGTGATCGTCGCGCTCGGTCATGTCGATGCCGGCCAGATCCTCGGGGTCGATGCCGAGCACGAGCCCCTCGGCGATGACGGCGAGGCCGTAATGATGGTCGGAGCTCGAGCGCTTGATGATGGCGCCCGCGAGCGTGTCCACCACTTCCTTCATCCGGATACTCCGTCCCTCGAACTCCTCGGGTATGAGCGTCAGCGTGGCCCCGGCCGCCTTGCCGATTCCGAGCGCGAGGTGCCCGGCCTTCCGGCCCATCGTGATGATGAAGAACCAGTTGTTCGCGGTGAGTGCGTCGACCATCAGGTTCTCGACTTCCCCGACGCCCAGATGGCGCGCGGTCTGGAAGCCGAAGGTATCGACGTAGGCGGGCAGGTCGAGATCGTTGTCGATCGTCTTCGGCACGTGCGCCACCCTGATGCGGCCGGCCGCTTTCTCCTGGAGCTTCATCGCCGAGTAGGCCGTGTCGTCGCCGCCGATCGTGATCAGTTGCGACACGTTCAGGCGCAGCAGCGAGATGACGGAGGTCTCCAGGTGCTGCGGATCGTGGGTCGGGTTGGCGCGCGACAGCCCGATGTGCGAGCCGCCGTGAAAATGGATGCGGCTCACATCGTCGATGGTCAGCGGGGTGACGTTTTCGATGTTGCCGCGCATGATCCGCTCGAAGCCGTCGCGAATGCCGACGACCTCGACGCCGCGCAGGGCGCTGCGGATGGTCGCCGCGCCGATGACGCTGTTGATGCCCGGGGCCGGACCGCCGCCGACGAGGATGGCGAGCTTCTTTGCGTGGGTCACGAGAACCTCCGCAGATAAGGCTAGCCGCAGATTCACGCGGATTCAATCCGCAGATTCACGCAGAAGGTACCGATCCACAGATTCACACGAATTCACGCAGATTATCAAAGAATCTGCGAGAATCTGCGTCAATCTGCGGACCGGGATCTTCTGCGAGAATCTGCGGATCGGTGACCCTTTGCGAGAATCTGCGGAACACCGAGCCACAGACCCGCCGTCGCTCGCCTGCCTCTCGTGCGAGCTATGGCGAGGCCTCGCCGTAGCTGCGCGCGACTGTAAACTGCGCAGCGTAGGCGGGTTCACACGAATTTACGCAGATTCCAGGCACAATTCATCAACCGATTACACCGATTCTGTCCCGACGATGCTTCCACGCGGCCGAACGCTCCGCGCGCTCGCGCCGTTGAGCCCCCGGGTGGGAATCGGGGCCCGTCGTGGCGAACGGGCGGCGTGGCACATGGCAAAGGAGTCGAGTGAGGGCCGCCAAAAACACAGCAGATGCGCTTCGAGAGCCGCCAGCGGCGGCTGGCGCGACGAGCGAAGCGGCCGTTCGCGAGAGCCCGATGATCAAAAGGCTTTCGCGAACGGCCGCTTCGCTCATCGCGCCGGCGGGACGGCCTTCGGCCGTCCGCCCTCGAAGCGCACGACGTCGCGAATCGGTGTAATCGGCGGATTCGTACGTGACGCGCCCGAGCGTAGCAGCCGGGGAGCAAGCTCGCCAGGAAAATAACGCCTCCCGGGGTCTGCCGCGCCGATTCTGGCGTACACTCGTCCCGGTCGCGGAGGTGTCCGATGCCGAAGAAGACGAAGCCATCGGTCGCGAAGGTCGATTTCAGGAAGCTGTATCCCGACCTGTACCGGGAATCGCGCGACATCGCGGACGTGCGGGCGGGCCGAGGCGTGTTCCTCGCCGTGGACGGCGTCGGCGAGCCGGGCAGCCAGGCGTACCAGGACGCGATTGGCGCGCTCTACGCCCTTGCCTACACGGCGAGGTTCACGTTGAAGAAGGCGGGGCTCGGCGACTTTGCCGTCCCGGCGCTCGAGTGCCTGTACTTCGACGATCCGGCGACCACGCCCAGGGGTCAGTGGCGATGGCGGTTGCAGCTGCGGATCCCGGAAGAGCTGACCTCCGCGGCGCTGAACGACGTCAGGAAGGCGCTGGCCGAGAAGAAGGGCCTCGACACCCGCGCGGTCAAGCGGATCGCATGGGCCGAGGGGCGGGCGCTGCAGATGCTGCACGTCGGGCCCTACCACCAGGTGAGCACCGCCTACCAGCGCCTGATGTCCGAAGCAACCGCGCGAGGGCTTGCCTGCACCGGGCCCGGGCACGAGATCTACCTGAACGATCCCCGGCGGGTGCCGGCCGACCGGATCAAGACGCTCGTCCGAATGCCGGTTGGCGTCGGCACCGCGTGATCGGCTCATCGCTCGAGCGTGCGGATCCGAAGGTAGTCGATCGCCGCGCTCAGGGTCCTCGCGTCGCCACCCGCCCCCGGGGCCATCGGCCGTGTGCCGCGCGAGAACTGGAGCGATACCCGGTTCACGCCGGAACGCCACTCGGAGCGTTCGGTGCGCAGTTGCACGATCTGCCAGCCGTCCGCGACCGCGATCGGGCCGTGCACCACGTTGTTGATCTTCACACGCAGCTGCTGCCGGGGAGCGAGGGGATCGGTGAACGGCCGCAGGCGCAGCTGCAGGTCCAGCATCTCGGCATGGTCGAGCGGGACGACAAGGTCCGCCTCGGGCTGTGCCCACCGATACGTCGTGTCCCCGTCACGTTCCGCGTCGTACCAGCCGCGCCCCAGGAAAGCCCGATCACTGTCTCCGGCGTGGATCGTCGCCCAGGGTCGAAGCGGATCGGCCAGGAACCGCTTCGCCCGCAGCACCTCGGCGTGCGCGGGTGAGACGCCATTGCGGGCGGCGTAGACCAGGGTGACGGGGTACGCGAAAGGGTGGCCGAACCAGGCGTGCACGGTCTGCGCCTGGTAGGCGGCGAGGCTGCCGAACTCCACCGGACCTCCTGGCTGCACAATCCCCGATAACGCCGCTTTCATGAACGTCACGTTCCAGAGGACGAGCGCGCCCAGCACAGCCGCCACGACGAGGCCCGGTCGCCGTTCTACCGTCTGCCGGGCGAATCGGATGAAAGCCGCGGTGCCGATGGCGAGCAACGGGAGCGTACCGTCGAAGCGCCGGCCGCCAAAGGCGTCGCCTCCCCACCAGTCCTGGATCGACGCATTGAAGTAGACCATCGCGGCGAGAGCCAGCAGCATCGGCACGCCGACGCGAGGGCGCGACCGGACGAAAGGCAGCAGGCCGAGAAGCGCGAGGTACAGGATTGGCGACGTCGCGAGAAGACCGTCGCGCGACGACCACAGCGTGTCGAGCAGCTGCGGGTTTGCCAGTCTGATCTGCGGGCTGAGGGGAGACACCGCGAGGTAGTGGCCGTAGATCGCCTTCCAGGCGAGCATTTGCGGCGCGAAGCCTGCGGCGGCCGTCCCGATGAAGAGGATGCCGGCGAGAAGGATCCGGCGCGCCTGCGGGCGATCGTGCCGCGCCAGCGCGCCGAGCAGCAACAGCGCGGCTTCGGCCGCGGGAAGCAGGGCGAACAGCGCGTTCTGCCAGCGGATGGTTGCGACAAAGCCTGCCAGCAGGCCGAGCCATGCCCAGCCGACGAGCGTGCGGTGGTCCGTGGTCTTCGCCCAGGCGTACATGAACGCGGCGACCCCGCACATCGACAGCGCATGACTCATGGTCGGTTCCTTCACGAGGTACCACAGCATGAAGGAGCCGCCTATCGTGACGCCCGTCGCGGCGGCGGACAGGCCGCGCGGAAAGTACAAGGACGCGAGCCGGTAACAGAACCAGGTGCCCAGCAATCCGTACAGGAGGTCCGCGATGCAGATCGCCTGGCGATACGGAAAGGACGTGCCGTCGGCTGTGACCTGTCGCGCCGGGTCGAAGGCGCGCGCCACCACGTGGGCCGCGCCGAAGAATGGCGACCAGGCAAGGGCGGGGCCGATCGTCCAGGCGGACTGGGCATGGCCGGTCTGCGTCGGCCGGAACAGCTGCGGTTTGTCTCCCAGCCCGAGCATTCGATAGTCGTTCGCGAGATCGATGTCACGGTCGAACCAGAGGGAGCGCACGTAGGCAAAGTAGTAGAACCCGTCGCTCTGAAGGCGCGCCCCCAGTGCCAGTTGGGCAGTCAGGCCCCCTGCGAACGCCATCGCGAGGGCCAGCGCGACGATCCGGTCCGGCGTCGCACGCCTGCGGCGCGCGAGGACGAGGCCGGCGCCGCCGGCCACGAGCACCGCAGCCAGCACGCCGTACATCCCTTCGTCGCGCGCGCCTCCGCTGAGCGAAGACCGCACCATCTGGCGCGTCGCCAGGTCGAGACAGCCGAGCGCGATGACGCCGAGAATGAGCACCCACGCCACACGCACGGTTCGACGGCCAGCCGCGCTTGCGTTCTGCTCCTGCACCTGCATCACGCCTCCCGGGGGGACATACTACTATGGCCGCCCGCGGCGCTCCAGCCTCGGCCGGGCTGCCAGTCCGTGGTAGAAGTGCCGGCGCAGCACCGAGGGCGGGATGCAGCGCCGGCCGAATGCCGGCGGCACTTCTACCACGGACTGCCAACCGCGGGTCGACACCGTCACACGGCCCGGGCTACACTGACGCGCGCACGCACCGACCCCCGGGTTCTCCCGACGAAAACACTCATGGACGGCATCTTTCAGCACCTGCTGGTGCTCGGGCGCCCGGCCTGCGGGAAGTCCGAGTTCATCGATTTCCTCGAGCACTCGTCCGACTCGATGCGCCGGCAGCGCCTGCACATCGGGCGCTTCGAAGAGGTCGACGACTTTCCCTGGCTGTGGGAGAAGTTCCAGGACGACGAGATCTGGGAGAAGGCGGGGTACGGGCGCCTCTACACCGAGGAGTACATGCCCCGCAACCCGGGAATGGCCCCGAAGGGCGCGAAGCTGTTCGACTGGTGCATGCACAAGTTCAACGACGTCATCGCCCGGCGATACCTCGGGCGCGACGACTTCTACCGCGACTCGACGCTGCTCGTCGAGTTCTCGCGGGGCGGGCGCGACGGCTTCCGCAAGGCGCTGGACATTCTCGATCGCGCAATCCTCGAGCGGGCCGCGATCTTCCACATCCAGGTCTCGCGCGAGGAATCGTGGCGCCGCAACGTCGCGCGCTACCAGGAAGAGCTGAGGCACTCGATCCTCGCGCACATGGTGCCGAAGCAGACCTTCGACTGCTTCTACGACCTCAGTGACTGGGAGGACCTCACGCGAGGCGAACCGTCCGGCACGCTGGACGTGAACGGCGTCCGCGTGCCGTTCGTCACGATGAACAACGAACCGGAATCGACGGACCCGGTGGTGCTGGAAGAGCGATACGCGACCGCCCTCGAACAATTGTGGACACTACGGGCCGGAAACCGATGAGTACTCGGAAATCCCCCGACATTGCCGGGAACGCTCGCACATCGCCGGCAATTTTCCAGCATCTGTTCGTGCTCGGCCGGCCGGCGTGCGGCAAGAGCGAGTTCATCGACTTCATGAAGAAGCTGCCAGCCGACGAGCGGGCGGCCAGGTTCGGCATCGGGCGCTTCGAGGAAGTGGACGACTTCCCGTGGCTCTGGGAGGCGTGCGTCGAGGACGACGGGCGCGAGGAGAAAGGCGAGCCGAGGCTGGTGTCCGAGCGGGTGCCCGAAGGCTACAACATCGCGGGGCCTCGAGGAATCGACCCTCTTCCACAAGGTCCCCGATCGCGACATGTTCGGGTACTTCCGTGACAACGACTGGCGGCAGATCACCGGACGCGCGCCCGGCGGCGGCCTCGCCGACCTTGCGCCCGGCGGCGTCATCGAGCTCGCGGGTCTGGGCGTACCGTTCGTGTCGATGAACAACGAGGTGGAATCGGTCGACCACCGCATCCTGACAGAGCGGTACGGTCTCGCGCTCGGCCGGCTGCGGGATCTTCGAGGGGAGCGGGACTCAACTCGGCGATGACAACAGTGAACTCGTGAGGAGCGAATGCGCAACCCGATGAATCACTCGCCCGAGTACCGCCGCCGCCGGTTCTTCAACTGGTTTCCGCTCGGCCTCACCTACGCGACCTACTACATGGGTCGCTACAACCTGAACGTGTCGTCGACGACAATGATCGAGCAGTTTCACCTGTCCAAGGCCGACTTCGGCATGATTGCGACCGCCGGCTTCTGGACCTACGCGCTCGCCGTCGGCTTCAACGGGCCGCTCGCCGACCGCATCGGCGGCAAGAAGTCGATCCTGATCGGCGCGGCCGGCGCCTGCGCGCTCAACCTCCTCATCGGCCTCCTGTTCCTCAACGGCTGGCAGACGAAGATCATCGTCGGCATGTCGCTGCTCTACGCCGTCAACCAGTACTTCCAGTCGTTCGGGGCGCTGTCGGTCGTGAAGGTCAACGCGCCCTGGTTCGCGGTGCAGGAGCGCGGCGTGTTCGGCGGCGTCTTCGGCATCATGATTTCGTCGGGCTACTTCCTGGCGCTGACGGTCGGCGGCTGGATCCTCTCGTTTCTGCCCTGGTACTGGGTGTTCCTGATTCCGTCGGCGCTGCTCGCGGTGATGTTCGTCGTCGACGTGGTCGCCGTGAAGGATCGGCCGTCGCAGGCGGGCTTCGAGGATTTCGACACCGGCGACGCCACCTCGAAAGATGCGGATCGCGACAAGCCGGTGGATTTCCCCTACCTCGTCCGGCGCGTCTTCTCGAATCGCATCATTCTGACGATCATCGCGGCCGAATTCTGCACCGGGTTCGTGCGCCAGGGCGTCATGCTGTGGTTCACGCCCTTCCTCAAGGAAGTGCACAAGATCGACGTCGGGACCGGGCTGTACACCGTGGCCTCCATCGGCATCACCGTCGGCGGCATCATCGGCGGCCTCCTCTGCGGCTACCTGTCCGACCGCGTGTTCGGATCGCGCCGGCCGCCCGTGGCGTTCATCTTCTACCTCGGCCAGATCGTCGCGCTCGTCTGGCTCGGGCGCACCGGGTCGCCGCTGTTCGCGGTGCTGCTCATCCCGTTCACGTGCGTCTGGATCTTCGGCGTGCACGGCATGCTGTCGGCGACCTCCGCGATGGACTTCGGGGGCACGAAGGCCGCGGCGACGGTCGCCGGCATCTGCGACGGCGTGCAGTACGTGGCGTCGGGCCTGACCGGCTTCGCGCTTGGCGGCGTCCTCGATCGTCTCGGGTGGTCCGCGTGGACGTGGTCGATCGTGCCGTTCTCGTTGATCGGCGCGCTGCTGATGACAACGTTGTGGAACGAGACGCCGCTGAGGAAACGGGCGGCCGAAGCGGCTCACGCGTAACGGCCGCGGGAGTGGCGAGTGACGAGTGGCGGGTGGCGAGGCCGGCGATTCACGATTGACCTTCACCGCCACTTCGAGGCGGGCCTGACGCCCGAGACCATCGCGCGGCTGGCCGCGCGCCACGGCGTCACCGAGACGCGCACTCGCGCCGGGCAGATCGTCGCCGGCGTCGATCCGCAGGATCCCGATTCGATTCGCCGCTATTACAAATCGATTGCAGCAGGCTTCCGCAGCGACAATCCGGCTAAAGCCGGATCCCACAGGGAGCACGAGACAGACAAGATGTGGGATCCGGCTTTAGCCGGATTGCACAGCCACGCCGGTTTCGCGCGCTTCGTCGACTCGTTCGGCCTGCCGCTGTCCGTCCTGCGAACGCTCGACGATCTCGAGCAGGCGGTCTTCGAACAGTTGATCGACTGCGCGGCCGCCGGCAGCCTGCACACCGAGTTGCGAGGCTCGCCGTTCACCCGCTGCCGCTGTTTCTCGCCGACGGCCTCCTGGTTTCACTCTGCACCGACGATCCGCTGATGTTCGGGCCGTTCGGCGTCGCGGAAACCTTCCAGGCGATTGCCGGTCCGCTGAATCTCGGGCCGGACGCGCTTCCGCAGCTCACGCGCAACGCCATCGAGTCCGCGTTCGTTGCCGACGATCGCCGACAGCTGCTCAGGAAAACGGAGTGCGGGAAGGTTCAACGCGAAGGGTGACGGGACGACGCCGCGGCCGTTCAGCGAGAAGGCGAGCGAAAGCGACACCCTGTCGTCGACCAGACAATGAAGGTCGGGGACGCAGTTCCGGGCGCTATTCAGACAACGTTCGTGGCACGGCCGCCGTTATCCCGAGCGTTCGCAGCGCGGTGGCGCGGTCGCGTTCGCCCATCGCCTCCAGCAGGTTGATCAGCGCCGTGCGTGCCGGGGCGTAGGCGGGATCGACGAGCAACGCCTCGGCGAAGCGGCCGGCCGCGTTCCTCAAGTCGCCGGCCTGCTGGTCGAGGAGCCCGAGATTGCTGTAAACGCTCGCATCCCTGGGATCGGCCTCGAGCGCTCTCTCGAACGCCTGGCGCGCTTCGGGTGCCCGTCCGGCGATCGCCTCCGTGACGCCGAGCAGCGTCCACCCCCGCGCATGCCGTGCGTTCGCGCGCACGGTCCGCCCGGCCAGATCGAATGCTCCCCGCAGATCACCCTTGAGATAACACGCTGTCGCCGCGTAGTACAGCGTGGCGTCGCGATCTGGATTCGTCCGCTGCATCTGCGCGGTGATTGCGGCCAGCCGTTCACCGTCTTCCTCATCCGCGTAAATCGAGGCGAGCTGCTCGGTCGCGTCGATGCTGGCGGCAGCCGCCGGCGTGTCCGAGACGAGGGCGATCGCCTGGCCGACCTCGTGGCGCGAGGCGAACACTCGTGAAAGCTGAATGCGCGCCGCCATCCCCTCCGGATGCTGTGAGATGAGATCGCGCAAACGCGCGATCAACTCGGCCTCGTGCCCCGTGGCAGCCGCGGCCCGCGCTAACCCCTGGAGGGTGTCGCCGTCGTCGGCGCCAAGCTCGGTGGCCCGCATCAGCGACTCGTAAGCCATGTTGAAGGCCTCCGCGCCCATCTCCACCCGCCCGCGGTTGCGCCACCAGGTGGCGCCCGCCGCCTGCCGTGCGGCCGCCATCCAGTCGGGCAGGCCCACCGATTCGCTGAGGCGGCGCAGCCGCACGGCATGATCCATCGCCGTGCGACCGTAAATGCTCCTTGGCCCGGAGAACTCCACCTGCAGGCGATCGTCGGTCTGCACAGATGCGCCGCTGGTGTAGCGCTCCAGGAGGCGCTCATCGCCGACGAACAACGACAGCAGAGTGCCGGCGTCGCGCACTGACACCGTCTCGAGATCGCGACGCACCTGCGGCAGTGCGGCCCATCGCCCCGCCAGTTCCCGAAGGCGGTCGCCAATCGAGCCGACGCCGCCGACGAACAACAGGTCGCCATCGCCGACAAGCCACAGGGTGCCGTGCGGGAAGACGGACGAAAACGTAGCGAGGAGGGAACGCAGGTCGCCCTCGCTCATGTCGTAGGTGTGAACCCATTGGCACATGACGCCGCCGGCGCGGAGGCGCGCCCGCGCCGTTTCGAGGAACTGGCGGGTGAACAACGCGGCCATCCCCGCGATCCACGGATTCGACGGTTCCGAGATGATCACGTCGTAGGCGCGCGGCGCGAACATGAGGTGCGATCGGCCGTCGCCGACGATGAGGTGCAGGCGGGGATCCGCGAGCGCGCGGTTGTTCTCCTTCTCGAACCATCGCGAGGCGCGAACGACCTCCGGAGCGATCTCGAGGACGTCCACGGCGCGAACCGGATGCGCAAGCGCGGCGCCAGCGGTCACGCCGCTGCCCAGGCCGATGACCGCGACGTCGCGCGGACCGGAGTGCAGCAGCATCGGCAGATGGGCGAGCAGCTTCTGCGTCAACATGTCGCCGCCGTTCGACGCGTCGATCTTCCCGTCAATCGCGAGCGACGTCGTGCCCGTCACCCGCCTGACGGACACCGTCGCAACAGCCCCTTCCTCGTAATCCAGGAGCGTGCCCGCTTCGAGCGCCGATTCGACGTCGAGTCCGTTCACGTAGGCCGCGTACTTGTAGGCGCCGGCCGACACCAGCGAAGGGTTCCACGGCGGCATGCGCACGCCGAAGAACGCAATCGCGGTGGCCGCCACGGTGAGCGCGAAGGTGGACGTGCGCCGCGCAGAGGTCCGGACAAGCAGCAGCACAGCAGCCGCGAGCGCGACGAGCATGGCTGCGACAATTGTCCGCCGCAGGCCGAGAATGGGGACGAGGAGGAAGCCGGCAGCCAGGGAACCGGCGATGGCGCCGGAGGTGTTCACCGCGTAGATGATCGCCACCTCGCGCGGCACGGTCTCTACGCGGCTGGTCGCTGCCGCGACCGCCAGCGGCAACGTCGCGCCCAGCGCGCAGGTCATCGGGAGCAGCAGCGCGCCGACGAGCAGCGACTGCACGAGGACGATCGACGCAAACGAGGCGTCCGGCGCCGCGGTGAGACGCGCAATCGTCAGGGGGAGGCGGCCGGCGACAGGAAAGATGGCGAGCGGACAGGCGGCGGCGACCATCAACACGACAGCCAGCCATACGCCCGGCGCGCGAACACGATCCGCGATGCGGCTCCCGATTGCCGAGCCGCAGGCCAGGCCGCCGATGAACGCGGCGAGCATGGTGCTGAACGCGTAGGTGGTTGGGCCGATGATGACGGCCAGCACGCGCGTCCAGGCCACCTCGAAGACGAGTGACGTGAATCCCGAGGCGCCCAGTACCGCCGCCGCCGGCCACACACCGATGTGGCGTTCGATCGCTGTGTCCGGCTGCACGATCGCCCCACGTGACACGCGCCTTGCGACCCGGCGCACGTGCCCGGTCGGCGCGCTCCCTGATCTGGTGTTCAGTTCCTCGCGTTGCGACGCCGCAAGCCAGACTGCACCGGCCGCCGCGCCAAGGCTGGTCGCCGCCGCGAGAACGATCGTCGCGCGAAGGCCGAGACGAGGCAGGAACACGAATCCCGCGAGCAGGGCGCCGAGCGTCGCGCCGATCGTGTTCGCGGCGTACAGCCGACCGGTGTCCGAGCCCGCGTGATTGATGGCCACGACCAGCCAGCGGGTCGCCAACGGAAAGGTCGCGCCCATGGCGGCGGTTGGCGGCAAGAGAAGAATGAGCGCGACGACGATGCGCGAGGCGCCGAACAGCCAGCCTGGATTTCCGCCGCCGTACGCCGCTGCCAACAGCGGCCGCGTCGCGACGAGCGCGGCCGGCAGCAGCAGCGCGCAGCAGCCGACCAGCGCTTCGAGCGCCGCGTAGACCCGCAGTGCCTGGACCCGGTTCCCGCGAGCCGCGTACCTTCCGGAGACCGCGGCGCCGGCGGCCATCCCGCCCATGAAGGCCGCCAGGACGGTGCTGACGGCCGCGATCGTGTGCCCATTCTGCAGCGTCAGCAGGCGCGTCCAGGCCACTTCGTCGATGAGGGCTGCCGCGCCGGAGACAGCATAGATGAGCAGGAAGAGACGGCGCGTGGACATCGTGGTGAGAGTGTAGCGGAAGACGGGAGGCGGCGCGTCGAGCTGGTGCGAAAAGGGAGCCCGCCTTCGCGCCCTTGCGGGCGCTTCGGCGTGGCTGCGCAGGGGCGCCCGCGGCGCCCCTGCCGTTTGCCCTGGTTACCACGACAGCTTGACGCCGAAGCGCGCCACGCGCGGAGACAGCACCGAGATCGGATACCCGTAGGTGCTGCTCGACGTGGTGTTGATGTCGTATTCGGCGTTCGAGTTGGTGATGTTGAACAGGTCGAAGACGAGGCTCGCCGCCACACGTCTCAGGCGCGGCAACTTCCACTCCGCGCGCGCGTCGAAGATGAGCGGGGCGTCCATGTGTTCGGTGCCGGTCGGCTCGATCTGCACCGTCTGCGACCCGTAGTTCAACGACACAGAAGCCCGCCGGCCGTACGGAGTTCCCGTCTGGTAGCGCATCAGTGGCGACAGCCGCAGCCCCCATCCGGGTTCGTACGAGCCGCTGAGCTTGATGAACGTCATCCGCAGCATGCCGCTCTGCGGGGCCCCGTTCGGGTTGTAAGGAATCGCGTTGAAATCGTTGCGCCACGTGACCGCGTAACTCGCGGTCGTCGACCAGCGATTGCTGAACCGTCGGTTCGCCACGAACTCGATGTTGCGGGCCTCCTCGTTATAGTTCGGCATGTTCATGTACGTGTTCAACGTCTTGCCGATGAGCGTCGGATCCAGGTTCAACAGGTTCAGCAACTGGCCATCGTCGGACGTTCCGCTCTTGCCGTCCGGGCCCGGATCGCGCACCTGCACCGGGATGTTGTAAGCCGAGGGCGGCGTCAGCACGTTCCACGACCCGTCCCGCCGCGAGTGCCGGTTCCACACGAAGCCTGCGCGGACGCCGAACTTCTCCGCGATCTGCCGTTCGAACCAGAACGTGACCTGATCCGTGAAGGTGTCTTTCAGGTTCGGATCGATGGCGGTGGCAGCAACGCCGCCGAGCGTGCCGAGCAGTTTGCCTTCCTCGCCGGGATCCCACACCCCGTTTCCGTTCTTGTCAGTCCATGCGTAGCGACGCCACTGAGTTTCGCGGTTCGGGTTGGCGTTCACCGTCAGGTCGCGCGCCGCCCGGTTCCAGTAGTAGCGCCCATAGCTGGCCTTGAGCACGTTCCTGCTGTGGCCCGTGACGTCCCACGACACGCCGATGCGGGGCGCAAGCAGGTTCCAGTTGGTGAGATTGCGACCGGGGAACGTTGCCGCCTCGTAGAACCGGCTGGCCGGGAGCGACTGGTCGGGATACATGTGCCGGTAGTGGTCGAAGCGCAGTCCCGCGTTGATCGACACCCGGTTCCTGGTGAAGGTGTCCGTCAGGTACGCGCTGTCCCAGTAAAGCCGGCTGTCCGAGTCGATGCCACCCGCCAGGAAGTACACCTCGCTCGGCACGCCGTTCCTGAGGACGTGCACGAGATCCCCGGGAAAGGCCTCCGCGCCCCACATCACGCGCGACTGGTCCATCTGCAGCTCGTAGCCGAGCTTGAAATTGTGGCTGCCGCCCCAGCGGTCGTTGTAGTAGCTGATGGCGCCGGTCGACTGCGGCCGGTTCTGGTGGCGGATCCAGTCGCGGTTGCCGCCAAACACCTGGTTGGTCGACAGATCCTCCTTCCGCGGATCGTGGCTCCGGGCCGACTGGCGCCAGTCGTCGAACCACTGGCCGACGCGCGCCTCGGCGAACACGCTGCTGCCGAACGTCTTGTTCCATTCCAGCTTCCACACCCAGCCGGGGTTCCACTGGTTCCACGTGCTCTTCTCGCCCTCCTGGAACGCGGTATTGCCGAGCAACAAGCTGTCGTGTCGGTAGGGTTGCTTCTTCAGCCCCCACATGACGTAGGGAACGATCCTGTTGTTGCCCGGAAGCTGCCAGGTCAACTTCACCGTGTAGTCGTTGATCGTCGTCAGGAACGGAATACCCGGCAGCGTCGGATAGTTGAACTCGAGGTGCTGATAGCGGGTCGAGCCGTAGTACCACAGCTTGTCCTTGAGGATCGGGCCGCCCGCCCCGACGTTGAAATCGCGGTTGACCCAGACGATGTTCCCGTCGCGGCGGACGCCGCGGGCGACCTGGTTGTCGGTCAGGTTGCGCCACTCGGTGTTCCTGTTCTCGTAGTCCGTGTAGAAGTCGCCGTGGAACGCGTTGCCGCCAGACTTGCTGACGAAGATCTGCATCACACCCGGCGTTCCCATTTCGGCTCCCTGCGCCGCTGTTTGGATGTTCGCCTCCTCGAACGAGCCGTAGTCGTAGTAGAAGCCGACCGCGCCATTGCCCTCGAGGCCGATGACGCCTTCCACCAGCGGCTTGGTCTGGCCGGTCACACCGTAGGCGCGGTAGGCGGTCTGGGTGCCGGCCGTGCTGCCGCCGACGTCGATGCGGCCCGACATCTGGACGGCCGGGGACGCCGACAGGATGGCCCACATGTCGCGCGCGCCGGGCAGCGACGCGAGCACTTCCTTCGAGAAGTTCGTCTGCACGCGCGCGTTCGTCGTGTCGATGACCGGTGCCTGGCCGACCACCTGCACCGTCTCGGCGACCGCCGATACTTTGAGCTGGGCATCGACGGTTGCCGTAAAGGCAGCCGTGATGTGGATTCCGTCGCGCACGAGCGTGTTGAAGCCCGTCAGCGCGAACGTGACCTTGAAATCGCCGGGCGGCAACGACGGAAACCGATAGACGCCTTGCTCATTGGTGACCCTCGTCTGCACGCCCATGAGCGAGGGCCCCTCGAGGGTAACCGTGACGCCCGGCAGCAGCGAGCCGGTTTCGTCGACCACCTTGCCCCAGAGCGAGCCGGCGCTTGTGGTGCCGGCGCCTTGCGCCCACGCGTGCGAGCTGGCGAGCAGCACGAGCGCGCAGGCAAATGCGGCAACTCTTCGCATGGCATTGCTCCTCCACTGATGGTTCACGAACGCCCAGCCCTGGTCGGGCTAAACGTCCAACGGGGGCACTGCGGCGACTGTTACGCGCGATCGAAGCGGCGGTTCGGAGAACGGACGAGCGCCTCGAGATCTAAGGAGCACGGTGCCGAGGGACAGCGAGCCTCGCCGGCACGGGCGGGGCTCATTGAACGGCGGCCAGATTCGCCGGACCCTGTTGTCCCCGGAGATCCGTATTTGAGGGCACGACCCGGCAGGATTCTACGCCGGTGCCCCCGGTACCGCAAGAATGGCGCGATCGGCCCGCTACGCCTTCACCCCAATTGTTTCAGGGGTGTTCGGGTTGATGAGGTCCAGGAAGTGCCGCGGAGGGTCAGCGGGCGACGATCGACACGATTTCCGATGCCGCGTCGGGGCGGGCGATGCGCGCCACCGCGGCGCGCATGCGTGCCAGGCGGTCGCCGTCGCCCAGGAGCGCGTCGATCTTGAACGCCAGGGCGGGAAGATTGTTGCAGCGGATGGCCGCTCCCTCTTCGAGGAAATAATCGCTGTTCCGTTCCTCGTTGCCGGGAATCGGGTTGACGACAACGAGGATGACGCCTCGCGCGAACGCCTCGGCGCTGGTCAGGCCGCCGGCCTTTCCCACCAGCAGGTCGGCCGATGCCATCCACGCGTCCATCTCGGTCGTGTAGCCGACGATGCGCATCGGATGCGCGCGGTCCTCCATGGCGTTCAGGCGGCGCTCGAGCGCGGCGTTCTTCCCGCAGATCACGACGATCTGGATTGGATGATGGACCTCGTGTACCGCGCGCACCAGCGATTCGACCGGGCCCATCCCCGAGCCGCCCGCGGCCACCAGCACCGTCGTCCGATCCGGATCGAGTCCCAGGCTGATTCGCGTCTCGCGCTTCGGCTTCGGCGCGGCGAACCGAGGATGGACGGGGATCCCGGTGACGTGGATGGTTTCGGGCGGGACGCCGAGCGCCGCGAGGTGTGCCTTCATCTCCTCGCGCGCGACGAAGTACCAGTCCACGCCGCGATAGAGCCACATCGCGTGCGCGTCGAAATCCGTGATGACCACGCCCACCGGGATGTCGAGCAGCCGGCGCCGGCGCAGGTGCATCACGATCTCGGCGGGCAGGAAGTGCGTGCAGATGACGACGGCCGGCTGCCGGCGCTCGAGCAGCCTGACGAGCGGGCGCGTGTTGAGGCGATCGAGCGCGAGGCGCCGTTTCTCATGGCGCCACGGGTGATCCATGACGCGGTAGATGTAGCCGAGCACCTGCGGCCGGCGGTTGACCAGTTCCGCGTACAGGTCGGCGTAGACCCGCTTGAACAGCGGCGTGGCGTACCGCAGCACCTCCACGTGCGTCGCTGCCATCTGCCGCGCGTGGAACGCCGCCACCAGCGCGTCGGCCGCGGCCATGTGGCCGGCGCCGGCCGCCGCCGACAGCACCATCACGCCCCCGCCAGGTTTCCGGTCCGTCATCGAAAACTCCCTCGGGGCGCCGCGGCTCCTGCCGCCGGAACGGGTCATGGCGATCACGCGATGCGGGACGAAGCGTGAAACGTCGAAGAGTGTATCATCGAGACCGCGACGCGAGGCCGCTCGCGATCGGAGAGTGTCATGAGAATCAGTGACGTTCCCTTCGGCGTGACCGACTGGTCCAGCGTGCCGGTCACCAGGCATCCGGGCGAGACCGGCATCGCGTTGTGGCGTACGCGCGAGATTGGCAACATCCGCGTGCGGATGGTCGAGTACTCACCCGGCTATCTCGCCGACCACTGGTGCGAGCGCGGCCACGTCCTGTTGGTGATGGACGGAGAGCTGACCACCGAGCTGAAGGACGGATCGCTTCACATCCTGAAGCCGGGACAGAGCTATCAGGTGGCGGACGGGGTGGCGCCGCACCGCTCGCGCACGGTGGTCGGGGCACGGCTGTTCATCGTCGACTGACCCGACGGCCCGCGCTCCCGGGCGATCGCCTTGCGCAGGCGTCGGCGGGCGCGGGCCCACCTACCGCGACGCCTCGACTTCCCTGATCGCGTCGGCAAAAATCTCGACGCCTTTGCGGGCCAGATCCTGCGTGACGACCAGAGGCGGGAGGAACCGCGCCACGTTGTCGTAGTGGCCCCCGATTTCCATCAGCAGCCCGCGGCGATGACAGGCGGTCCGCACGCGGCGCGCCAGCGCGGGCGCCGGTTCCTTCGTGCCCTTGTCGACGACGAGCTCCACGCCCAGCATCAACCCCTTGCCGCGCAGGTCCCCGATGATCTGCGAGTCCTTCTCGAGGGGCCGCAGCAGCGACAGCAGGCAGTCGCCAAC
>Ga0315282_10004281_pt1 | contig 24929 bp, 33 predicted proteins | sample YL17G07_20_MG_FD_203693 | JGI IMG/M metagenome (GOLD analysis project Ga0315282, IMG submission 203693) | Sediment microbial communities from Yellowstone Lake, YNP, Wyoming, USA - YL17G07_20 | ecosystem: Environmental > Aquatic > Freshwater > Lake > Sediment | place: USA: Wyoming | collected... | reverse complement strand
CTTGCATGCAGAGAGAGTCAATTTAAAATTCTTACAGATCTTTCTAGTGGAAATCTTAAATATGAAGACTTTTCTTTCGAAAATAAAAAAAGTCTGTCAGAGGCTGAGATCTCCAAAGCTGTGCGCTTTGCAAAAGAAACCGGGCTCTTAAAAATATTCAAAGATAAAACAATTAAAAATATCGTTGATTATACGGTTGGCATTGAGGTCGGGCTTGATAGTAATGGCAGGAAGAATCGTGGCGGCACAGCGATGGAGACAGTAGTAGAAACTTTTATTGCTGACATTTGTAAATCACAAGGTTTTAACTATATGAAACAGGCTACTTCTGAGAAAGTATTTGCCAAATGGAAACTTAAACTCAGCGTGGATAAATCAAGCAGACGATTCGATTTTGCAGTCTATAACGGCAAAAAACTTTATCTCATTGAGGCGAATTACTATGGTGGCGGAGGCTCTAAACTTAAATCAACTGCTGGCGAATACAAAGCTCTTTATGATTTTTTTACAAGAGACGGCCATAAATTTATATGGGTTACTGATGGGATCGGTTGGCAAAAAACAAGCAGACCCTTAGAAGAAACATTTAATCATATAGAATATCTTCTCAATTTAAAAATGCTCACTGAAGGGTTGCTTGGCGATATTATTACAAATAACCTGTAAAAACCGCTATGCAAAAAAGTAATTCTGGTTATGGATTTGAAAGAGTTTATTACTTGGTCAAATAGTACATTTAGATAAAAATAAACTTTTGTTTGTGATGTAAAAATATAGAAGGAGGATGGATTAAAACCCATCCTCCTTAATTGCTCTAAATAGCCAATTATTTAATTTTTCTAGTGGATAGGCTATGTATTTTTATAGAGCTTACCTCAGTGGTTCCCGTTCTTCAAGTAGCCTTCTCAGAAATACGTTTTCAACTGTTTTATAAAGATTATCCCAGTGATTCTCATCCTTGCCGATAGGGTTTGGTTTCCTCCCGTAAATTAGACTCGTTTTATAGGTACTATTTACGAGTTCAGGTGCTATTTCATCAAAGAAGGATTTTACCTCATCGAAAGACTTCAACCTCCATGAATAAACTTTTGCACCTGGTTTCTGTTCGACAAGACAACGCATTGCTCCGAGCATGGGATATAAAGCCCCATCATACAGCTTCGCATCGAGTTGTTTCTCACCAGCAAGCTGTTTTGCTTCTTCATTGCCCATAAAGATGAATTCATAATCACCCCGTTTTCTAGTAGCGTAAACCCCTTTCATGCCAGCAGTCTTAGCGTCCTCAACCTTTTCATTGCGGCGTTTCCTGCTCATAATGTGCACATAATCATGAAGATAGAGAATATCTTTTAAAAGTGGGTTAAGCATCTTAAAAGAGTCTGGATCGGCCCCATATAAATCCAAGCATTTTGCCTTTGAAACATAGGCATCTTTAGGATGCTGCGGATAAGGGAATTTTTTGACATTAAACAGAGTCATAAGGCCTAGTATCTCTCTAATGTCAAACTTACCTTCCTCGTTCTGCTTATAAGAGATCTGTTCAGCATACGGCTCCTTTTTAAGAGTTTCTTTGACCCAATCAAACCTTCCCTCCAAATTCATCAGGCTCGCATCATCTACCTGAACAGCAGTATTGAGCCCCCCGGTTATATCTACTGCCATTTCTTGCGGCACGCCAGTTATTATCTCGAACTTTACATATTGATCTTCCGGACATGTCCCCTCTTCTTGCGCTGCAAGTATTATCTTATAAGTGTGTCCTCCATCAGCTATACCGTCATTTTCACCAAAAAAAACAGTAGAGATCTTTCTGTCTGTGCTACTGTATTCAACCTGATGAGCCAGAATTGTTATTCCTTTGTTTTTTAGGTGAAAAGAGAGATCGTCAGTGCTTTTCAAGCTTTCTGTAACTTCTTTGTATATGCCCTTGTCTATACGCTGCTCTCGTGGATTCGGCGTCATGGGCATCCCCGAAGGAACATCTATAGCTCTGATTACGAAAATATGATGTTCAATATTATAAGGGTCGCCCTCTTCAGTTTTATTTAGCGGATCTGGGTAACGACGAGAATAGTCTGATTTTAATATAAACTTGTTTAGTTTTGACTTTGCCATTTAAATTTCTCCTGCCATCCGGCACTTTGAGTAACACAGTCCTGTGTTACTGGGTTTATAAAATAAAAAACTACACAAGACCATCCTGTGTAGTTCAAAATAATTTCATCATTATCACCTCCATTCCGCCGTCCGGCGCCTTTATTTCACTAATAAGCGAGTCCACGCTTGCAATTAGTAAATCACAAATTAATAGTGTTTGTCAATGTGTTCTTAGATTCTCCGCCCTAAAATTCGTCAGCAATTACAGATTCTAAGAGACAAGGGAATTCTGGAGTTCAAAGGAAAAGGGAAGTATGGCTTTATAAAATAAAAATGTATATTGCGGCTGCAGGCATATACGGGTTATAATAATATCATAGGAGGTAGGATGTTAACTTTAGCTAAAAAGTATATCGTTGATGACAAAAACAAGAAGATTGCTGTTCAGATACCATTTGAAACTTTCAAAAAGATAGAAAAAGTACTGGAAGACTATGCTCTGGGGCAGTATATCCTCGACGTTAAAGATGAGAAACCCCTTTCGATAGCTGAGGCAAAAAAGTTTTACGGCAAAAGAACCCGCTCTTGAAATTTCAAGTCCTTTATAAAAAGACATTTTTAAAAGAACTGAAAAAACTCCCCAAAAACATTCGAATAAAGGCCGAACATCTGTGCTTTGATGTCCTTTTGGAAATTGAAAATCCGTCAGATATCAGAGGATTAGAAAAACTTGTCGGTTATGAGAAATCTTACAAAGTACGTTTCGGTGATTACAGAATCGGCATAGAGATTGATATTGAGTCCAAAGTTATAGAATGTTGCAGGGCACTGCATAGAAAAGAAATTTACAGATACTATCCATAAAACTTCTCCACCCCAAAAATCCGGCAACAGCAAAATAGTGCAAAAGTGCAAAAGTGACAAAGGGATTCTCTATGACTCGTAGACTGGAATTTAAAGGGAAAGGGAAGTATAGCTTCAGATAGGACAAACGGCAAATGGAATATCTTTATGCCTTTCTTTAAATCTGGCTGAAAGGTGTTTGCTTGTCTCCCCTATGACTTCGATATTTCTCACGACAGCATGTTCTGCCATCTGTTCCAACGGAAAGCTGCCACCCTGTCTTCAGATTGTCGTCGCTGACTTTATGCTATCAGATAATGCTTGCATGAGATAGCATAATATGCTATCATAACTTATGAAGGCAAAATACCGTCGCACTCTTGATGCGATCTTTGCAACGCCCACGCGAGCGGGAATTGTTTTCTCTGACATAGAAGCCTTGGTGACTGCCATCGGCGGTGAGGTACGCGAAGGAGAAGGCTCCCGCGTTGTTTTTGAGCTGAAGGGGAGCCGGAGATATCTTCATCGTCCGCACCCGGGCAAGGAAGCAAAAAAATATCAAGTCGAAGAACTGCGCGAGTGGTTCAGATATTTGGAGGTAATACCATGAAGAACGTAATGACATATAAGGGGTATATAGCCCGTATCGAATTTGACCCGCGAGACACTATTTTCACCGGAAAAGTCTTGGGAATTGAAGACAGTATCACTTTTCAGGGGACGACAGTGAAGGAACTCAGGGCTGACTTTGAGGCTGCTATTAACCACTATATCGCTGACTGTACAGCCACAGGGCGCAAGCCATTTAAGCCAGCTTCCGGCAAGCTCATGCTCCGTGTTTCTCCTGAAACCCACGCCAAGGCTCTTACTGTAGCAAAAGCTTTAGGGAAAAGCCTAAACCAATGGGCTGCAGAGGTGCTTGACAAGGCTGCTCACATCCATTGACCTGCTCCTGAGTGGCAAGTTTGTTTCGGAATCGGTAGCAAGAATATAGAAGAATCTCCTTTATAGTCCTGACAAGATTTTCTCTATTCATAGTGCTTTAATTATCCCAAAATCAAGACTCAAATGTTTGCTTCAAAAACTTCATCCTGAAAACAAACATATCCACCCCAAAATCCGACAGCAGTTACAGATTCTGAGGGACAAGGGAATTCTCTACGAGTCGTACGGAAGGCAATATTTAGAATCATAGAAAAAGAAAAGATTGAAAAATATAGACACGGGGAGGCTGTTGAAGAATTTTTCAACCGCCTCCCCTTTTATGGATTATCAATTATAATGTTTATATATCGTCTTTTTTATTTCGTTACAATAACCTTATGTCCTGTAAGCTTCAGCAGCACTACAACGAGTATCGCAATCAAAAGCAATGCAATGATTACTGCGAGGGCTTCGTCTTGTCCAACCTTGAGATCATCTAATTGAAGTGCAATCTGATGAATCTGCCGGTCGCTGAGCTGTACAAGTCTTTTCTGAACCTCATCCTGTGTGAGCCCGAATTGCATAAGCCTTTCACTTATTGCTTTTACCTCCAGGACTTTCTGGATTTTTACAAGGTCAGCAGTCCTGTCTATCTGTGTTAGGGCAATTATCTCTGACGGCGCAAGTCCTGCATCTACTCTCGGTGCAATGCCTATTATAAACATCGCTATAACGAGATACCATGTCACATGCTTCATAAAAGGAATCCTCATTTCACTCACCTCCTTTCTTTATTCAGCTTATAATTATACTCGTACTAAGGAAGTCAACTACCACCGCCTCTGGCGGTGGTAGTTGACTCAAGAAATAATGTTTAATATATGGCAAATTTTAAATTCCTTGTGCAAATTTGTTGTTGTATATATTTCATTTGAATAACCATAGTAAAGATAGCTGTTATCAAAACAACCGGCAAAGACCTAACTCCAATCTCAAGCATTTGTTTGAAAGTATTTCTTATCTCAAGTGGAGGAAGTATTAACTGTTTTATTGTTAAAAACAGGAGGATCAGTATCTTCCCGAGTCCTTCGGAAAACCTGATAATTGTCCTTCCTATTAACTCAATGAGTCTCAACATAAATTCTCTTTGATTTATTACCGAGAGATGTAAGGATTTCATATGGTATAGTATTTGCTTTATATGCAAGTTCCTGAGCTGTTATTGACTCATCTCCCTGTTTTCCCATTATTACTATTTCATCGTTTTCCTTGACACCTTTGACACCTGTAAGGTCAATCATTGTCAGGTCCATACATATCCTCCCAACAACAGGTACTCTCCTTCCTTTCACGAGTACTTCTGCATTATTTGAAAAAAACCTGCTATACCCATCAGCGTATCCTAAAGAAAGAACTCCTATTCTGCTTGGCCTCTTTGTGATAAATGTTCTTCCATAGCTTATTGGTGTTCCAGAAGGAACATTTCTAATACACAAAATTTTTGTTTTGACCTTCATTGCCGGCATCAGGTTTATAAGTTCGGGGCTCGTGGTTCGGAGTTCGGAGTCTTCACCCCCACCCTCGCCCTCCCCCCTCGATGGGGAGGGATGGGTGGGGGGGCTGACTTCCGATTTCTGATTAATGGGAGAATACCCGTAAAGCATCAGCCCTGGTCTTACTGCATCAAGATGTGCATCTTCAAAGGTAAGGACAGCTGCACTGTTTGCTATATGCGAGAAGATTTTTCTCTTTAATATTTTAGAAATTGTTTCTCTTATTTTATTAAACCTTTTAAGCTGTAGAACTGCATAGGACCTGTCTGAGAGATCAGCCTCTGAAAAATGGCTTAAAAGTCCTATAAGTTCTATACCTTCCATTTCTGATATCTTGATCAAATCGTTGACAATATGATTACCGCTCAAGCCCAGTCTTCCCATACCGGTATCAATCTTCACATGAACCTTTATTATAATATTTCTTTTCTTTGCTTCAGCAGATAAAGATGACGCTGTATCCACATTATATATAACCGGTATGAGCTTGAAATCGAAAAATTCTTTTATATTTTCTGTGTCGAATAGCACGATTATCGGGGATTTGATACCTGCCTCTCTGAGTTCTATAGCCTCACCTGTAAATGCCACCGCCAGGAAAGAGACGTTCTCCTCAAATAATTTTCTTGAAACTTCCACGGCGCCGTGACCGTATGCATCCGCCTTAACCACAGCAATTACCGGTCGGTTTTTGACAATCTTTCTGACAGACCGAAGGTTATATGCTATCGCTGACAGATTAATCTCTGCAACAGCCCCTCTATTCACCTTCTTTTTTTTCTGTTTCTTCTTTTTTCTTTTCCTGGATTGTATTTTTCTTGGGTGTCACATCTATTTCGTCAGGCTCTGACGAAGCCTTCTTGAAGTTTCTTATAGCCTGGCCTATGCCCTTTCCTATTTCCGGTAACCTGGTTGCACCAAACAGAACAATAACTATTATCAGGATAATAACCAGCTCTTGCATTCCTAAACCAAACATATTTCCCCTCCTATCTCTTTTTGAAAATCTTCTATAGTATTTATGTTTATAAATGACCTGCCTTCCGGGTCTATGTTTCTCACCTCTTCCTCTTTGATATAAAGGACATTTATTCCTCGCAGAAATTCCCTTAAACTCCGTTCCCCATTTTTTATACTTTGTTCCATACTCTTAGCAATTCTTTTTGAATAAATGCCAAGAAGGGGTTGAGGCTTGTCGTCAAAAATTGGTATCAGGGCATCATATTCCTTTTCCCATTTATCAACGATATATTTTATAAGCATGGCATTTATAAAAGGCATATCGCAAGCTGTTACAAAGATCTCGGAGACCTCTGGAATGGTTAATACTGAAAGTATCCCGGTCATAGGTCCTCTGTATTCAATTATATCTCCAATCATCGGGACGCTGAGATAGAAATAAAGTTCGGGGTCATTGGCACTTATAATAACCCTATCAAAGATTTTGCTTAATAATTCGATAGTTGACTCGATGATCCTCTTACCGTCAACCTCAAGGAATCCCTTTATCACCGGAAACCTTTTATTTTCTCCACCAGCCACGATAAGCGCATCCATACCATATAACCTTTATAACTTATATAATTAATAATCTCAACTTGTGACCAACTTAAGCCTTTTAAAAGCTTAACTTATAATAGTTTATTCAAAATTTACTTTCAATACAAGGCAAAAGTCATGATTTCTGTAAACATTCAGTGACGGGGGGGATAATTGAATTTAATAAAATCTCCCCTAACCCCTCTTTGCCAAAGAGGGGAAATATTGCAAGTCCCCCTTTAGCAAAGGGGGATGGAGGGGGATTTTTAGGTCAATAGTATTCAGACATTAACAAAGGGGAAGACATTCTATTACTAATGCCACCTTTCACTGAATGGTTACTGATTTCTTGACAAACATACCCATCTCGAATAAATTAACTAAACTCTAAAGGAGGTTAGGAAATGACAAATGCAAAGGTAACATATATACAAGGGCTTCAATTTGTAGGAACAGCATCTTCAGGCCATGCAATAGTTATGGATAGTAATCCTGAGGTCGGCGGATATAATACTGCCTCAAGGCCATTGGAGCTGCTTCTTCTGGGGATAGGAGGATGTTCAGGAATGGATGTTGTCTCGATCCTCAAAAAGAAGAAACAGGAACTAACAGGTTTTGAGGTAAATGTAAAAGGTGAACAGGCTGAAGACTATCCCAAGAAATTTACAGCAATAAACTTAGAGTTTGTTGTAAGAGGCAGAAATATATCAGAAGATGCAGTAAGGAAAGCAATCGACCTGTCAATGAATAAATACTGCTCTGTTAAGGCAACTCTCGAAGGCGTTGCAAAAATAAGCTTTTCTTATAAAATAATTCAGGAATAAGACTAACTCAATGGGTATGCTTGTCCTCAAATACATTGCCACTTTAGGTTTCATAGGTTATCTTCCTGTTGCACCAGGAACCTTTGGGTCTTTAGCTGCATTTGTTCTCTTCATTCTTTTAAAACCATCTGTTTTTATTCATTTGACTATACTGTTTATTATCATCCCAATTGGTATCATATCTTCCCATCATGCCGAAAGGGTTCTGAATGATAAGGATAGCAAACATATAGTCATTGATGAATTTTGCGGTTACCTCCTTTCAGTGCTCTTTATCCCGTTCACCACTGGTTATGCCCTGATGGCCTTTTTTTTATTCAGATTTTTCGATATACTAAAACCGTTCCCTATAAGAAAATTAGGTTTTGTTTTGAGCGGAGGGAAAGGTATAATGGCAGATGATATTGCAGCGGCATTATATACAAATTTAATTTTACAAGTTTTAAGAATATGGAAGCTTATTTAATAGAGATCGTAACAAGGATTTCAGAATTCCTCAAAAAAGAGGGTTTCAGCCTTAGTATTGCCGAGTCAGGTACAGGAGGACTTGTTAGTCATATTTTTACCAATATCCCGGGTGCTTCAAATCTTCTTAATTTATCTATTGTCTGTTATTCAAAAGATTCAAAAATAAAGGTCCTTGGTATAAATGAATCACTTTTAGACAAGAAGGGGATGATAAGCGAGGAAACAGCTATAGCCATGGCAAATGCAGTTCGCAGATTAGGCAATTCAGACATAGGTCTTTCAATTACCGGCAATGCCGGACCTGATGTCATCGGAGGCAAGAATGCTGGACTCGTCTACATAGCCGTTGATATTGCTTCAAAAGGGAGAGTTCTCTCGACAGGTGAAAAATTCGATGGCAACATGGAAAATATCAAGAACGAGGCATCTTTTGAAGCCTTACAATTCTTATGTCGGGCATTGCGAATATGTACCTGAGGTGTTTTGTAGCAATAGGGATACCCGAACCAATAAAAAGAGACATCGGTGAGCTTATTGAAATACTGAAAAAATATAATGTGGATGTTAAGTGGGTAATACATGAAAACCTTCATTTTACACTCAAATTTCTCGGTAATACACAAGAAATCTTGTTGCCTAAAATAAAGGAATCCCTTTTAAACATTGTTTTATCTTACGAGCCGTTTTATATTAAAATATATACCACAGGAGTATTTCCAAACAGAAGATACCCGAGGGTAATCTGGGTCGGAGTGGAAGATTCAGGGATACTTACAAAACTTAAAAAAGATATTGAAAATGCCATGGTTTTGTTAGGCTATCAAAAAGAAGATAGAGGATTTAACCCCCATCTAACACTTGGAAGGGTGCGTTCTCAGAAAGGGGTAACAAATCTGGTCAATGAACTTGATAATTTTAAAGATAGAGACTTTGGAAGTATAAATGTTGAAAGTATAAAACTGATGAAGAGCGAATTAAAACCTAAAGGGGCCGAGTATAGCTGCTTGGATGAGATACCTTTGGGAAGGAAATAAAGACTATCCCTCTGTATCCCCCCTTACCAGGGGGGGAATTAAGGGGGGTGTATTTTTATTGCAATAGACAAATAAACATGGAGGAAGAATGATTAATAAAGACAAGGTTAAGGCACTCGAGATGGCTATTACACAGATTGAAAAGAATTTTGGTAAAGGTTCCATCATGCGGCTCGGCGCAGAAGGAGTTGCTGAAGGCCTTCAGGTAATCCCTACCGGCTCTCTGGTCCTTGATATTGCAACAGGGATTGGAGGATATCCGAGAGGCAGGGTTATAGAGATATTCGGTCCTGAATCCTCAGGTAAAACAACCCTGGCTTTAAACGCCATTGCACAAGCACAGATAGGCGGAGGTATTGCTGCTTTCATTGATGCAGAGCATGCACTCGATATCAACTATGCACAAAAACTCGGTGTTAAAATAGAAGACCTTCTTGTCTCACAGCCTGATACAGGAGAGCAAGCCCTTGAGGTTACAGAGGCACTCGTAAGAAGCGGAGCTGTGGATATTATCGTAATAGATTCAGTTGCTGCCCTTGTACCCAGGGCAGAAATAGAAGGGGATATGGGTGATTCCCTTCCAGGACTCCAGGCAAGGCTTATGAGTCAGGCATTGAGAAAACTGACTGCTGCAATATCAAAATCTTTGACAACTGTTGTATTTATAAACCAGATACGGATGAAGATCGGCGTCATGTTTGGCAGCCCTGAGACAACAACAGGGGGGACAGCGCTCAAATTTTACTCTTCCATGAGACTTGATATAAGAAGGATAGAAAACATTAAGGATAATCAGGAAACCGTAGGCGGAAGGGTAAGGGTTAAAGTAGTAAAGAATAAGGTCGCTCCTCCTTTTAAACAGGCCGAGTTCGATATATATTTCAATGAAGGGATTTCAAGGGTTGGGGAGCTTGTCGATCTTGGCGTTGAAAAAGGCATCATCGAAAAATCAGGTGCATGGTACAGCTATGGCGGCAACAGAATAGGTCAGGGTCGGGAGAATGCAAAAGAGTTTTTGAAAAATAACATAGAGGTTTCAAAAGAGATTGAGAATAAAATTATTGAGTCTTGCAACCTGAGGAGGTAATCATGGATATCAATGAGCTTTTGAAAAAAGCACATTCAGTAAGCGCCTCAGACCTCCATATAAAAGTTGGCTCGCCGCCGATACTCAGGATCTATGGAGAGCTTACCCCACTTACATCAGAGAAGAGATTAAGCCAGGAAGATGCAATGAAGATAGCCTTCTCTGTCATGACCCCGGGACAGGGTGAGATATTCAAAAAGAAGAACGATATCGACCTTGCCTATAGTGTTCCCGGACTTGGAAGGTTTAGATGCAATATCTTCATACAGAGAGGAACAATAGGGATTGTCTTCAGGGTTATCCCTATGCGGATACCTACAATTGAAGAATTGCTTCTCCCTGAGGTTATCAAGAAGATTTCTATGGAACGAAGAGGTTTAATTCTTGTTACGGGAACGACCGGTAGTGGGAAATCAACGACCCTTGCTGCAATGATAGACTTGATAAATACAATGAGGACAGAACACATTATGACTATCGAAGACCCTATAGAATATCTGCACAGAGATAAAAAAAGCATAGTCAATCAAAGGGAGATAGGAAGCGATACAGAGTCATTCAGTAAGGCATTGAGGCAGGCCCTCAGACAGGACCCTGATGTAATACTTGTTGGAGAGATGCGTGATTTCGAGACTATCCAGACTGCGCTTGTTGCTGCTGAGACAGGTCATCTTGTCTTAAGCACCCTCCATACAATAGATGCCCCCGAGACGATCAATAGAATTATTTCTGTGTTCCCTCCTTATCAGCACAAACAGGTGCGTATGCAACTTTCATCGGTTCTAAAAGGTATTATATCTATGCGGCTTATGCCGAGGGCAGACGGCAAAGGAAGAGTTCCCGCAGTTGAGGTTCTTATAGCAACAGCAACAATAAAAGACTGTATCCTCGATCAGGATAAAACCAGATTGATCCCTGATGTAGTTGCACAGGGTGCAATACATTATGGCATGCAGACCTTTGATCAATCTCTCTTCAGCCTTTTTAAGTCAGGGCTCATAACTTATGAAGAGGCGCTAAGAGGGGCTACTAATCCTGATGATTTTGCACTCAAGGTAAAAGGCATCCAGTCCACAAGTGACCTTACATTTGAAGAACCTGCTGAGAGGGACAAGATGAAAATTGATAGGTTTGCACGATAAGGCAAGACAATATGCATTGAAGCTCCTGAGCTACAGAGGAAGAAGCGAAAAGGAACTGAAAGAAAGACTCAAAAAAAAAGGTTTCACTAAAAACGTGGCTTCTTCTACAGTAAACCATCTTAAACATATCGGGCTCATCGACGACAGGGCATTAGCTGAAACCCTGAAAAGAGAGGCGCTGAAAACAAAACTGCTCAGTCAGAATGGGGCAGGGAGATTTATGCTTCATAGAGGCATACCACGTGAAATTGTTGACATGGTATTCAGCCAAAATGAAAACGAGGATATTGAGAATGCCGGAAAACTTGTGGATAAAAAGCTCAAAGCTTACAGAGACTATTCTCCAGAGACCGCAAGAAGAAGATTACATAATCTTCTCTTAAGGAGAGGCTATTCTATTGAAACAATAATGACAGTATTGAAAAATAAAACTCTCAAGGAGGAGGATTAAAAATGAAAAATGCTATTCTCTTAATCGTAGCCTTATTATTTCTTTTACAGGCAGGCTGTGCAAAATCAATCCGATACTCAGAAGAGGAGATAAAAGGCTTTCCACCCAATATTCAGGATCATATTAGAAAAGGTGAGATCAATCTCGGCATGACACAGGAGCAAGTAAGGTATGCATGGGGCTCTCCAGATTCTATAAAATTCCTCGAACCGTTTGATGGAAAGGCAAGGGAAGAATGGATTTATACTCAACCGGGTACTCTTGGAGTAGTTGGCTCAAAGCTCCTTTTCTTTTTTGATGGCAAATTATTGTATATCAAGTAACATGTCATGCTGAACTTGTTTCAGCATCTAATAAAATCAATTGATTATGAGACCCTGAAACTCGTTTCAGGGTGACTGACAAAAATATAAGTTAAAAAATGAAGAGTTCAGAGATAAGAGCGACTTTTTTAGAGTACTTTAAATCCACAGGTCACAAGATATTCCAGAGTTCACCCCTTATTCCATGGAATGACCCTACCCTGCTTTTCGTTAATGCCGGGATGGTTCGATTTAAAACAATTTTTCTCGGAGAAGAAAAAAGTCCTTATAAGCGTGCTGTATCATGCCAGAAGTGTATAAGGGCTGGAGGGAAACATAGTGACCTTGAGAATGTCGGGCATACTGCAAGACATCATACTTTCTTTGAGATGCTCGGCAATTTCTCCTTTGGTGATTATTTTAAAAAAGATGCGATCCTTTTTAGCTGGAAACTTCTGACTGAATGGTTTAAATTGCCGGAGGAAAAGCTCTATGTCTCTGTATATGAGAAAGATGATGAGGCTGCAAAACTCTGGTCTGAGCTGACAGGACTTCCTGATGAAAGAATAGCAAGGCTTGGCGCAAAAGATAACTTTTGGCAGATGGGGGATACAGGCCCATGCGGGCCGTGTTCTGAGATAATAATAGACCAGGGAAGAGACATAGGATGCGGTAAGCCTGAATGTGCTGTTGGATGCGAATGCGACAGGTTTCTTGAACTCTGGAACCTTGTATTTATGCAATTTAACAGAGATAAAAATGGAGAACTTACACCTTTGCCAAAGCCAAGTATAGATACAGGAATGGGTATTGAACGAATCAGTGCAACCCTTCAAGGCAAGACAAGCAATTTTGACTCGGACCTGTTTGAACCAATTATTAAAGATATCTCTTCTCTCTTAAATGTAAAGTACGGTTCATTACACGAGACAGATGTCTCTATCAGGGTTATTGCCGATCATATACGCGCAACTATTTTTCTTCTTTCAGAAGGTCTTGTACCTTCAAACGAAGGAAGAGGTTATGTTCTGAGGAGGATAATACGCAGGGCAGCGAGACATGCAAAGCTCCTTAATATGCATGATGCGTCTCTTTACAGATTAACTGATTCTGTCAATCGGGTAATGGGCAGTATCTATCCTGAAATTATTGGTGAAAGAGCCAGGACAGAAAAGCTGCTTAAAATAGAGGAGGAAAATTTCCACAGAACGATTGATGCAGGCATGAACAGGCTCGATGAAATCATAGCGAATGTGCATAAAGAAGGCAGCAAGATAATTCCGGGAGACGAGGTATTCAGGCTTTATGATACCTTTGGCTTTCCGTATGATTTTGCAAAGGATATCGCTATGGATGCAGGATTGAAAATAGACGAAGATACTTTCCGAAAAGAGATGGAGTTGCAGAGGGAAAGATCAAAAGTGATTATTGGAAAAGGTAAGTCTTCTATTGAATTTGATACGTTTGGGGAAGCTTTAGCGGGAACAATATTTGAAGGATATAAAAGTTTAAAAGTTGAGGCCAATGTTATAGATATTTTGAAAAATGGGAACCACGTTGATTATTTAAAACAAGGTGAAGAGGGAAAAATCATCTTGAATAGGACATCGTTTTATGGCGAATCTGGCGGACAGGTGGGAGATATCGGGATCATTGAATCAGAAGGCGCATATGCGAAGGTCCTGGACACGAAAAAGCCGTCACCATTTATTTATATGCATATTGTAAAGATAGATAAAGGTACAATCACAAAAGGAGATAAGGTAACCTGTGTCGTCGATGAAACCTCAAGAAAAGCGACCATGAGAAACCACACTGCCACTCACCTTCTCCATAAGGCTTTGAGGATAGTCCTCGGAGACCATGTGAAGCAGTCAGGCTCTGTTGTCAGTCCTGAGAGACTGAGGTTTGACTTCACCCATTTCCATGCAGTACAGGATGATCAAATCAAAGGCATTGAAGATATTATCAACGAAAAGATACTCGAAGATCTTCCTGTCAGAACCGACATTATGAATATTGAAGAAGCCACAAGATCAGGTGCAATTGCCCTCTTCGATGAAAAATATGGTGAAACTGTCAGGGTTGTCTCTGTGGGAGATTTTAGCAAGGAACTCTGCGGTGGCACGCACTGTAAGGCTACAGGCGAGATCGGAATCTGCATGGTCCTTTCCGAAGGAAGCGTTGCATCAGGCATACGGAGAATTGAAGCTCTCACCGGAAGAAACGCTCTTGAGTATCTGCGCAGCAAGAAACAGGAGCTTAATGAAATCAAAGGATTATTAAAAACAGAATCACCTGCCGAAAAGATAGAAAAGCTTATTCAGGATACGAAATCACTGGAAAAGGAAATTCAGAAACTCAAAACAGGCTCCTCCAGAGATATGATATCAGAGGCATTAAAAGAGGCACATGAATTTGATGGGGTAAAGGTTGTGAAAATAAGGCAGGATGGTCTTAATCCAACTGAACTTCGCCTTTTAGCCGATAATATAAAAGAGCGTCTTAAGTCAGGTATTATTGTTGTCTCTTCAGTAACAGATAGTCAGGCTGCAATTGTCTGCATGGTAACAAAGGATCTGAAGGATAGATATAATGCAGGGGAGATAGTAAAGAATATTTCCATAATTGCAGGTGGGAAAGGCGGCGGCAAATCTGAGATGGCACAGGGTGGCACAAAAGATATTGAAAAACTGGACAATGCCCTTGAAGCGTTATACGATATAATAAAACAAGTTAAGAGTTAAAAGATATCGGTTATTAGTAAGACGATATTATTGAAAAATCTCCCCTCGCCCCTCTTTGCCAAAGAGGGGTAATTTCCCTCCCTTTGGTAAAGGGAGGTTAGGAGGGATTTTATAAGCAATGTCTTCATACTTATGACCTTATCAGTAACTTATAACTTTTAACTATTTTAAGGAGGTGTTTATGACATTATTTGATGTAGTAAAGAATGCGGTGTTAGTGGGGTTCGGGATACAAGAGGTATTTAAGAAGTTCCTTGACGACCTTATAAAAAAAGGTGAGCTCAGCGAATCACAGGCTGCAAAGCTCTTAAAAGAATGGACAGAGGAGGCCGGAAAAACCTCTGAGCAATTAAGCAAAAATATTTCTGAATTTGTAACCAAGACACTTAAGAAGATGAACCTGCCGACTAAAGACGATATTGAAAAATTGAATAAAGAGGTTCGTTCGCTTTCTAAGAGGCTCAGTAAGCTTGAAGGTGTCAAGGATGAAGGCCAGAAAGAGTAGTTGATGCCTATAGATCTGCTCAAACTCAGAAGCACTTACAGAAGTGTCAGTAGAGTCAGAGAGATTATCAATGTCTTTTTAAAGTACGGATTTGGCCGTATAATAGACCAGATTCACTTTCAGAGATTTATCCCTCTCAGGACAAGATTAAAAACCTTTGGTCAGTGGCCGGCACTCAAAGGCCCTACAGTGCCTGAAAGGTTACGTATGGCCTTTGCAGATCTCGGACCATCTTTTATCAAACTTGCACAACTCCTTTCATCAAGACCAGACCTTATAACCAAATCATTTGCTAATGAGTTCAAAAAACTTCAGGATGAAGTGCCGCCTTTCCCTGCAGAAAAAGCGAAGGAGATAATCGAGGAAGAGACACATCTGCCGATTAATAAGATATTCCAAAGGTTTGATGATAAACCTGTGGCTGCAGCTTCTATTGCACAGGTTCATTATGCAACACTCTTAGACGGAAGCGAAGTAATCGTAAAGGTTCAGCGACCTGGTATCAGGGAACAGATAGAAACTGATATTAACATCATGTCAACTTTGGCTAATCTTCTTGACAGGTACGTACCTGAAAGCAGATTTTTCAATCCTAAAGGTATTGTAGAAGAGTTTTCCAAGACTGTAAAAAAAGAACTTAATTTTGTCGAGGAGGCAAAAAACTGCTTCCATCTGAGAAGAAATTTTGAGAACAGTCCCGATGTATATATCCCGAAGATGCACGAAGAATTCATTACTGAAAAGGTACTTGTTATGGAGAAGATTAAAGGGGTCAGGATTGATGATATAGCAGGTATCAATGCCATGGGCCTGGACCGAAGTCACCTTGCAAAAATAGGGGTTGATGCCTATTTTAAGCAGATACTTGAAGACGGGTTCTTCCATGCCGACCCCCATCCTGGAAATATATTCGCCATGCCAAACGGGATGATAGGGGTTATGGATTTCGGCATAGTCGGCAGGGTTTCACCTGAATTGCGAGAAATCATTGCCAATATATTCCTTGCACTTATTAACAGGGATTTTGATAAATTGATTGACCAGTATATCGAGCTCGGACTTATCGGCGAAGAAGCAGACCTCACCATCCTCAGAAAAGAATTCAAGGCAGACCTGTCTGAGTTTTTAGAGCCACTTTATGGCATTACTTTAAAGGAAATAAATTTTGCAGAATACATGGATACTATAACCCATCTTGCAATAAAGCATAATATGAAAATCCCTTCAGACCTTCTCCTTATCAATAAGGCAATGCTGATCCTCGAAAATATAGGAACTGAGCTTGACCCTGATTTTGACTTTATTGCCGCTGCTGAGCCTTATGCCTCAATGCTTATTAAAGAGCGTATAAGCCCATCGAAGCTTTATGAAAAGACCCGGAAATATTTTGATGAAATAGGTGACTTTGTAGTCCTGTTCCCGAAGCAGATGAAACATTTTATTAGAAAGGTTTTAAAAGATGATATTCATATGAAACTTACTCATATCGGTCTTGATAAGTTTATAAAGGATATGGACCGTTCAAGCAACAGGATTGCATTCAGTCTGGTTATAAGCGCCATTATTTTAAGTTCAGCTATAATGCAGGCTACGGGCGCAGGTCCAAAAATCTTTGGCATATCTTTCCTTGGACTACTGTCTTTTGGCTTTGCCTTCCTCCTCGGCATCTGGCTTATCATTTCAATTATAAGGTCCGGAAGGTTATGAGATGTCGTTTAAGTCAGCACTTCTTATTTTTTGATTTGGATAACTATACTGTTTCTTACTTCCCCTATCCCTTCAGTAAGTGCACTGCTTAATCCCTTTGCAAGACTCAAAAACCCCCGGTCATCGAGTTTGACTTTTTTTGAGATGGTACCGATATATAGTTCCCTGCCATCCGGGGAAAAGAGATTGACGTCGAAGAGAAGTTCGCCAAAGGAATCGCTCCCTGCATCATATCCCTCAAACCTTTTAAGGTTTATCTCAAGTGAGTAAAACTCACCGGAGATGGTATTAAGTACCCTAACCTCTTTAAATAGACCTGTTGTGGAGAGGGAATCTTTAAATGCCTCTTTCACCGTATCACTTGGGGGTGATTCCCATTTTGAATACCTTGATATCTCCAATTGATATGGTGAATACCTGTAAGCTATGTATGATTGTGTAAGATAATGCGGAGAATGTATACGTATAACAATAGCTGCAGCGGCCGAAAATCCCCCCTCCCCCTCCGCCTGAGGCGGACTAAAGGAGGGCAAGGGGGGATTAGACAAATAAAGGCTGTAGATATTTGTCTCAGGCATAGTGCACGCTGAAATAAAGAAGATGGATAAGATGATTAATAGAACTCTCTGCATCTCACTTCCCCTTTCTTTCCTTGTAGATAATACTCCATGGTTTATTTTTTATCTCCTGAAAGAGATCCTGCAGATCCTCTGTTGTTTTATTCATGGTACTAAGAAGGATCTCGAGGTTCTGTGACTGAAGTTCAATGGCTCTATCAGCGGATTTTGAAGTCTTCTCTACTGATTTTGCTGTTGCCTCTATACTTTTTATCATCTCCCCTGCCTTTTCAAGGTCTTCCCTTGCCTTCTTTATCATCTGCGAGACCTCGCCCTTATTGTCTCTAACAAGCTCCTCTATCTCATTAAGGACAAGTTCAAGTTTATTGGTAGTTCCTTTTAGACCGGATGCAACCTTATCAAGGTTCGAGGAACCGGAGACAATAGCTTCATTTGTGTTTCCTATAAGTGTTTCGATACCTGTTATATTCTTTTTACTGAAGAGTTTGTCTATATCCTTGATTAAACCATCCACGGTCTGTGATAATCCATCAACCTTTGACATAAGTACATCGAATTGGACCTGTTCCTGTGAGGGAATAATATCTCCAACCTTAATCCTTTCAGTTGTTGTCTTATCAACAGAAAGCAGGAGATATATATCTCCAACAAAACCGATCTGTGTTATAGACGCCTTTGTACCTTTATACAGTGCTGCACCTTTCCTTATACCAATTTCTACAGTAACAGGCTCTCCGGGTCCGTTTGGCGCCTTGATACTCAGAACTCTTCCAATCCTTACGCCACCAAGCTTAACCTGCGAACCTACATCGAGGCCTGCTGCATTCATTACCTTTATATAATATCTGTCGAACTTTTCAAAAAACTGGCTTCCACCAATCAGGATTATAAACACGCTAAGGATAATAAGGGATGTAACTATAATTATTCCCGCCTTAATCTCTTCCTTCATATATAACAATACCTCTTAATCACCTGCAATAATCCTGAAATAATCTTCAGGTGAATATTTTTCTTTCTCAGGTTTTCTCTCAAGAAACATTCTTATCCTCGGGTTATCAGACGCCCTTAATTCATCAAGAGTGCCTGAGAATATTACTTCGCCTGCATCAAGCATGATAACATAATCCGCAATCGTGAATACACTTGGAAGTTCATGGGTAACAACAATTATGGTCATTTTAAATACATTCTTGAGTTTCAGTATAAGCTCATCGAGTCCGGCAGCAGTTACGGGGTCAAGGCCGGCTGAAGGCTCATCGAAAAAAAGGAACTCCGGGTCTAAAGCCATTGCCCTTGCAAGTCCTGCCCTCTTTTTCATCCCGCCTGAGAGTTGAGAAGGATAAAAATCCTCGAACCCGGAGAGGTCGACGAGGTCAAGCTTCATGCGTACCATAATCTGCATAGTAGACTCTTTTAATTTTGTATGCTCTCTCATTGGAAGTGCGACATTGTCCGATAGGGTCATGGAATTAAGCAAAGCTGCACCCTGAAATAAAACCCCCATTTTTTTTCTGACCTCATTTAATTCCTCTTCTTTCATCAAAGTTATATCCTTCCCATCAGTCAGGATTTTTCCTTTTGTTGGCTTCAAAAGCCCGATAAGATGTTTCAACAGGGTACTTTTGCCACATCCACTTCCTCCAAGTATTACAGTTGTCATTCCCCGGGGTATGGAAATAGATATATTTTTAAGAATCTCCCTATCCCCATAATGGGTTACAAGCCCTATGACTTCTATTGCCGTTTCCATATGAAATATCATTTTATCAGTAATCCACCTCGCTCCCCCTTTAGAAAAGGGGGAGTTCTAAAAAACCATTTTACTAAGACAAACTATCCCCCTCTTTTATAAAGAGGGGTTAGGGGAGATTACTAATTTTTCCTTATGTATTAGTTACATTCATAGTCTATGTAAAATAGTAGAACAATGTCGTAAAGAACAGATCAAAGATGATTACAAAAAATATGGAGGCTACAACTGCAGCGGTTGTCCGCCTCCCGACCTCCTCTGCTCCTCCCTCTACCTTAAAGCCCTGATAAGCTCCAATAATCGTTATCACAACGCCAAATGCCCATGCCTTTACAAGTCCTGTGATTACATCCTTAATGAGCAGTGAATTTATTGTCTGTTGAAAATAATTGTATGGATGGATCTCAAGGGCTGTTACAGAAAGCACAAAACCTCCGAAGATACCTATGCAATCAGAAAAGACTGTAAGTGCAGGCACCATAACCATAAGGGCAATGAGTTTAGGCACAACAATAAACCTCACGGGATTAATCCCCATACTGATAAGCGCATCAACCTCTTCTGCAGCCTTCATAGAGCCTATCTCAGCCGCAAAGGCAGACCCGCTCCTTCCCGATACTATGATAGCAGTGATTATCGGGCCAAGCTCCCTTGTTATTGAGACACCTACAAGGTTCGCAACATATATCAATGCCCCTACCCTCTTTAACTGATAAGCAGACTGGAGAGCAAGGATTATTCCTATAAAAAGTGAAATGATAGCTACTATGGGGACGGAATTATAACCTGCCTTTACCATCTCGGAGATGCTTGCCTTTAACCTTATTGGTTTGCCTTTAAACGGTGAGATAAATGCCCAGTAAAAGGTATCGTTGAAAATTTTTGAGGCATCATGTATGTCTTTTCGAATCGGGATGACCCTTTTACCTATGAGGCTAAAAAGGCTTTCAGCTACTGATGGCATCTTCAATATTTCCGTATATCTCAAATACCCTATCCAACTTCGAGAAACTGAATATTTCCATAATCCCCTTAGGTATACCGAAAAACTGTAATCTTCCGCCATACGATTTCATGCACTTCAATCCCTCAACAAATGTCGCAATCCCCGAACTATCAATATAGGAGACTCCTTTAAAATCAACACACAAGGTGGGAATTTTTCTTTTTACGAGATTCAAAAGTTTCTCCCTAAGTACAGGAGAGGAGTACATATCTATGTCCCCTGATAAAGCAATCACCTTTTTCCCTCTATAATCTACTATCTCGATTTTCATTCCTTTCCCCTCATATGTTTAATAAGTATTAACCTGTTACCTTTTTTCTTCTTTTCATCAAATGTGAATACATCAAAAACCCTCCTGATGAAATGGATACCAAGACCACCTGGTCGTATATCGTCAAAGCTCCTGCCTTTCATCAATTCCATCTGTGACTTAATACCGCTGTCTTCTATTATTACCTTAAAGTACTCCTGTGTAATTTCATATTTTACAACAATCTTTTTAGACGTGTCTCCCTCATAGGCATGTTTAATTACATTTGAACATGCCTCATCAACAGCAAGTTTTACATCCTCTGTCACCGGGTCGTCCATTCCATATATCTTTCCCATCTTAACTGTTGCGGCCCTGACCACAGATAGATATTTAGGATGAGAAGGAATAGTAACAACTACAGAATCTTTCATTCTAAATTATATTCAATATAAATCCAGAAAAAACAGGCAGGGCATGGTATTTGAGCGGTTTTAGTCGATACGACTTCCTCGGAGGTCCCGAAAGCTTTCGGGACCGAGAATGAGCGAAAATGCTATGCCCTGCCTGCTTTGTCATTGCCTGTAAATTATTCTATTTAACCTGAAAACCTTAATTCCACAATGGTAAGGTCATCAGCCCTTTCCATACCCTTTGAAAATTTATCAACATAATCAGTAATTATCTTAACAAGCTTCTCTTCATCCACATGTTTCCTTACAAAGGTAACAAGATTCTCAAAACCAATCCTCTGCCCTTTTTTATTCTTTGCCTCAAACACCCCATCTGTTAATAAAAGCAACCTGTCACCACTTTTCAGAGAAATGGTACTGAGAGAATAATCCACAGGTATGATTCCAAGTGGTGGGCCAGAAGGAACTGACATGACCTGCACCTCTTTTTTTGTAAGACGCAAAAATGGCGGATGTCCTGCAACAGACAGACGAAGATCCCCTGTAATTGTATCTACTATCATATAAATGGCTGTGAGAAACATCCCCCTTGGCGCATTAGAAAAAAGCGAATTCAGACGGTTCAGGACGATCTCAGGAGAGTCTACCAGATGGGCGATATATCTGAAGTCGCTGATAATTTTTGCCATATAAAGTGCAGCAGATACCCCTTTCCCTGAGACATCACCTATAAAAACCCCTGCCTTGCCTTCAACAGGTTCTATAAAATCATAGATGTCTCCTCCGACCTTTGCAGCCGAGATATTTACTGCTGAAACTATTACGTTACCCTTTTTAAAATAAGGTGACTCTGGAAGAAAGCTCCTCTGCAGGGCAGATGCAATCTCAAGCTCCTGTCTGAGTCTTTCTCTTTCAAGGGATTCCTTATAAAACAAAGCATTTTCAATTGCAATAGCAAAATGCCTGCTGAGGGTCTGAAATATCTCCAAGTCATAATCCTCAATCCTGGGATTAAGTACCTCTGCTACACCTATCAAACCCCTCCTGCCGACAAGAGGGACAGCAATAAGGCTTTTTGTTATAAAACCAGTTAATTTATCTGCTTCCTGATAAAATCGTTTGTCTTTCTTTACATCCTTTATAACCAATGGTTTTCGATTCGCTGCAACCCACCCTGCAATTCCCTGACCCATGTCAAGAGTGATCTTCTTCTTCAGGATATCTGATGTTGATTCCTCTTCGCATATCGCAACCTCAAACTCCAGCTTATCTATATCCTTGTTATAAAGAAGGATAGAGCATGCCTCTGCATCCATTACATCCTTTGCCTTTTCCATGACGAGAGTCATAAGTTCGTTAAAATCGAGTGTCGATGAAATAATTGCAGAGACCTCCATAAGTGTTTTGAGGTCTTCCACCTTCTTTTCTAAATTCTTAAGGTAGTCTTTAGAGACAGTGACTTCAGGTTTCTTAGCCATAGCTTATTGGATACCAGATTTTAAGGAAGATTTCAAGGTAAATAATAGGGAGAAGAGGACGATTTTCAATTGCATTACTTAGGTTAAGGTATTAAAATTTAGAAAATATGTCATCTCATATCCGTAATATAGCTTCAGAGGTAAACATAGAAAGGCTTGAAGGATATGTTAAGTCTGTAGAAGGTTTGCGGCATGGGTGGGAGAATTATGATGCACTCGAGGAAAAAGCTAAATTTATTGAAGAGACCTTACGCTCTTTTAACCTCAAGGTGGAAAGTCAGGAAGTACCCTTCTGTAAAAGAACTTACCGGAACATCATAGCTACAATGGAAGGCGTCGATAAGGAAAAGGAATGGATCCTCTTAGGTGCACACTATGATGCTGCATGGGGAAGCCCTGGCGCTGATGACAATGCCAGCGGAGTAGCAGTCTTACTTGAAACAGCAAATATATTGAGCAAGCAAAAACTGGAAAGAACTATTCAATTTGTTGCCTTTACCCTTGAAGAACCACAACTTCAGAACTTAAGTTTTTTAATTGGCAGCAACCATTTTGCTCGTGAGGCAAAGAGACAAAAGATACGATATGAAGCTGTATTTATTCTTGAGTCGGTTGGATATACGGATAAGGCAGAAGGGAGCCAGATGATTCCGTTTTTAGTAAGAATACCTGTACCAAAAAAGGGGGATTTCCTTAGCGTTGTAGCAAACCGAAGGTCCGGGGCCATCATGAACGCCTTCCATGACATAGCCGGCGAATATGTCCCTGAACTCATTGTCGTGTCTTATAAAGTGCCATTATCAGGCCGTATTATCCCTGAAACACGGTTTAGCGACCATGCCTCATTCTGGGATTACGGCTACCCGGCACTTATGTTGACTGATACAGCCATGTTCAGAAATCCTCATTACCACACCTATCATGACAGTTATGGAACACTCGATTTTACCTTTATCTATCATGTCACTAAGGCTGTAGTTAGTGTTATATTAAAACTTAGTAATCAAAATTACTTATACCTAAGTTGAGCGATTCCTAATAATATAATCATGGAACTTGTTGAATTTATTATCAAACACCCCCACCCTAACCCTCCCCCGTCAAGTGGGAGGGAATCAAAGAAGTATGCTCCCCCGTCAAGTGGGAGGGAATATCTATATAAATCCTCTCCCCTGGCGGGAGGGGCGAGGGGAGGGGGTTTAAAATCGCTCAATTTGGGTTATAAAGATAATTTTAGTTATGCCTGATCAAAGAATTAAAGTAATCGCCTATGCGGGTTACCGAGATGAGGAAACCCCAAGGGCATTTATTCTCCAGGATGAAAAAATCGAGGTTGTGGAAATTCTGGATATGTGGATTGAAGAAGGTTTCGTGAACAGGGGAAGAAAAAGGTTCTTTAAAATTAAGGGGAGTGATGGTTACATACATAAAATATATTGTGACAGTAAAACAATGGAATGGTTTCATATATAATAAGGTTCTCATAATTGAATATACATTATCTTGTCGTCATTCCCGCAGTCCGTAAGCGGGAATCCAGCAGTTCATAGTCTCTGGATGCCCGATTAAAGTCCTCGGGCATGACAGACTTTTGTAAATACTATTTTGAGACTTTTAATAAAACCGGACATTTCTATTTTGGTAAAAAGAGGACATTTCTAAATTGGCTTGACAACCTGTACCCCGCACTTGAAAACACTTCCTAAAAGCTGTATATTTCAACCAGTAATATGGTGGGATATTTGTTTAATAAAAGAGGAGGGAAGTGAATGACACAGAAAAAGAATTTACATGATGAGATTGCAAAGGTTGCATATACTCTCTTTGAAAACAGTGGCAGGCTTTACGGGTGCGAATTAGAGAATTGGTTAGAGGCAGAAAAGATTGTGATGGAGAGGAATACAAAGGAAATGGCAAGCGAAGCAAAAAAGCCTTCAAAGGACAGGACTAAGAAAGCGAAATGAAAAAAAAGACATAATGAGAGATGCTGCATGTTTTACGTTAGGAAGCACACCTTCTTCCTGGAATTCGCATAAATAAATTTGTTAAAATAGTAATTATTTCAATAAGCAATAAGCGTAAAGGAGTTATGACATGGCAAAAAAATTTGTTTTAGCAGTCTTAATCACTATTTGTATAACAGCATTAACAAGTTGTCATACACTACACGGCGCAGGACAGGATATTGAAAGTGCTGGAGAATCAATTCAAAAAGCTACTCATTAAAA
>Ga0315282_10004280_pt1 | contig 24929 bp, 22 predicted proteins | sample YL17G07_20_MG_FD_203693 | JGI IMG/M metagenome (GOLD analysis project Ga0315282, IMG submission 203693) | Sediment microbial communities from Yellowstone Lake, YNP, Wyoming, USA - YL17G07_20 | ecosystem: Environmental > Aquatic > Freshwater > Lake > Sediment | place: USA: Wyoming | collected... | reverse complement strand
CGTGTACTACCATATGGTAGTCCATGGGCATTCTTACACCCCGCGAGAAGGAGATCCTCGAATATCTGCGTCTGGGCAAGAGCGTGAAGGAGATCGGCAGGCTCGAAGGAACGCCGATCACGAGCATCTCAAGGTCGATCACCAGCGTCAGGCGGAAGGCGCAGGACATCCAGGAGGACGTCCAGTTCTTCTGCGAGATCGGCTATGCCTCGATCGAGAAGGGGCGCCTGAAGTTTCTTACCCCTAATAGGGATCCGAAGGCCTTGTCAAAGAAGCGAGAGTGACTAGATCTCTCAGGGCTCTCGCAAAGGCTGGTGAAGAGCACCCTCGAAGAGCTAGAAGAATAGAAGTCATTGCATGAACTTGCGGGTCCGCAGAAGATGGAGAAGAAGTGCAGATCATGTGGTGCCACCACGAAATTCTTGGGCGGCACTCTGTTCAGCCGTGGCGGACCTGTCATGCCCGGGGAGACTAGACTCTGCCCACGATGTGAACTCGTCAGCGTATTCGTCATCGAAGACATTGGGGATGACGGGTCACCATCTGCAGATTTGCCGGCCTTCTGCGCCAATCACTTGAGCGTCGAGAAGCATGGAGAATTTCTAGAGGTGAGGTGCCCCAGATGCGGAGCGAGCATGTTCTTCGTCCAGCACTCGAATGTAAGAATCGGAGGAGTTGATATCCTTGCTGAGTCATGGATATGCGAATGTGGAGCGACGGTGGAGATGGCGAAGGACCCCGATATCGCCTGATACATATCGAGAAAGAACCTGATCGATCAGTTCAAATGCTACTTCCATGCCAACAGCTGGGAAGTTCACGATTTGTTGTGGAGGTCTGCATTCCATTAAATTTGAACCTGACCTTCAGCATTGACGGTTCGACGGGAAATCCTCTTATGTGTACTCGATGGCTAGGCCCTAGAGGTGCATAGGTTTATATTGGAGGATGATAATAATACTCCGGTAGATATGGCCTTCGACGAAGTCGGTGATTTGGACTCTGTCCAAGAGGCCTTGCTTCTGCTGATTGGAGCAACAGGGTCTGGAATCCTCAGCACGGAACTTAGGATTCAGAAGCTCGGATTTCTTCTGGCAAAGAGTCTTCAGGATGAGGAGCTTGACAAGGACTTCGATTTTGTGCCCTATGACTATGGCCCCTTTTCTGAGAATCTCGATTCGGCAATTGATCTTCTTGGTTCGCAGGGCTACCTCACCAAAGACGACGATAGAAATGTGTACAGGGTAACAGCAGAAGGAAAGAAGATTGCCGAACTCCTTGCGAGGAAGAACACACATCGTGCCCAGATTGCAAAAGATCTGGTGGAATACCTCGGTAAGTTGCACACTGACGACCTGGTCGGTGTCGTCTATGAGCTCTACCCAGAATATGCGAGAAGCTCGGTCATTCTTGATAGGCTAAAGAGGAGAAGGAGTTACGACTCTGTGACAGTACCGACGACTTCTGCGAAGGGGGAACAGAGTCACATTGTGAAGTCTAGGCTCGGTCGGAAGCTGGTTGTGAAGGCGGAGGGGGACACCGTGCACATCGTAGAAATCATCGATGAGAGGCCCAAATAGATATACAAGGGGAGTGCTCAAATTCCGGTGGACTTTGGTTTCAAATACTCTCGGACGAACGAGAAGCAGGAACTGACGCTGGATTCAAGGGTGTTTCCAGTATGCTGGACGAAGATTACTTTAGTGAAGAGTGGCTTCATACTATGTCGTCGCCAATGCATTGTAGCCTTCCACAACGATGGCGCGAATATTCACATTGTCACAGTAAATCCCGATGGATCATGCGACGTCTAGTGGGAGTGCAGGCGTGATGGGGGAGGAGTGTGAATGGCTAGATACGAAGTGAAGGTTGGCGCAACAGAATCAGATCTTATAGGAAGGCCTTGCACTCTATTGGCAGGAGGAAAGAAGGCACAAGGTTTTCAGATTGTTAGTCGAGGAAAGTGTTCCACAGTGGAGCGTGAATCACTGTGGAGGATCGCGCATGACAATCCCCTGGCAGAATACTATATCACCCTGACTCTCGCAAAGCTAAGAGAGATTGACAGGGATCTCCTGAAGCTGGAAGAGTTCCTTCGGAGTAGATTGCCAAGGATTTCTGGCAAGACTACAAATATCATCGTTGTCAGACTGTTCCTTGAGGAAGGAGACTCGATTTCAAATTCTGATCTTGAGTATCTCTGGGATCTTCTCAACATTAGTGGTAACGATGTGGCAGTTCCACCAATTCTGGCCTTCCCAAAGATGGTCCAATTCAATAAGAGGATATACCAGAAGTTCATCCAAGGATTCTTATCGCTGTCTTCTTCTTATCAGCCCAACAAGCTTGCGTGCTCTGTTCCCTGGGGGCTCTCACGTGGGGACGTTGCTGAAGTGCTGTCCTGGTACGATGTTGCGGACCCTCGTTTCTATCTTATGGATTTTGGAGGAAGAAAACCATTCAGCCCCGCCCAGGAGATGATTATAAGCAGCGTGCTTAGGAAGGTCAACGAGCTCCACGAGAACGAGTTCTATCTGTACGGTTTCGACGTCAAACCGCATAAGCCTGGAAGAGACGAGCTGCCAGCAGAGAACCTTCTTCTATTGGCGTCTGGTTTCAATGCAGTGGGGCCACGACGTACGCCTCCACGAATGAGTCCTCAGATGATACAGCGGCTGCGCTCTTCCGGTCCACAGCCGATTCCTCAATCTATCAGGATCTTTCAGCGAAGCGACTATGGATTCCATAAGCTAGCTGAACCCGGAGCATCGAGGGAATTTGGAGCCTGGCTCCCATCGTTGCAGTCAATTGGCGGGCGAATTACAATAAGGTCGATCAATGATCCGTCTCAGCTCGCCAACTTCCAACGTCTGGGCAGGGCATTCAATTATTCCGTCCAAAGCCCTGAAGCGTCTTTGCTTGCAGTGAAGGTGGGTGAACAGAAGCTTAAGGAACACCTACTGACGAAGGACCAGGCCAAGAAGGTTGTGCCCCGAATCGAGAAAATAAGAAAGACTGCTCAGATCAGGCACTAGATCCTCCAACGATATCATCTAGCGCTCGAACCCTGTGAACGACTTCTGTAAATCACTAAGAGTACCGCTACTGCGGTAGCCTACTCGATTAATGGGCCACTGAATCTAGTTCATATGATGTTCCATACAATCACAACAAACGGAACATCTTTCAGAACATGAACTCAAAGATGAGATCAGCACCTAGAGGTCCTTGCCAGTGTCAAAGATGGTGACAATCTTGTCACTCTCGGTGATAAGCGAGGATAGACAGGAGAAAGCGACACGCGGAATTTCGTAGTAACATCTTATGTGTTTGTCAATGCCATTCCAATGAGATTCTCTACGTAGTCCGGGTTCGGATGAATTGCTGACTTGGACATAAACAGAAGGTGCTTCTCGGCACAATCCATCATAGTGAGATGCTTTCTTCCCGGCGCGCTGGCCTTGAACATCTCGAAGTCAGTGGCCGAGATGATGTAGGCATCGAGCGTGATCTCGTCGTCCCCAAGCATTGGCTTGATCTGGGCATCCAGATACGAGAACAAGTTGACCTTCTCGTCTTCAAGGCCCGCCGAGTGGACCATACCGTGCGGCTCTATGAACACAATCCACTGGTGCTTACCTCTCTTGATCCAGAGTATGAAATCCGGGTAGAAGGATCTCGTTTCGAAGAACCCGATACCCTTTCCGCGCGTGAGGTTTCTGAGAAGGTAGAATTCCGCATCTTTCCTCATCTCAGATGGCTGCTTCATTACGCATTTCGCTAGGTCCGTCACGAAACGCCGCTCGCTGTCGTTGAGACCACTGTGGTGGAATATGACTTGATCGGATTGTGCCTTTGCCAGCAGTGGTTGGTAGAGGTGCCTCTCATAGAATATGTTGGGCAGCGGATCGTTCATACTCGCAGCGGTATAGACAGTTCCGGATTCAATGCGCTTCCTAGCTTCTTCGATCAAGTCCTTGGCGGATTCCTCAATCTTGACGACGTACTCCTTCGGGAAGTTATCGTCGTCCTTGGTGAGATCGGTGAGCTCAAGGTTCTTTTTCTCCCACTCGTTCCGCTTCCGGCTGTAGCACTTATCCAGGTAGTTCTTTAGGAGTCGGAGAACTATGTTTTCCAGGTCTCCGAGCCTCTGGAATTCAACAGTTGGGTTCACGAAATCCTTTGGGACTTTTGGGGCGTAGAGTGTGTAATTCTTCTCGCGGATAACCATTACCAGATCGTCCTTCGTGAACGAGACGTTGAACCACTGCTTCTCAGCGCGGTAAGCCAACATTTCAAGACTGATTCGCTGCCAGTCGAGCAGTTCAATGTATTTGTCATGTATGAACCTGGGGTCGGTTTCGCTGGTTCGGTCGACTATCTGTCCGGCTCTTCGGCTGTCGGCCTCGTCCACCTTGGGGAGAATGTCGAGATTCGCCTTGACATCGCTGACTTCGGACAGCGCGAAGTCGCAGTCCCTTGAGAAGTCCACACCCTTACGGAGCCTGACAACCTTAAGCCCCTTAAACATCTCCGCATTTGTCCTAATCTCAAGCGGGATTGACACGTAGGATTTCGCCTCCTCTAGTTCCAGCATTTCCCTGAATGCGGCAAGATAATTCGCCTTGATGCCGAATATGCCGAGAGTCTCGATGATCTCGATATGGGGCGGATGGAATGCTTCCCTCAGAGCCGAGCTTCTCTTCAGCCCCATTCCCTTTCCCTTCAGCCTGACGCCCCTTCCAAATAGCTGGATTATCTGAGGTCCTTCCCCCTTCCCTACGTTCATCAGACCCATCGTGGAAACTCGCCAGCAGTTCCACCCTTCGATGAATTTCTTGGCACCTATCAGAACATTGAGTTTTGTGTCCTTGACCTCTATTGCATGAAACAGGGACTCGGACATCGCATCGTTTTCGACCACGATGGACGTCTCCTCCTTCTCGACGAAGTTCCTGAATTTTCCTTTGTCACCGATGTTTATCACGCCGAAATAGCTCGGGGATGACGATGCCTTCAGCCCCAGCTCCCCCTCGGCTCGTTTGACATCGACTAGATAGAGCTTTCGCCCTGCGCCAGGCGTGAGTCCGAAGACTTCGCTGAATATTCCATCTACGACTTCATCCGCTGGGATACCTTTTCCTCGTAGGTACGGAAATACCGTCTCCATCTTGCGCTTGGCAAATGCGTCCACGTCCCCGATGAGGAGGCCGGACCTACCTTCCAGGAGATCCTTAACCCTCTTGTTCACCCAACCGTCCTTATTCTCAAGTAGTCTGCTAAAGAACCTGAGCACGACTAGCAGATCGGATTCGTCCTCTTGCACCTTATGACCGAGGAATATCCAGAGGGGCTGTTCGATGTTGTACTCTCTTGCCTGGTTTCCTAGATCTTTGTACACGCGCATCTGTTCGTAGAAAGAGACGGCGTTGGCCAGCATGATAGTCTCTGTGTGCTGGTCGTGATCATCCATCAGGTTGAGCAAACGGAAGTCCTTGCCGTACCCGTCCCCATGAAAGTACTTGTACGAGTAGTCGAAGATGATGGCTTTTGAGTACGTTACCAGCTCGGGAGATGGCTCGCCACCCTTTCCCTCCCTGATGACCTGTCCGAATGTGGCGCTGTACTCGAGGGTGAACCCCTTCTTTGCCAGCTCCTCACGGACACGCATCCACTTCTTGTCCTCGGACTTCTGCCCCTTGTGCCCCTCGTCCACCATGACCAGATTGCGGTTTCCAAGCTCGGTAACATCGATGGTTTCCCCCTCGCCTCTCTTGTCCTCCGGGAGCTTCAGCTTGGTTATCTCGATAACCTTGACAACGTCCCTATCGTCCACGGCGAAGTAGCCGCCACCGTCGCCCCTGAACTTCTTGGCTGCAATGCCACTTAACCGCATTTCCTCTACGTGCTGGTCCGACAGGCCCTCATTCGGCGTAATCAGGAAGATATTATCGAAGGACTGGGCGTTTTGTCCTCGGTTGTACTTCATAACCTGCCACAGGTTTACATGCATAAGCAGGGTTTTGCCGCTTCCGGTGGCCATCCAGAATGCAAGCTTTCGCAGGTCGCCTCTCCCGAAGGGCTTCCTCGGCATCAGGTCTCGCTCGCGCTGGTACGTGAAGAGGCGGTTGGTGAGATCGACAGGGTCGGAGAAGTACTCATCCAGATAGACCTCCATGAACAGGAGTGCGAGGTGCTGGAAATACTTCAGTCGAATGGGCTCTCCCCGCCCTCGGGAAAGCCGCTCCACGTAGCCGCGAATGTTGTCGTCGTACTCACTCAGGTTGTCCTCGGAAACCTGGAGCCCTCCGCGACTCACGAGGCGATGGTACATATAGCTGCGCCCGGTGGCATCGAAACCCTCCTGGACGTCATTGAACGACTTTATGTCGGAGATCTTCTTGATGCCCAATCTTCCGGCGACGAAGGGAGCGAGTATCAGGTGATCTTCCAGACGAAATTTCCGTTCGCTTTTGGTCTTCGCCATTCTCACGCACCCATTAGTCTCTTGAAAACTGACTCGATAGGCTGCCCTCCCTTGACATGGCACATTCCGTTCACATAGATGATGTCAGGCGCCCAGCCCCTCAAGAACTCTTTCTCGATGAACTCCTTGTCGCGCTTCAGGTCGATCCCCTCAGTACCGCGCCATACAACAAGCACGCTCTTCCCGTCGCGCTTCCTGCCCCGCACAGCCTTGTAGTACCGCTTTCCGTCGTGTGCGGCCAGAAGGCGCTCCACGTGCAGCCCAAGCAGGTAGTTGAAGGTCTCCACCAAGTCGACGGGCCTAGCATTCTCCTCGCCCCCGCTCACAGTCTTGATTCTATAATCGAAGGGATTCTTGAACGCATCAACTGACAACCGCGCCGGGCTGTCTCTCGTCTCGTAGTCCAGTATGTAGCGCATGAAGTAGTCATCATAGGTCTGGAGTGTCTCCTGGATAGTCTTGCTCTTGGAGCGAAAGACGATGTTACTTAGAGTATCTTCATTTTGCTCAATATCCAGATACTTAAGTAGATGGCTGCACCCGGTGTCAGAGGATGGCTTCCCTTCTGACCAAGAAGATGAAAACATTGTTTTGACAATTCGTGGGACTAGTATTGAATAGAAGGTCTCTGAGAAATCTATCAAGATGTATTTGCGCCTGATTCCATCATCATTGTTAAGTGACAATACAGCTTGGCCAGTCGTGCCAGAACCCGCGAAAGCATCCAGGACATATGAATCATGGCTTGTTGACATCATCAGTATGTGCTTAATCAAATCCACAGGTTTTGGATGAGGGAAGTCAGTTTTGTCAAAACCTAAATCAATGAAGGACTCCGACGCTCGCTGGCTGTTGAAACTCTTCTTATCCCACAATGATGTTGGTTTGACCCTGGGATTAGGTTCTAACACATCCATTTCATACACAGTCCAAACATCCCTTCGTTCCATCTTCTTAGGGATCAGTAACGCGATGTCTGCTTCTGCGGTCTCTAATTCCCACCGCCATCTTCCTTCACTACCGTCTGGCTTTATTGGTTTGATTTGAATTAGCCCGTTTGGTGTTTTTTCATCTCTACTCGGGTAGAGTTCTTTTGTGTCTGGGTTGTAGTAAAAGTAATAGAAGAGATTGGGACGATCAACTCTTCGATCTCCTTCTCCTGTTTTTCGCAAATCAACTTCTCGGTACTTCTCACCGCTTGGGTTTGTTGAGCGATAGCGTCGAGTCACTTTTCCTTCTGCTGGCCAATCGTATGAATCAGCAGCGGCTGTTGCATATATCAACAAATTCTCATGGGCTGTGGCAATGTAATGCTCGTCAGATCTACCCTGTGGATTGTTCACATTTGCGATATCATTAACAAATTGGCCTGGTAACATTCTATCTAAGAGCAAGCGGAGGCGCATACTCTCATTCTTATCACAACTAGCAAACATGAAACAATTACTTCCAGCAAATCCCTCCATCAATGAAAGACGATTTTCAATCATGGTTAGCCAGCTCGAGTGCTGGTAAGAATCCTTGTACAAGAATTCATCATTTCCTGTATTATATGGAGGGTCGCAGTAGATACAATCAATTCGCTCTCTGAAGCAGTCCATTAGCAGATTCAGTGCTTGCCAGTTTTCACTTTTGACTAAAAGGCCACCTAGTTTCAGATCAATATTCTCGAAACTTGCCATCAATCGGTCTCTTAATTTCTCATCGAGGAATCTTGTATCTAGCACCAAGAACGGATGCCCCTCCAGGAATGCCACATCCAGAGAATTCTTCCCCCTCGTCGATGCCAACGTCCCGTCCGTTATCTCGTCCAACTTGAACAAGCGCTTCCACTCAGCCACCTGCTCTTTGTTAGCAGCTATCTCCGGATACAGCTCCTTAGGCACGTTGTCTAGCGTCATACAGTATTCAGTACGCAATACGAATTTCTTCTTCTCGAAGAGCATCTTCTGAAAGTCTTCGACTTGCGCCAGGAACTCGATTATCGGTGTACACATGTCGCGAATAGCTCTAACCCGGGCCATGTTACGCTTGATGGCATTCTCGCTCATGCCGACGAACTCGTCGACCTGAAGTACCTCGTTCTTGATGAAGTAGTCCAACTCGCGCGTGAGGAATCCCTTCAAGTCCTTGTGGATGAAGTAATCGGTGGTGTTCTTCTTCACGTACCTTTCCAGGTGCTTTTCGATGAGCTTCTTCGAGGTCTCATCACTAACGGGAACGAGCCTAACAAGGAGGGACTCAATGGGGCTCCCAGAGACCGCCTTGAGGATTTTCTCTAGTGCCTTCGCCATGAGCTGGTCTTGCCTGTTCTTCTTTGCGAGCTTCTTCTCCTCTTCTTCAGTCAACTTACGATACTGGAAGGCAATCGTCAGAACCTCCTTCTTTCCATCAATCGTTGGGGCCGTCTTCTCCGAGATTATGAAGAACCGTTCCTGGCCTTTCAGATTATCCTGTTCTACTTCGGCGTGAACCAGGACGAAACGCACCGTCCATCCATCAGCCTTGAATCCGTAGTTGGTGAAATTCTCTCCCGTCTTCACGTAGTACTGGTCTTTGTTCGCCCAGTGCAGCATGACCTCCTCGCCATTGTACTGAATGACATACTTGTCCTTCCCGCCGTAGCGCCTCTTTGAGAAGAAGTCCCCCTTGTCGAAGTAGCGGCTGAAGAACTCGTAAACCTGATTGTACACATCATCAATCTGGCTCCGGGTGAGTTCAGCCCTACTCATCTCCTCCTGCTTCCGGAGATACTTCTCGGTCATCGGAACATCCTTGTGCTTGACGACCTCGCCACGCTCGTCAATTGTGCCAGCGCCCAATTCCTCGTTTATCCTATCCCTTAGTGCCTCCAACTCCGTCTTCAATGTCTCAGACGAAGCCCCGACGTATTCCTTGAAGGCTTCCTCCGTCTTGGCCAGCAAATCCCTCTCGATGAACTTCTCGATTTCCTCTCGCCGTTGGTTCATTATCTTGTAGATGCCAAAGTCCAGGTCGGCTACATCGAACTGGAACAGCCCCCTTAGGAGCCCCTTCAAACGCTTACGACTGTCTTCCACGGTGTCTTCAGGCATCTCCATCAACTCCAACGACATATCGGCTTCAGGTCGCAGGTTCCGCACCATTGCCCGCACTTGGGCTTGAACAAGCAGCTTTTGATGTCCTCGATGCACTTCTCTGCCATGGTTCGCGCATCCTTGAGCTTGTTTGTATCGATGGGCACGTGCCGGACGTCGGCCTCCTCTAGATATGCTACGGAGCCTTTAGTAATCTTGCGCCCCAGCCCGATCAGCCCGAGGGAGTAGAGACGCACCTGGACGGCTGTTTCGTCGAATGTTTTGGCCTCTTCGGATGTCTTGTAATCACGGACCTCGAGGTTTCCTGAATCGCGCAGCAGCACGTCTACGCGCCCGATAATCGTGGCCCCGAAAACCGGAAATTCTAGACGGTATTCCACCTCCTCGATTCGCCCGAAGTCGGAGGAGTACTTATCGGCGAAGTTGACGAGCGTGTCTAGCGCGCTGTTCTGAAAATCTGTGAGGACCTTTCCACTAGCATAGGGCATGTGGAAGTCCTCATCCACGGCGGTGGCAACAGCGCTAGCGGGATTGATTCCGTCACGCTTCACTAGCTCCGACGCTCTCCGCAGGCAGTGATGAAGGCTGTTTCCGTAACCGAGCGCCTGGTTCAAGCCTGGTTGGAACCCCCAGACGTCGCTGAGCAGGTACATGTACGGGCATCTATCGAAAGTGATTATCTCACCAGCGGAAAACGTAAGGATCTCATCCTCGGTCGATTGGCTGTCAATATCAATGGAAGGTAGATTCGTCTCTCCACCAAGGGTGACAAATGAATCCAAGTCGAGGTTATCGATAAAGGCACTTCTAAGGAGGAAGTTGGTCTTCTTCCTGAAGTGACTGACAACGAGTGCATCCCGGGCGCGAGTGATAGCCACGTACAGAAGCCTGCGCTCGTCCTCGAGGCTCCCCTCGTACCTGGCGACTTCAAACAGCTCTCTGGGCACGCCGCACCATTCCTGGTGCTTGCCAACGTTCTTCGATGGAAAGCGCTTCTCAGACATTGAGATGACGAAGACCACGGGCCACTCCAAACCCTTCGCCTGGTGGACCGTCAGGACCTGGACGGCATCGACGCCTCGCGTGTCTTCTGGGATTCCCTCCTCGTAAGCCTGGGTCGCGTAGCTGTTCATATACCAGCAGAGCCCCTTTAGATCGCGCTTCCACTGGGGCTGGCGACCCCCCAGCCTATTGGCTATCTCATAGTCGGTCAGAAGTTCGTTGAAGCGCCCCAGGTTAGCCATGACAGCTGCGTCGTTCCTGTCCTCGTGGTTCAGGTCGTGGAATCCAAGGGCGATGATGACATGCTGGTATATCTCCGTGAAGTTGCGGGCTTTGAACTGTCCGCTATGCAACCTATTCTTGATATCAATGAGAAGATCTCTTGCATTTGCTGGCATCCTGTCGCTCATCACGCTCGACCAATGGGCGAGCGCAGTATCAAGAAGCTGGTCGCCTTCGGTCTTCTCACTCCAGTGCCAGATGTCCTCTACCCAGAACCCTTCTTCCCAGAACCAGGAGAACAGCCTGCCGAGCGTCTGGGATTCATCTTTCCGGAATAGGCCTACCTTGCCACCGACGATGAAAGGAACACGCCGTCTACGCAGCTCATCCAAGAGCGGTCCTCCAGACGTCGTGACGCTTCGCATCAGAACCCCGACGTCCGAGAAAGCCAGTCCTTTGGAGTTCGTCAGGTATTCAATTTGGTCGGCGACCCAGGCGGCTTCGTCTTCTGCAGTGTGGTTTTCTGCCAGGCCGAGAAAGCCATCTTGGTCCCGGGTGGCTTGCATCGGTTCATAGTTGACCATCTCGAAGCTTTCCGCAAAGCGGTTGGCGTTCTTCACTATCGCCTTCAGGCTTCGTCTGTTTTCAGTAATCGTAATTTCCCTGGCATTAGGGTATCTTTCAGAGAATCGTGAGAAGAAGCGTTCGTTAGAGCCACGCCACTGGTAGATGCTCTGCCTCGGATCACCGACTACGAAAAGGCTGGCGGTGGTGCCTATGGTCTCGATGAGGTTTACTTGTGCCTTATTGATGTCCTGGTACTCGTCGACGATGAGGTGCTTCACGTTCGCAACGACGTTCGGTTGTTCCTTCAATTTTAGAGCCGCTAGGTGGATCATCGAGCCGAACGTGAGTAGAAAGTGGTCGGCGACCAACCGCTCGTACTTAATCATCCGTTGATTGAAGCTAGGGGCTCGCCATTCCAGTTCACCCCTGTCAAGCATTTCGTCCCAGACCATCGTTACAGTCCTGAGGAAATTCCGACAGCCTTCAACGTAGTTCTTACCATAATCTAGGAGTTGAAGCTGCCATCCGTGGCGCATCAAAAAAGCAATCTCCTGATTCTCGTCAAGTATCCCATACTTTCCGGTTCCGAAATGGTCATCGAGGAGTCTTTTGGAATAGCCATGGATCGTGCCTATGAACATCTCGCCCAGCTTGGCGGCTGTCTCAGCACCAGCTAGCTGTTCGACGCGCTGGTATATACGGTTCTTCAAACTTTGAGCCGCCTTCTCGGTGAACGTGAATGCGACAATTTCGGAAGGTTTGACTCCTTGGACGAGAAGAAGGTAGGCGATTCTGCGCGTCAAGGTTTCCGTCTTGCCTGCTCCCGCACCAGCGATAATCTTCACCTGCCGTTCCTCGGCAGTGACAGCCGCCTTCTGCTCAGGTGAGAGTTCTTTAGGCTTGGCTAGAATTTGCGCCAATATGGTTGGCTGAGGCCTCTTCTCCATTCGCCGTCCTCAGAAGGGCATAACGTCGAACCATAGAATATCTTCTGTCGTCCTACTGTTGCAGGGCTGTTTATGGGCAAGCGCGAGTATCTCAATCTGTCAAGCAATGAAATCTCCTTTCTCGTGATGGAGATTAAGCCTACCTCCTCAGGCGTCCTCGGTCGCCCAATTGCAGCATGCTCCGGGGCAACTCCCATCCAAGGTGTTCTCCAAAAAGGGATTGACCATGTCTTGGGCATGAGAGAGTGAATTCAGTCACACAAGATATAATCGATGAGGCCCGACCATTGTAATGAGCGATTTGCGTAAGAGGATGCAAAATGCGACAGCATGAATCCAATCGAATTGATGTACAATCAGACATACTAATATGGACGCACTGCGATTACGCGCCTGTGCCCTGCAATTTCATCTCATGCCTGAACCTTTTTCAACCTTGGGCGGATGCTGTCATTGATGGAAGACTGCCCGTACTATTGCGACGTTTTTCAACTCAACACCGTGACAAGATTGGCATTGCCGCAACTGAGGGGTTTGATGGAGTGTTCTTTGGACTTCTGACAGATCAGGATTTGTCCCTAGCTGAAAGTTGCTTATCGTTCGGGTTGGCTATTGGATCGGTGGACGTAGTCGACTGTTATGATGTCTCCAAGAAGTCCTGCTGGAAAGAGCTCAATAGACTCGCTGGGCGAAGGGCTGCGCACTTCTACCCTGCTCACCTAATACCCGATTCAGACAGGGTCTTCTTCTGGATTCTGGCGAATCCCAAGAGATTTAGGAACCCCTTGGTGCTGTCTTCGAAGGGGGTTAGTTGGTCTAAGGCCAAGACCCCTCTAAAGGTGAGACATGCCCAGGTTCAGAAGAATCGTACATTCTGGCGCCTCTACAAACCGGCACAATATTTGCGCCTGAACGATGAAGTTCGCATAATCCAAGGAAAGTAGGACTAGATTAACGGCCTGCTGATTCATTTGCATCCAGCACTAGCGCTTCAAATCCGATAGGATTTGAGCCTAGTCTCAATGTAGATATAGGTCCACGCACAGATTCAGGTTTGTCAGCCATCTCTGATGAAGGGTGGGCTATGCCCTTTCGGACTGTAGAGGCAATTGCTTTGTTTCTGATGCCCGCTGACCAGAGTCCCTTCCCGTCACTGATTCACGAATCATAGCGTCTCCGACACAATCCACCTTTTTGTTGATGCGAGCCTTTCGCCGATTCTGCCATCGACAAGCTGGATGGATGCTTCGAACGACGAACGAGAGAGAGAAGGTTTGAGGGCTTGGAGATATGTGGCCCCCAGATTAACGAGAACGTCCGTGTAGATCTTTCTCGACATGACCTTCTCAAATTCAGCGTTGACCTGAGGGACCAGATCCTCTGCCCGCTCATTGGTCATCTGTTGATCGTAATTCGTTATCGTCTTCGTTGGTTCTATCAATCCATACTTTGCAGACAGTATAAGAACATCGAACCCATTGTCATTTGAGAAATCATTCACATGCTTTCTCAGCAACCGAAAGAGTGGTCCGTCGTACACCTTGATTGCCTGAGCTGGGCCACGAAAGACCTTCTTCTTCTTGGAGCATGGAATTATCAGTAGACGAGTCTTCTTCCTCCAGGCCTGAGGCCGAGCTAGAATCTCATCCATGACGAAACCCCGAACTTGCGTGAATCGCGACTCACGCGACCTTTTGTTTCCCCTCTTGGGTGAGACGCCAGTATACTGGAACATCCATCCTTTGGAATCGCTTCCGAATACGTTGTTCTCAAGGAAAATGTGATGTCTCTGCGGAGAGTAACATCCGAGAGCAAACAACCATCCATCTGGATCTGTCTTCCGAATTGACGCGAGAGTGGCACGCATCAACTTCTCATCGCTCACCATGACATATCTAGCACTCTTGATCTTTCTATGCAACATTCCGCCAACTGCAATATGGTCATAACCCATGCTCTTGAGCTTGGCATAACATTGAATGTAATCATCCAACGTCCTCCCTTGTGCGACACCGATGATATTGAAGTTCCAGCCTGATGCTCGATACTCGTCCATAGCTTCCTGCGCGGTCTCGAGAGTCACATCCTTCTCTTTCGGTGAATCCATTATGACGCCGTATTCCGCACCCAGAGCCTCATAGATTCGAAAGAGCTCCTTGTACGAAGTGAATCCGCAACCCTGCTTCTGAAACACCCCAGAATCGCATATCAAAGTAGTGGACTTCTTTAGGTATCTTCCGATAGAACACCTGCTCAGATCGGAATCATGCGGACACGGGTTTCCTCCAATAACCGGACAACTTGATGGGAAAACACACGGGTATCTCTTCAAAGTTAGTCTGAATTCAGCAGATGTATTAGCATGAGTCATTAGGCCAATCCTCTTCCCATAGGGGAGATGAACTCCACTCAGTATCCGGAGTGATGCAGGACGGTCGACGACGAAGAAAGGCGTGAATTGGCCACTGCCATTTCCAGTTTGCCTTCTTGGATTGAAGGCATTGGTTTCTTTCAGATCGGACAATGTATGGCTACCTCCGCGTCTGTCTCAAATATTCCGCCACACGTTTGTTTGCATCGTCCGCGTGAATCGGAATAGGAACGCCCTTTATTCCGGTTGCGTCAAAACTCGTCAACAACCAGTCACCCGGAGCGAACTTGAAGGTCTGTCTAAACATCTCCTCGGAAATCCCAAATGCCTCCAAGATTACCTGTCTATCTGTAATTCTTGGCATCCGGCTCACGAGGTACGTATGGGGCTGAGCCATGACGCTTGTCTTGAGATATCTTGTTCTCTGAGTACATATACCCACTCCAATGCCAAATTTCCTTCCCCTCCGAGCCAGTGTTTCTGCGATCCTGGCAGAACGCTCGTAGCTAGTCCCGGCATCATAGGTATTCGGTATGAATTCGTCAGCTTCGTCGAATATGACGCTGACCAGAGGATTTGTTCTTCCACTCCTTCTGCGCATCTCATAGAGTTCCTGTCCAAGATCATTGGCAAATTCTCTGAGTGAATCCGGGTTATGCGACTGCACAACAACTAGAGTAGAACAACTCCGGTCGTTAAGATGTTGCATTATCTGGTCGAGAGAGAAGATTGTGGCTGGATCAAATGGGGTTTGTATCTGCCCTTGAAGCTCTCTCAAGTTGTCACGGAACTCGTTAAGATTGTTCATAGCAGTTGCGGTCACTCTGTTCGCGAAAGTGAGGCCGCTAAGCAAATCCTGCACCATCTTCGCATCAGCTGCACCTGCCGGCTGACTGAATTCAATTCTATCACATGCATCAAGTATGTCTTGAACCAATGATGGGGTGGGGACAACGTTGCTAACTGAGTGGTGTAAGTTCCTTATGAACAAATTCAAATCAGTGGCTATGTTACCGGGATTGTTCTGAATCAATTTGCCGCAATTCTGCTGCAGGAATCCCCTCATGGAAGAGAACCGATTCAGTACCTTCATTTTCCCGCCAGATACTAGTGTGGCAAATGGAAGACTCAGACTCTGTCTCATGCCCTCCAATGCTCTCGGGCACAAAGTTGTTGCCACTAGATCTTTGATTGAGTCGTCCTTCTTACTAGCGTTGCCCTTGAGGTAGTCGACAAGGCTGCCAGGAAGTGCTTGCTCATCGACTGCAAGAATATACGCATCAGGCATATCCACGAGCTTATCAATCAGCAACGCGCTATATTCGCTCATGAGATCGAAGAGCACAATCTTGATCGGCTCTTTCTTGGCGGTAAAGGTTGCCAGCAATTTCGAAACGTAAGTGCTGACGAGGTTGGACTTTCCCACTCCTGTGAACCCGAAAATGCCGAAGTGAACCCGGACAAACTCATCAGCATAGATCTCAACAGGTATGTTTCCGTCCACCAACCATTTCCCCGCTTCAAAAACGGGCGTGGTCGCACCCGACATTCCCATGTTGATTATCTCTTTTGTTGCCTCGCTAGTCAGAACTCGGACATCAGCGCCAATCATAGGAATGGACGATTCGGATCCCAGAATCCTTCCTTTGTCATCTTCAACGAGCTCCCATCCAGTAGGAGCCGCAGAACATCTAATAATTGTGGTATCCTCCTGTGAATCGGTTTCCTGGGACAGCCAGTCCGTAGAAACATTCCTGGCAGCCTCCATGACGAAACCTGGGTACCCTTCGGGGTTGGTTCCCAGGGCATAATGCACTGGCAGGGTAGAGACCGTTTCGAGTATGGAGTAATGCGCTTGCGTTTGTTCTGACGCGTAGTTCTTAACAGCAAGTAGTCTTCCTTCTCTAATCTCCATCATTGCTTTGCGTGTGTACTCGAACCATGTCTCAAAGATGAATCGAGTTTCCTCATCTTCATCCATCTTCATTAGTACACCCGACCTGTCCGGCACGAAAATTTGTCCAACGCTCAGCGTTACCATACTATTTCCCTCCAGAATCTCTGGTTGTCCTAAAGAGCCGGCTAAGTGGCCTGGATCGGAACGGAATGACGCTCGATTTTATGAGGCCATCAACTCTATGTTTGACGGTTTTTGCCCCCCAATCTGCCTTATGAAGCGGGTCTGGATAGCCAATCACCTCGGGAAAAAGGTTCCTCGTTAGAACGTTCAGTAGCCATATGGCAATATCCTGCCCATTATTGACGTCATCATTAGCTCCGAAGAAGGCTGGCGCAATTCGTCCCAGCGCGGGAGTCTCGATAACTGGACCTTTTGGCAGATTCGAATCCAACTTAGGGTCCATCAGACGGTCCAAGAAAACGACATGACCCATCAAAGGCGTTGCTTTCTTCCTAGAGTTGAAGAACTGAACAAGGCTTCGCGCAAATAGCCGTTCTGGGCTAACAACGTCCCCTCTCACGCCTGTAATCGACCTCATGCCATTTTCCTCTTTCAAGTGCAGTGTCATGTAGGTGGAATCATACTCAGTAACGGTCCATGGGCATCCGAGAGTTTGCACTTGGTACGCAATGCATTCCAACAACATTCGGTCAGTCCAAGGCAGATATCCTGTAGTAACACGGGGGAATGCACCAATCTCCCGCAGCACTCCAACATAGTTGCCAGAGAAGTACTTGGTCGAGGAATCTTTGAAAATGCTGAGCAACATGATGTTCTTCTCCCAACAAGCTTCCACAAGGGCCCGGATTCCGATTGCGACAAGGAATGAGATATCCTCTGGGGACATCCACCTCGATCTCTCTCGCCCCTCCTGAATCGTGGCGTAGACAAGGGCCTCGGGATCCCTGAGCTGAAAGAGCTTGTGACACACGTCTTCGAATAGACGGACTGAATCATACCAGGAGGATGCGAGGTCGAACCTGGGCTCGATAATTCCATTTTCCACTTTGAATAGTTGCCTGGCATGAGGTTCATTAAGGCTCTGCTGCCAGTTCTTGACCGAGACGTTTGACTTCTTTTCAAGGTCAGTCAGCGAGACCGACTTGATCTTGGAGGTTGAGAACTCCTTGACAAGGTAGCTCCAACGCCTGTATTTCTTGGCGGTGGGGATTGACAAACCATCATTGATTGGATGCGAGTACACCACCAGACCATCCCTCGTCTCCATTCTTCTTGCGCCAATGGGATGACCGAAAATGTCGATTCTATCTAGTCCGACGTCAGTCGACAGCATGACGCTGCTGAGAGACAAATCCATCAGAATCAATCGAGGAGATGCTATCACCGATCCCCGAGCCATGCTGTAGGCGAGGTATATTTCGGCGAGCTGCATCAGCCGAGTGTGAATAGAAGAGAGGTTGATCTTGCTGTTGTCATCTACAATGAATCGCTCCGATTGTTCAAAATCCGTTATATCTCCAGCTTCAGCGTAGGGCACGGGGACATAGGCGACGAGACTGACGTCCTGATCCATCGACCATCTGTTGTATTTGAGACGTGGAGGCTCAGATTCGAGTTGAATTGAACCTTGTACTCCATATGCCGCGGCAAAGAAGACCATAAAATCGCTGAATGGGTCATTCGAACAGGTTCCATCAATTGCCACAAATGGAATTTCCTTTCGCTCAAAGTGATCCGTCGTCTTGGATACCATTCTGCTCAACCCTGCAGGATTGCAGTAGACCTTGCTGTAGTCCTTGACGAGTGTTTTCAGGAAATCCTCATAGAAAGCAACTGAATTCTTCGATACAGCTGCGTATGCTTTTTCATACCTGTCGATCGAATGTTTCAATGACTCTTCATAGCAGCTGAATATGTGAGAGATTCGTGACATTTGCCACACCAGATTGAAGTCAAATGACTTGAAGTCCTAGCATCGGACCACAGACACCCGCCACTTCCGAATTGAACCGGTCGAGACTGACGATGGCCAGAGTCCTTTGACGACAAGTACTTTGCTATAAGCTGTAACCCTTCTGAATCAGGGTGGATAGAATGCGCACGGCCAATCTCGGCCTCGAGAAGATAAGAGGGAAGGAGGACAATCTTGGGAATCCAGGCAGAGTGGGGGACGATTGTTGCCTTGCTTGCAGCTATGGGATGATCATTCTACCTGCGTTATCCAGTATTCCTGAATAATGGTCAAAGAAGCGCATCTTCGGCTTCGTTTTTGGGGTATCGCCAGCAAGAAATCGGCCGGGTGTCATACCCTTGATTCCAGAGCCTATCTTGTGTCGCACTAATGATTCGAAGTTGCCCCTGGATATCTTTGATTCGTGTGCTATTCGGTTTCTGATGGTGTTCATTTCATCCAGATCGGTGGTTATTGATTCGATGACGGGCAAGTATGAGCCGCCATCTACGAAATATGCATTCACCCTATCAATGACTTCGCTCGCTGAGTACCATCTAACGTAGGTGCGAGTCCGTCCTCCACATAGCAGGAGTCTGGCCGCTTCTACTCCAACGGCAGACACCAATCTCTTGGGTTTGTACCCAGACGGGGAGACTGCGCCACTGACATACCGGACAAAAGATTCCTCCAGGAAATCCTCCCAAGCCATGAATACTCTCAGAAAGGCAATTTCTGTCACCATCTCGATCTTGTTCCTGGCAAGATGAAGACCCTCGAAATAGGAAATCAGATTCCTGTTCTGATCGACACGTGCTCTGAAGGAGTGGAGGACATGGGAGAGCCTGGGTGGTGGCATGAACAGTCGCCTCAGCCACCGATCGACTTCATGATTTCTTCCAAGATTACTCTATGGCGCAGTTCACGCTTTGAACGATCAGCCGTAGATCTCTTTGTTGCATCTTTGAATAGAGCGAATTCTGGAGAGGCTGCCTCAGCCTTCAACTCACCTTCAAGATTGGAGATTACACCCCTGATGCGAGCCAGCATGTCCTCCTTAATTGTCACTCTTCGCGCATTGCTTCCTGGAAGTCCAAAGGACATATCGAAGATGACCAAGAACAGACTGTAGAAGAGAACCGGGTTCCTGAATACCGATTGTAGAGGAATACCGGAGTATATTCCTGCCAAGTGGTCGATGCAGTGACGGAACTGGTCAACTACAGCAGACCTTTCTGGAAACTCGTCGTCCCACCTGCGGAAATACAGTTCGATCGTTTTCCTCTTGTTGTCATGGATTCCATCCACCATCGCGATCACGAGGTCCGTGCACAATTCTGCCTCTTTCATGCGTGCAATGCCTCGATCGCGAAGGATTCTATTCCGAATCCAAAACTCGAGATGTTCTCTACCCAGCTCGAAAACGGTCTGCTTGAAGATGCCATTGTATTTTGCGTTCAACAACTCCAGCTTGTTCAGTGTAACGGTGTACGAGTTGATGCGAGCGAAAACGTCTAGTACATCTCCATCAGTGGCGCCTACGAGAAGTTCGATTGACATCTCGTATTCAAGGAACTTGTGTTTCACTTCATCTGGCAGTTCAGAGAACTTTAGTCCACCATATTCCTCATTGTGGATCTTCGAGACCACGAATTGATCATTCATGAAATCCATCAAAGTCCTTATCCGCTGCTGTCCATCAACGACTTCTCGAATCGTCTTATTTGTTGCCAAATTCATCTGTCGTCTGATATAGACGGCAGGAATTGGGAAGCCCTTCAAGACTGTGTCGATAAGGTATGATTTCGCCTTTGGACTCCAGACTTCTCTCCTTTGAAACCGTGGTGTTAACACTAGCTCATCTCTTGAAAACCAATCCCTGAAATCGTTGACGCTATGGACACGCGGTTTATGGACCTCCGTATCTACCCCTCCCGACAGGAATCTCCCCCGAGGGGAAAAGACTTGCGTGTCTTTCGACTAATTCCAGCTGCCGAGGAAGTGCGAAATGCGACTCAGCGCAGGGGAGCAGGCCAGTGTTCAAAATTCAAATCCGGCTCAGCTCATCCGATCATCTCAATCAGATCCTGTGGAGGATTGCGCATGCAAGCTTGACCACAGCCTCCACGAGTATGCTTGAAGCTGCAAACCCCGCAAGGCTCCATATGACCAAACTAATCCCCGAATCGATCGAGTGCGTCGCCGCAGCGGCAGCCATTATGACGACCCACGACAGGACGAGCAGAATTGCCTCCGCTCTGTTTAGCTCACCTAGGGCGCCGAGGACTTCCCGTGTTCTATTCATGGTGGAAGAAATAAGTGAACCCTTATATAAATATGTTTATTATAATAAATTATGGGCGATTATAAGTGCTCTATGGGTTCACAGGACTGCGACCTCGACCTCGCGAACCAGAGGAAAAGAAAGGAAGGTTCTATTCTCAGTACTGGAGCAACCTGAATGAGAGGTGGTCACACTTTCAGGTTCACATAGCGCTGCATCTGAACTGATTAATCGGATTCTTCTTCGATAGAGATCAAGCCATATCGGGGTCCTTCGCGATCTCCAGTGCCGTGCCACACTCGCAAACCCATGACTCAGCAAGGATGTCAGCTCCTTTGAAGCTGGCATGCAAGTGCTGAACGAAACACATGCTCGCATCGCATCTCGGGCACATCACCTCGATAAGTCCTCCGTGTTTCTCGATCTTCAGGCGCTTTGCGCAGAAGGCTGGCAACTCTGCAGCTGGTGCCCCGTCATCACCAAGTTCTTCGACGACGAATATGCTCACGAGATCACATCGTGGGCAAAGTCTAGCCTCAGCGGGCATGATAACTCCGTCAAGGCTGAATAGGGCGCAGTCGCGAAATTCCGTACTAGCGCCGCACGATCTGCACTTCTTTTCCATCTTCCTCGGACCCCTAGTGTGGATTCCCCCCGAGTCCGCACTGATATCCCCTCAAACGCATTTATATGGGATCTTCGCGTCAAGATGTTTCCTGCATGCTTATGTAATGTTGACGACGCCGGAGTGGTTGACGCGCCGGGGACCTATGCCTGCAGCGCCGATATTGGCGAGAGCGATCAGATCCTTTCCGCAAGGCTCGACGTGGGCTCTAGGTGAGGACGAACGCCCCGGTTACTAGGGAAATCCTCCCGTTCACGACTTTCTTCTGAGAACCACGCCCGGGCAGGTTCACATTTGAGGGGGGCAATGCGAGCATGGTGTCATCACCTCTACTCGAGGCACGAGGGAAATGGTGATGACATGGGTGATTACACCGGTGATTACACGGGGTGATGACAGGAAAAGATGGGATTGTTGCGGGTGATTCTAGAGGTGATAACACAGGAAATCGTGGCGAATGCACCGAAAAACAAGGTCAAGTCATCCGTTTCTTGCAGAAAGGATGATATCTCGGGTCAGCATTGAGCAAATTCAGGGTGTAATCACCGTGTCTAAAGGAAATAAGGCAATATGCATGCGCTTGCCCCCGGCAATCTTGGAGCTCATGGAGGCTGAAGCGGCGGCCGAAGGGGTATCCGTGCCTGAGCTTTGTAGGCGGAAGATCGTCGAGGGAAGCCCACCAGCCGGGATGAAGAGGGCGACCGGGCAGGTGGCGCCAATCCCGACAATCCCAACGAGCGTTTACCCGGCCGGGAGCCCTAGTATCGTGACACCAACACCGAGTCCCTTCTTACTATCTCAGAGAGCGGTGGCAAATATAGAGGCAGCGGCGACAGCGTCCGTCTTGGCTAAGGTAGAGGCGCAGTTCCCCCATTTGTCACAGCCAACCGAAGCCAAGATACACATCAGGAAAGAACTGGCGGAGCTAGCCAAAAAGCGCCCAGAGGCGATCGAGCAATACATCATTAGTGAGATTAACAAAGGGAAAATGTCGGCACAGGAGATTGCGGAGCTATTGGAGATCTTTGGGATCCAGTGAAGTGAGAATGGTCTGTCGGGCTGGAACGACCCGCGATCCACCCGGACCTGGAACACTCCCTCATGTGATGAACAGCAGTCTGCATTCTTTCTGAGAGCATTGGCCTGAGGCTTCGTTAGACCTTTCGACTCTCGACGACGATTGATCCGTACACCCCCTTCCATTATCCTCCCATAGACCGCGATATTCTCGCATACCTGGGGATTTTAGAACCAACTCAAGGACCATGGACGACAGGCCGACCGCCGTCCACCGCGCCTTGCGGGATCCTGTGACGGCGTGCTCCAATACCCTCTTGAGCCTCGGCACAGGCTCGCCCTTCATCGTCAGTCCGCCTGTGCGTTGCGCGGCTCCTGGGTTACCCTTGGTCTCCCCAGATATTCCGCGAGATCGATTTCTGAAGAACATTACAGTCTCCTCTCTCCAGTCTTGCTCCAACCCTGCCGCTCTCCACGGCTCTTGAGGCGAGTTCTGCAAGCTGGGGATCTCTTATGCCGGACACCAGGTTCATCAGATCCGCGGTCGCTGACTTTATTGATGTGCCCATGTCTCTTCCGTCGATGCCCAGGCGGTAGAACAGTTCCAGACTGCGCGCCCTGACAAGCTCGCCGATTTCGAGTATGTCCCCGACAAGTGCATGCTGAGGGTGCGGCAAGAAGTTCATGATCAGGGCACGCATCTGCCTCCGATACGAAGGCCTAGATCTCGGGCTATTGAAGGAATCTGGACCGTGGGCCACCAATGAGTTGTAGAACTGGCAGTAGGCAACCATCGCATTCCTGGAGAATTCCGGACCATATTTCCAGGAGTCCGCTGGAAGCTTCGGCTCTTTTGAAATCCTCGGGAAGTCCAAAATGTAATCCATTATCGGGAGATTGACGAGGGAGTAATCATGTCTGTCCACGATCTGCCTGACCTCACTTCCATACTCGGGCGATTTCATGCCCTCCACCATGAGATTGTACAGATCCGCAGATGCTGGCCTGACGCTGTTCGCACGGTCACAGCCGTCCACTCCCAGCCTGTTGAGCAGGCGAAGGTTCTTGTTGCCGGACTCATAGGCCACAAACAACATCTGGTCGAACGTAGCCCCAAGCACAGGAGGCAGCGAATCGACAACTCTCGCAAGTTCTGTCTCTCCGCCGGATTCTTCCGTGGGTTGCCATTCAGGGCAATATGCCATTATTGCGTTGTACAGCTGTGCGTATGCGATTCTGAGGTTTGCCGCATAACTGTCCTGTGACCTGCCGCCCTGTTCACTCCCTCCATCTTCTTCTGACCCTGGCCGCCTTTGTGGTTGCCTCAAGTTTCTCCCTTCAGGAAGTGCGAATCCAATTACCTTCAATTGATTGTCGGCCGACCAAATTATTGATTTCGATGCTCTTTCCACGGAGCCTTCTCTTGCCATTCTGCGCTGTTTCCTGATTTCCGTGTTTCCTCTTCGAGGGTCATCCCACAGAGAGACTCTTGGTGTGGCGCAGAGGCAACGAACCGAGAGGACGCGTTTGAGCCTCGCCTCGGAAAAGCCCTTATGGACAGAATAAACCTTATGTCAGCGCATTAGTACTTCAGGTGGATGCCGAGCAGGAAATGGACAAAAGAGCTTGTAAAGCTCGAAATCAGGAAGCTGTACGAGAATGGGGAGGACCTGACTCACTCGGTTGTTTTGAAGAACCATCCTGCTTTGGAAGGAACCGCTAGGAATCTTTTCCAGCATAGCTGGCTTAAAGCTGTTGATGCGGCAGGAATCGATTCAAGCAGATATAGAAGACAGAAGGTGGCTGGATACTGGACTCCCACTCGTGTGACTCAGAGGATCAGAGAACGACGAGATGCTGGCTTGCAGCTGACGTACGCGTCGATCCGAAAAGAAGACCCGTTGCTCGAATCAGCTGCGCAGAAGACTTTCGGAGGTTGGTATAATGCACTTGACGCGGCGGGAATTGACTCTTCACAGTTCAGAAGGCAAGAACCCTTCGGATTCTGGACTAGAGAGAGAGTGATGCAGGAGATTAGGAAACTAAATGAAAGCAACAGCAACCTCAACTTCTCTTACACACGGAAGACGTATCCTTCCCTTGCACAGTACGCGATAATGCATTTTGGTGGCTGGTACCAGGCACTCGAAGCTGCTGGCATAGACTCAAGAGTACATCAAAGACAACTACCTCCCAACTACTGGGACCGGAACAGAATCCTACAGACTCTGAAGACTCTAAATTCTCAGTTGTCAGCGCCGGTTGAAAATTGACCACTTCTGGCGGTCTAAAGTTGACCAGGTTTATTTAACCTTGCCGACCTCCTTCGCAGGCGGGGGATAGGGCACTCCCGCCCTCTTCCTCGCCTGCAGTCTGTAGCTCTCTCCCTTGATGTTCACGGTGATGCTGTGGTGGAGGATCCGGTCCAGCACCGCGGATGCGATGACGTTGTCCCCGA
>Ga0315282_10004279_pt1 | contig 24938 bp, 16 predicted proteins | sample YL17G07_20_MG_FD_203693 | JGI IMG/M metagenome (GOLD analysis project Ga0315282, IMG submission 203693) | Sediment microbial communities from Yellowstone Lake, YNP, Wyoming, USA - YL17G07_20 | ecosystem: Environmental > Aquatic > Freshwater > Lake > Sediment | place: USA: Wyoming | collected... | reverse complement strand
AGAAGGGGACGCGCATCTACGAAACGATGATGACGATGATGGCAACGTGGAAACAGCAGGGGCTCAATCCGTCAGAAGCTCTGAGTGAGAGCCTGACGAAAGTGTGGGCGGAAAGCTAAATACGTACCTTTTTTCGGTTTCAAAATGTGAAACCAGCGGTTCCACGTCATACTATTACCCCCGCAATCGATACAAAAATCGAAGGCTGAAAGCTATGGGTAGCCCCCGGATTGCAGGAAAAATAACCGCCATGTTTGTACTTGCTTTAGTCATCTCCCTATCACTATCTCCGGCCACTTCTGCCAGTCACGCAGCATATCCAGTGACTATAACACCGACAAAGAGCTTGGACAACTCACAGATGGTTTACACGTTGACGGTGACGAACGACGCTGGCAGCGCTAACGACATAGACAATGTTCGGCTAACCGTCCCGACTGGGTTAACCTCCATACTCGAGGATAGCACAACCGAAAACAAGTTTCCGACGACCTCTGGCTCAAGCAGCGGGTTCATCAACAGCGGGAATGTACTGAGTTCAGATAACTCGTATGCCACAGGCACTGGCAAGGACAACATAGTGGATCACATCATCATAAGCGAGGTTTGTGTCGGGACGGATGCAGCTTCTAATCAATATGTGGAGTTGTACAATCCCAATAATTTCCCTGAAAACCTGAAGAACCTCCAAGCGAGCGGAAGTGGGACGCTACAACTTAAAATGACCACTGGCTCTAGTGACGCGATTCAAACTAAACCAATCACGTGGACAAACGACACAATTCCTGCCCACGGCTTCTTCTTGATCGGCGCCGGCACAGTTTCCCCGACCCCTGACGCCACGTATGGTGGTAACCTTTTGGCAGGCACTGACGGCATTCAAATACTCGACGGCAGTAGCGTGGTAATCGACAAAGTAGCGTGGGGCACCTCTAGTGCAGGAGATATCCCAAATGCTACGGAAGGTACAAGGGCATCAGCGTCGGCCAATTTAGCAGCCACTGGGGACAGCATAGAGCGGGTGGCGCAGAGCTCCTCCACCGAGATTGGCATGAAAAGTGGCGGCGCCGACTACACGAACGGCAACGGTTTTGACAGCGGCAATAATGCAGCCGACTTTGTCAAGCACACGGGATATTATCAACCGCAGAACAAGGACAACGCGGCCGAAGCCCCCGCATGGCTCACAGAGGGCGACAACATATGGGCTGGCGGATTCTCAAGTGGGAGTGACACGATAACCTCGGTCAAGCTGAAGGTGGAATATAAGGTAAGCACAGCCTGGGTCGACGACAATTTCAGGATAAGATATTCGCTTGACAGCGGCACGACATGGGGCGCAACGACCTCAACGGTTACCGCGCCGAGCTCGACGAGCGACACCGTGGTTCAAGTGAATGTCACCTCAGACAGAACTTGGAGCTGGACGGACATCACAAACCTCCGCATCTATGTTGTTGAAAACATCAAAGACCGCTCTGACGGGAAGAACCTCTCCATCGATGCCATAAGCGTCGAGGTCACTTCATCAGAAACGCCCGCTGGTTGGTCTTACAGTCTGAGTAGTGGGGAGATAACATACAAAACGGTTAATCCCGGGGACCGCATCGCGGCTGGCACTTCTAAAACCTTCACGTTCAAGGCCACGGCGCCAGATTTAGAAAATGCCATCAGACAGGACTATGATTGGTACGTCACAACTCATGATCCCACTGGCAGCACGGATTCGAGATACGCTGGCACCACATCTGTTGTGCCAGCGGTTATTGTAGGTAGCGGGCACTCCGACGCCGGCTTGGACAGCGACAACGACAACAAATACAACTACCTGGCCGTGAACGTAAAACTAACCGTTTCGACCGGGGGATATTATAGGGTGAGCGGGGATCTTTACGACAATTCAAACGACAATTACGTCGTGTGGGCGGATTCCGGCTGGGAGAACAAGCCCGCTGGCACGCGAACGATTCAGCTGAGGTTCAAGAGCGGGAACATCCAAAAGCTCGGGAAGACCACATATTACAAGGCCAAAATATCCCTTTATGACTACGGTTCCCAGCTTCTTGACAACTTTGAATACGTAACCTCCGTCGCCTACAACTCGGACAACTTCGAGCCACCCTCCGCGAAATTTAGCGTCAGCACTTCACACACATTCAGCACCGTGGACCAAGATGTGGACAACCTCTACGACTACCTCGCCATAAACGCCAAGATAAATGTAGACGCGGCGGACAACTACCGGATGTTCGCATACCTCCAAGACAACAGCAACGGGTACTATGTCGCATGTGGGGAGTCGAACAGGGTCAGCCTCAGCACAGGTTTGCAGACGGTTCAGGTGAGGTTCGATGGTGCCCGCATCCGGCAGACAAGGGTATCTGACTACTACAAAGTTCAGATGTGGTTATACGACGATAACTGGCAGTGGTTGGATTCCGGCAACTGCATAACTGATAACTTCTACTACTGGGAGAACTTCGAGCGCACCGCGGCCGAAATCGTCTCCATGGGCGATAATGGGGTGGACACGGAGAACGACAACATGTTCGACTATCTCCGGCTGAACATTACGACAAGCGTCAGCAAGGCCGGAGCTTACTGGATAAATTACTATCTTTATGAAAACAGCACATGGAACTACATCTTGGATGATTCTGTAAAGCTGAACTTGGCGAGCGGCACCCACACGTATTCGATTAATGTCGACGGGTCCCAAATCCGCAGCGCCAAGCAGTCTGGTTATTACAGGGTTAGATTTTACATCAACGATGAGAACTGGAACTGGATTGGCTATTTTGAGAACGTGACCGAGAACTTCTACTACTGGGAGAACTTCGAGCCAAACGGCGCCGAGATCTCTTCCATAAGCGACTGGGGAGAGGACACCGGCGGCAGCAGCGGGTACGACTATCTGGTGGTGAAAGCCAACCTGAGCGTCTATCAGTCCGGCACGTACTACGTGAGCGGCGACCTCAGCGACGGCAGTTCCAATCACATAGCTTGGGCATACTCCGAGAACACTTTAAGCAGCAACGGCTCGGTCACGCTCCGGTTCGATGGCGCAGAAATCCGGCGGTCGTGGAAAAATGGCCCGTACACGGTGAATTTGCAGCTCGGCAAGGCGCCGGACACATGGCTTGACAATTACACTGGAAACACGGGGACAGCTTACAACTGGACAGATTTCGACGCATCTTCAGCTGAAATCCAATCAATGTCATACGACGTGGAGGACACCAACGCCAACGGGAAGTACGACTATCTCGTTGCGAACCTCAACTTGAACGTAGGAAAAGCTGGCACCTACAAGGCGAACGGATCCCTTTACAGTTATACAAGTAGCACTTGGATAACTTGGGCAGAGAACGGAAACGTGAGCCTCGGGGCTGGCGCCCAGACGATCCAAGTGAGGTTTGATGGGACCAAAATCTACAGCGCCCAGAAGTCTGATAACTACAAGACTTACATCTCACTATACGATGCGGACTATAACTGGCTGGGCACGAGCGAGAACACCAGCGAAAGTTACAGCTGGACTGATTTCGAACCCCAGGGCGTCTCGATCGATAGTACATCTGATTCTTGGGAGAACACCGACAGCGACAGCTACTTCAACTATCTCGTGGAAAACCTCAACCTGACGATCAACAAGTCCGGCACGTACCACATAAGCGCTTCACTCAACAAAAATTACAGCTGGATAACGTCCGCCTGGGTTGACAACTACTATGAAGCGGGCAGCATCAATGTCCCGCTGCGTTTTGACGGGGTGAGCATCTACTCCTCGCACGAGAACGGCCCATACACCGTGAGCGTCTGGATATCGGATGAAACATGGAACCACGTGACAGACAACCAGTACACTACAGGTTCGGATTATTACGCCGAGAACTTCCAGCGGCCACCCGCGGTGATTGCGGCGGCAGGTCACACGGACAATGGGATAGACACGGACAGCGATGACAACTACAACTACCTGTACATTGGGGTCAAGGTGAACGTGACGACGGCGGGAAAATACCGCCTGAACGGGTCACTCCTCGACAACAACGGGTTCTGGATCGACTGGGCGGACAACGAGATATCTCTCAGCAGCGGCGACAACCAGACAGTTGGGTTGTTCTTTACAGGGAATCGAATCCGCACCTCCGGGAAGAGTGGCCCATACAGTGTTCAAGTTTACCTCAGCAAGTCGGGGACGGGAGAGTACGGGTATGGTGGCATGGGGCTTGACGGCAAAACTTTGACCACCAGCTATTACTCATACGAGAACTTTGACTACCCCCCGATAGAGTTCTTGGCCCCGCACTCGGACAACGTGGTGGACACGGATGGCGACGGGTACTACGACTACTTGGTGGTCAGCGTCGGCGTCAAGGTTAGCGAGAATGGGACTTACGACTTGGGCGGCTCGCTCAGCACCCAGTGGCTCCAGCAAGAAAACTCGACGCCCACCCCCAGTGTTTGGGTAACCTGGTCGGACAACCAGTTCACGCTCAGCGCGAACGAAAATGTGCAGTATGTCCAGTTGAGGTTCAGCGGCGCCCAGATCCGCAGGGTGAACGAGAATGGCCCGTACAAGGCAGATGTGTACCTTTCAGGCTCATCCGGCGGGAGATGGAGCTGGTTCGGGTCCACCACTTACACGACGAACCAGTATTACAGTTCCCAGTTCCAAAGGGCGCCGATTAAGGTCCGTCCGCCATACTCCGACTACGGGTTGGACACGGATGGCGACAACAAGTACGACTTCATAATCATGAGGTTGAAGGTAGACGTGCTGAAAGCCGGCAAGTACATAATCGGAGCCAACCTCTGGCCCGCAGGAGATCTGCAGCAAACGGTGACTCTTGCGGCCGGGGACAACCAGACGGTGGAACTCCGCTTCCCGGCATCAAAACTGAACAAGTCAAAGACCAACGGCCCATACTCAATCTATTTCTACCTCATGGATGAAAACCGGAACTGGTTGGACTCGGGATCGTACCAGACCAGGACCTACACATACGCGCAGTTTGATCCCCCGCGGGTGGAGCTTGTCCAACCCATCACGTACGGCAACGTGAAGATATCGGACGCTGGCTTGGATGTGGACAGCGACAACCTATACGATTTCCTGACCGTGGACGTGAGCGTTAAAGTGGTAGAGAACGGGACCTACCGTCTTAGAGGATCCCTGGCGTCGAGTTCTGGGGGCGCGTCGGGGTCGAGTGCCGTCTTTGACTGGGTGGAAAACAGCAAATACTTGACTGTCAATGACAACACCGTCCGGCTCCGCTTTGACGGATATGGGATAGCCTCGTCCGGGGTCGATGGGAGGATCAGCATAAACCTGATCATCACGGACGATAACGGGAGGTGGCTCGACAGCGGTTACACTTACACGAACGCATCCTACTCATCCAGCCAGTTTGAAAACACCAGAACAAGGAGCTTCGCGATAGTGTCCGGCAGATCGGTTCCTCCGAGCTCGGCGGGCGGAACGGTCTCGGTGAGTCTGGAAAACACAGAACTGGGTTCAATCACTACGGTTGATCTCAAAGCCAGGCAGGACAGGTCCTCGTCCTCGGTCCTCAACGTAACAGAGCAGAACACCGCCCCGCCCGGAGCCGAAGATGTTTCCGGGGAGAACTTGGGCTACTTCGACATCACGGTTTCGGATTCTTCGAGTATACAGAGCGCCACGATTCATTTCAAAGTCCTGAAGACGCTCGTAGCGGCGCTGGGTATCGACATCGACAACATAAAGCTCATGCGAGAAAACTCGTCGACTGGCACCTGGACGGAACTGACGACAACGCTTGACAACGAGGATGAGAACTACTACTACTTCTCAGCCACGACCCCCGGGTTCTCCTGCTTCGTCGTCGTCGGGGTGGTGCAGGCCGATTTCAGCGTCGGGTTGAGTTCTTCAGGAGCCACGGTGCAGCAGGGAAGCTCCACCTCCACAACTGTCAATATCTCGACGAGCACGGCGTACAGCTACACAGTAACGCTGAGTTCGAGCGGCGCGCCAGCAGGGGTTTCGGTTGGGTTCAGCACTTCCTCAAGCACTCCTGACTTCAGCTCTACGATGACGATTACTGTTGGTTCAAGCGTTTCAGCCGGCAGCTACAGCATCACCGTAACTGGCACTGGTGCGGACAGCACCACACACTCCACGACCTACTCGTTGACAGTCAGCGCGGCCGGAAGCGTAGAGCCACCCGGAGAAGAAGCGCCACCTGCGGTAGTCCCCGAGGAAACCCCAGCTACCTTTGAATTCAGCGTTTTCAGGATTCCAGATTCAATAAAAGTCGGGGAAACGGCCACCATCACGTTCACGATCACGAACACAGGAGATCTTTCTGGAACCTACACAGCGATCCTGACCCTGGATGGAGTGGTCGTGCAGACGAAAACTCTGACGATTTTAGCCGGGGAGTCGCAGGAGGTAAGTTTTGAGGTCGTACCACCCGCAGATGGGACATACGTCATATCAATAGCCGGACAAACGGCATCACTCGTTGTCACGCCGGAACTTACAGTTTCCCAAGATCTGATCGCCATAACCGCGCCAGCAGTATACGCTTCGGAAATAAACATTGACGCACCCGCGGTGTTCGACATCTCTGAAACGAGCATCATGCAAATCGCCCTTAGCGTGTCAGCGTCCATGAAAAACGTTGTCATGAGGGTCAGGCAACTTCTCGACAAGCCGGAGGAGGTGGCCGCCCCAGAAGGAGACGTTTACAAATACCTCGAAATCGTAGCGGAGAAGGTCACCAACGACAACATCACCTCCGCGGCAATCACCTTCAAGGTGGAGAAGTCTTGGATAGAGAACCAGAACATAGACCCGGACACAGTCGCCCTCCGCCGGTACCACGGGGGGCAGTGGCAGGACCTGATTACAGAGAAAATACGGGAGGACGACAACTACATTTACTATGTGGCCATTACCCCGGGTTTTTCAGTTTTCGCAGTGTCTGGGTCAAGGGCTGAAACATCAACCGCGGGCCCGCCGGGGATCACGCCAACGATGCCAACCACGCCGTTCGCGGCCATGCCCCCGGTCCTGCTCGTGGCAGTCACGGCAATCATGCTTATAGCAGTGATACTCGTGGTGGTCTGGAGATACGTCTCGCTCGGGACAAAAAGACTCCAAAAGTAGTACTTACCTCTTTTTCACGAGCGTCTCCATCTCGATGAACATGTTTTTCAGATAAAGGAAGACCAGGTACCCGAGGCACGCCACGCCCACCATGAACACGGAGGACTCCAGCAGCGCCCGTCCCTCCAGACCTGAGAAATGTTCCACGACCGTTCCGAGGTTGAAGAGGCCGTGGGCGAGCACAAGGCCGAAGAGGTTCCTTGTCTTCCAGTAGACTATTCCCCACCACATGGCCACGAGGAACAGCCCGCCGTAAAGGGGCAGGGCCGCAAGCCCAAATGAGGCGTACCACAGGTGGAGCGACGTGAAGAGGAGCGAGCCGAAGACGACGGCTCTCAAAGGCCCTTTCACGGAAAACCTGCTAATAATGAAGCCGCGGAAGACGAGTTCCTCGGTGAGGGCCACGGGGATGAAGAATGCGAAGCCGAGGTAGATGAAGTACCAGTCGGGCGAGGTGTCGAAAAATCCTTTTATAGAGTTCTGGGGGTCGCTCCCCATCACTGTGTTCACCCCGCCCCAGTAGACGTAGAGGATGCCAGTGAAGACGACGGAGAGGGCGAAGACCCAGATCACGCTCTTTAGCATGCCCTCGCGCTTCACGCCGACGGATGGCCAGAACTTTCTTTTCTCAAACCTGCTGACGTGTAGGTAAACCACGAGCAAAGCCACGGCGTATGTGACGATGTGGGAGATGACGTCGGAGACTTCCCTGAGGTCCCAGGATGTCCAGGTCCACAGGCGGAGGTTGTCAACGTTGTCGAAGTTGAAGCTCTTGGTGATTTGGGCGTAGTCCCCAGCAGCGGTGTTTGCGGAGGCGTTGAACCTCCAGCCGGCCCCGCCGCTCGCGACGCGGTCTGTCTGCATCTGGAGGCTCAGAACATTATCGGTGTCCCTCGCGGAGTAGGTCCAGCCGTTCATGTCCGTCGCGGGGTTGGTTTCGAAGTCGTCCACCGTGTTATCCCCGAGGCTCAGGTTGTCGAAGGTTGCGACTCCGACAGTGCCGTCGGTGGTCACCCACCTGATGGTCAAGTTGTGGATTCCCGTGTACTTGGAAACATTTTCATTGATTTCATACCAGCTCCACCCGCCCATCGCATAGCCTTCCCAGATGTTTTCATTGTCCACGAAGATTTGGATGTCCGCCCTGGCGCTGCCCAACCCAATCGACGAGGTCACCAGCCCCACCAGAAGCATGGCGCTGAGCATACAGACGTAGACCACTATCGCCCCGAGCCACCATGGCCCCTGGGTGCGCTCCTCCTTTGGTGCTGCATTGCGAGCGGCCTTTCTGGGCCTGCGCTTGGGTTTCTTGGGAGTGGAATCGAGTTCCTCAGGTGCCTGTTCAGATTCAGCAGGTATGGACTCGGGTTCCTCAGGCGCGGGCACAGATTTCTTTGGCATGAGCTCAGATTCACGTCGCTGGCTTTGTTTTAAAGCTGGGCCCTTAGACCGGCGGCTCTTTCGACATAGTCACGGCGAGCGAGGCCATCTTTGCAAAGAAGTTGTCGTCGGCCTGCTGGTAGATTATGGAGTTGGGGCTGTCCATGGCGTCGTCCGTAGCTTCCTCACCCCGCATCACCGGGAGGACGTGGGTCACGAAGGCGGGCTTTGCCATCAGGTCGTCTATGTGGCGCTTTTCCAGCCTCCAGTTCTTGTGCTTGCCGGAGATTGCGACTTCCTTGTCCATGCCGAACTTTGTCGCCCCGACCTTCAGGAACTCGTTTGTCCCCCAGCTCCTCGGGAAGACGACGTTCGCCCCCCTTAGGCCCTCCTCAAAGTCGTTGCTCACCTCGAAGCTTCCCCCCGCATCCTTGGCGTTCTCCTTGCATGTCTTGACTATCTCGGGGTCGATGTCGAAGCCGTGCGGGTGGGCCAGGGTCACGTCCATGCCGAACCTTGTCGCCATCAGCACCTCTTCTTGGATGCTGCACCTTCCTCTCGGCTTGCTTGAGTAGGCCCAGGTTACCGTGTACTTCTTCCCCTTGAGCTTCTTGAGCTTGTCCTCGACTGTCATTATGTCGCCCAGCCCCTGAGTAGGGTGGTAAGTGCAGTCGGCCATGTTTATCACCGGAACTTTTGCCGCATCCGCAAATTCTTTCACGACCTTCAGCCCGGCCCCGTAGACGTAGTCAATGTACTTGTCGAGAATCCTGACCCCGATGCCGTCGCCGTATGCGTCGTACATCTTCGCCGCGTCCCTCACTGCCTCCTCCATCCTCGTCGTTGAGACGTCTATGAAGGCAGGGTGTCCTCCGAGAATGGCCGTTGCCGCCTCGAATGCTCCCCTGGTTCTGGTCGATGGGGCGTAGAATATCATGAAGAAGTTCCTGCGATCAAGCACCCTTTTCGGCCTGTCTTTCCTGTGGACGATTTCCCTCAGCTTCCTGGCCACGTTCATCGTGTAGACTAGCTCGTCGACGCTCCAGTCCTGAGTCGTTATGAAGTCCCTTCCGTAGAGGTCAACCATTCATTCACCTCGGCGAATTCTGGGATTGGCTGAATAAAAACTTTGGCCCGGGCGGAAACTTTGGTAAAAAGGTTGATATGCACCCCAAAAGAGCGTTTTCTATGGGCAAGTTCATCAAGATTTTGCTCGTGGCAGTGGCGGCCCTCATGCTTGTGAGTTTGTCCGGGCTGGCGGGTGCGGACGCGGGGTGGAGCGTCCAGACCGTCGATAGTTCGGGGACCGTGGGCTGGTACACGTCGCTGGCCCTTGACTCGAGCGGCAACCCTCACATAAGCTACTACGACAACACAAACGGCGACCTGAAGTACGCCAGCTGGACAGGCAGCTCTTGGTCAATCCAGACGGTCGACAGCGCCGGGAACGTCGGCAAGTTCACCTCGATAGCCTTGGATTCTAGTGGCAATCCAAACATAAGCTACCAGGACGCCACCAACGGCGCCCTGAAGTATGCCAAGTGGGCTGAATCGAGCTGGAGCATTCAGACGGTGGACAATGCCGGCAATGTCGGAAGGTGCACCTCCCTGGCCCTAGACTCGTCCGACAATCCTCACATAAGCTACACAGATTTTACCAACGCGGATCTCAAGTATGCCGAATGGACCGGCAGCGCCTGGGACATCCAGACTGTGGACAATGTCGGTAGCGTCGGCTGGGACACTTCCCTGGCGCTTGACTCGAGCGGCAACCCCCACATAAGCTATTTTGATCTCACAAACGAGGACCTGAAATACGCCGAGAGGGTGGGAAGCACCTGGAGCACCCAGGTTGTCGACCAGACGGGAAGCGTTGGCATGCAGACCTCCCTGGCCCTTGACTCGAGCGGCAACCCCCGCATAAGCTACTATGACAACACAAACGAGGACCTGAAATACGCCGAGAGGGCGGGGAGCACCTGGAGCACCCATACCGTCGACAGCAGTGGCGACGTTGGATGGTATCCCTCACTGGTTTTGGACTCCAATGGAAATCCCCGCATAAGTTATTTTGAATGTTCAACTCAGGGCTCCGGAAGTTCCGGCGTCGGTAATTTTGAATACTCGACCGGCTACTTGAAATATGCCAGCCGAAACGGCGGGACCTGGAGCACCCAAGTTGTTGATTCTTCTGATTACGTTGGAACTTACACGTCGCTGGCCCTGGACTCGTCCGGAAACCCCAACATAAGCTACCACGACGTGACAAACGGGGACCTGAAGTACGCGAAGTGGGTCGGGCTCCCGTCCCTGTGGAATTTCTACCCCATCGTGGTCCCGGCGATCGTTGTCCCGCTGGCAGTCATAGGTGTGGTTCTGTTCAAGTTCGGGAAAATTACAAGAAGGACCATGAACAGCGTTGTCCTGGTGGTGATTCTCGTACCCATCATGACGGCAGTTCTGGTTGCAGTTTTCGAAATCGCGGTTATCCCTTCCATCACGAGCGGCGGAGGGGGCGGCGGTGGAGGCGGGGGCGTGGCCGGGACATGGACGATAACTTCCGAGGGCCAGACCGCGACGCTCAGTGTCGACAGCTCCGGGAACTTCACCGGCACGGGCTGGGTCGGAACGGCGATAGGCGCTTCCCCACCAACCTACAACATCTACATCACCAACGGCAGGATGTCCGGCACGTCGATGACCTTCACCGTGACTGCATCTTACGCCAGCGGACAGGGTTACATTTCAGCGACTGGCACCGGGACGATGAACGGCTCATTCCCGAACGCCACATACGCAAGCGGGACACACTCCGGCACGATAAAGGACCCACTCGCCGCCGCCCATGATTACAGCCAAGCATGGACGGCCACCAAGTCGTGAAGCGAAGGCATTTTTCTCTGCAGCTAAAGTAACTTTGGCGCTTGGCATGGCGATTCACTTAAAAGTCGAGATGATGCCGGGGCTCCGCGTGCGGGGAGGGGCCAAGTTCGAGCTGGAGCTTCCGGAGGGCGCGACAGCAAGGGAAATGCTGGTAAAGCTCGGGTTCAAGGGGGAGGAGCTGGAGCCCCTCAGGGTTTTCGTCAACGAGAAGCTGGTCGAGCTCGAAAAAGTGTTAAAGGACGGGGATGATATCTGGGTTGGGATGGCGATAGGAGGAGGTTGAATGGAATTTCACCACCCGAAAAGGATTGGAGACGCGGTCGGATTGCTCAAGAGGCAGTCCAGCGTTGTAGTGGCCGGAGGGACTTCATTCGTCGGGAAGCCTCGCGCGGAACACCTCGTCGACGTCACCAGGCTTGGTCTGGATTACATCCGCGCCGACAAAAAAACCATCAGGATAGGCGCGGCGACAACGATAGCCGAGCTTGAGAAGTCAGAGCTCACGAAAGGCATGGTTTCGGGGATCCTGAACTCCGCCTGTTCTAGCACAGCCGACACCCCGCTCAGGAACATGATAACAGTCGGGGGGGACGTTGTCTGCAAGTTCCCGTGGGCCAACCTTCCGCCGGTGCTGCTCGTGCTTGGCGCCGAGCTCTCGCTGATGGGCCGCAAAAAGCGCGAGGTCTCGGTGGATAAATTCATGAGCTCCCGCCTTGGCCGCGGAGAGATTTTGAAGGAGGTCGTAATCCCGCGGAACCTCCCGGGGAAGGGCAGCTTCATCAAGTTCTCCAAGACAAAGACAGATTTTTCCGCAATCACAGTGGCCGCGTACGTGGAGCAGTCGGACGGGATGATATCTCTGGCGAGGGTGGCGGTCGGAGGTCTCTACAGGCCACGCCGATTGAAGATTTTTGAGAAGGGGCTGGTTGATTATCCCGCGGACCAGGCGACGGTGAGCGATGCCATCAATATCCATGTGCCCGTCATGGCTATCCCCAAAACAATCTTCGCGAGCGAGGAATACTCCAGGGAGGTCCTGGGGGTGCTCCTGAGACGGGCGCTATTGGGAATAATAGGAGGTGCTTGAGTGGAGATAACCTGCAGGATCAACGGGGTGGAGAAAAAACTTGTCTTCGAGCCGCACGAGAGGCTCCTCAAGGTGCTCAGGCGTGAGGGATACTACGGGGTGAAGGACGGTTGCAGCACCGGGGACTGCGGCGTCTGCACGGTTCTTGTCAATGGGAAGCCAGTGAAATCATGCCTGATGTTCGCGGCCCAGGCGGAAGGAAAGGAGATAATCACAATCGAAGGGCTAGGCACCGCGGGCGGGCCGCACCCGATTCAGGTCGCTTTTGCAGACGCTGGGGCGGTGCAGTGCGGGTTCTGCTCCCCAGCGATGATACTCTCCGCCAAAGCTTTGCTAGATTCAAACCCGAACCCCAACGAGGAGGAGATAAGAAAAGCGCTTGACGGGGTCCTCTGCAGGTGCACGGGTTACACGAAGATAATAAACGCGGTGAGGATGGCCGCGGAGAGGTCCAGGAGGTAAATTATGCCGCCGAAGGAGTTCACTGGCAAGGTCGTGAGGCACTCCGTACGGAAGGTGGACGCCATCCCGCTCGCGATGGGGAAGCCGCTCTTCACTGACGACTTCACGCTGCCGGGGATGCTTTACGCGAAGTTCTTGTGGAGCCCGCTGCCGCACGCCAGGATTAAGAACATCGACACAAGCAAGGCCGAGGCTCTTCCCGGGGTTCATGCCGTCCTCTGCCACAAGAACGTCCCGCGCGTGATCCACACCACTGCCGGGCAGGGGTGGCCTGAGCCGTCGCCGTATGATGCCGTGATGTTTGACAGCAAGGTCAGGTACGTTGGGGACAGGGTCGCTGCCGTTGCGGCCGAGACGGAAGAAATTGCCGAGAAGGCCCTGAAGCTGATCAAAGTCGAGTACGAGCCGCTGCCCGCAATCTTCGACCTCGAGCACGCGACCGACGCGGGGGCGCCGGTAATCCACGACGAGCCCGACTGCAAGTACATCATCCCGGTGTTCTACGAGCCCCAGCACAACCACTGCGCCCACATCGACTTGGACGTGGGGAACGTCGAGGAGGGGCTGAAGGATGCGGAGTTCGTGTTCGAGAGGAGGTTCAAGAACCACTACGGGCAGCACTGCGCGCTTGAGCCCCACTCATGCATTTCATACCTTGACCCAAACGACCGCATCGTGATACGCACCAGCAACCAGGTCCCGTTCCACACAAGGAGGATTGTGGCCCAGTGCATGCAGATCCCCGAGAGGATGGTCAGGGTGATAAAGCCAAGGATAGGGGGAGGGTTCGGCTCAAAACAGGAGATCCTTCTGGAGGACGTTTGTGCAATGTTCACCATGAGGACCAAAAGGCCGGTCAGGATTGTCCTGACGAGGGAGGAGGTCTTCGTGAGTTCAAGGACCAGGCACCAGATGGTCTTCCACATGAAGTCGGGGATAAAGCGGGACGGGACTCTGGCCGGGATCTCCATGAAGGTCCTGAGCAACGCCGGGGCATACGGGTCGCACGCGATGACCGTCATGAGCAACTGCTGCGCGAAGACACTGCCGCTCTACAAATGCAAGAACATCAGTTTTGACGGCAACACCGTCTACACAAACCTGCCTCAGGCCGGGGCCTACAGGGGATACGGGGTGTTCGAGGCATCGTTCGCGATGGGGGTGCTGATGGACGAGATGGCGGAAGCGGCCGTGATGGATCCCGTGGAGTTCTGGCTGAAGAACACGGTCAAGGAGGGGGACACCCACCCGATTTTCGAGAAGCTGGGCGAGGTCGGGAAGGGCGTGGCCATGACGATTGAGAGCTGCTCTTTGCCGGAGTGCATAGAGAAGGGGGCGGCGGCTTTCGGATGGAAGCAGAAGCTGGAGGAGTGCAGGAACCAGCCGAAGGATGGGCCGCTCAGGAGAGGGGTAGGGATGGTCTGCACTGTCCAGGGGGCGACGGTCGCGCTCATAGACATGGCGTCGGTCTACGCGAAGATGAACGACGACGGCTCTTTCAACCTCCTGATGGGAGCCACGGACCTCGGGACCGGGGCGGACACCGTCATGTCCCAGATTTTCGCCGAGACCCTTGAAATCCCTGTCGAGGATGTTATCCCCTACGTTTCAGACACCGACCTCACTCCTTTCGACAAGGGGGCCTACGCTTCCGGGACGACTTACGTCACGGGGATGGCGGTCCTTGACGCCGCGAAGAAGATCAGGGAGCAGATCATTGAAGTTGCCGCAGAGATTCTTGGCGAGCCGAAGGAGGACCTCAAGGTGGAGAAGAAGTGCGTCGTTTCGGGCAAGACCGGGAAGAAGGTGGAGTACACCCAGATAGCCAAGCGGTCGTTGTACGGCAGGAACCAGCACCAGATCTCGGCATCGGCCTCGCGCCTGAGTCCCCTCCCGCCGCAGACTTACGCCGTCCACTTTGTGGAGGTTGTGGTGGACACGGAGACGGGAAAGGTGACTGTGCCGAACTACGTGATAGTCCTTGACTGCGGGACCCCGATCAACCCGAGGCTGGCGAAGGGGCAGGCGGAGGGGGCGGTGCTGAACGGCATAAGCTACGCTCTGACGGAGGAGTTCATATTTGACGGGAACGGCAGGGTGCTGAACCCCAACTTTGGAAGGTACAAGATCTTCACGACCGCGGACGTGCCGAAGATAACGTCGATATTGGTGCCCAGTTATGAACCAACCGGGCCCTACGGGGCGAAGAGCGTGGGGGAGGTCGGCATAAACGGGGCCCTGCCGGGGATATCGAACGCCATCTACAACGCCGTCGGGGTCAGGCTCTACGAGTCGCCTTTCACGCCGGAACGGGTGCTGAAGGCGCTCAAGAACAAAAGTTAAGCGCGTTGTTTGACATCGCAACCGCGCGTGGGTTTTCTCCTTTTTAAGAACCTCCACCCAAAAGTCCGGTGGCAGTGCGGCGGTCCGGCCGTAGCTTAACAGTAGAGCACCCGTCCGTGGAACGGGAAGGTGTGGGTGCAACTCCCGCCGGCCGGACGCACGGTCGCGTTCCCGGATGCGGCGGCCGCACTGCCCAAAAATAAAATGCCCGACAACCTTTCGGCCGTCGGGCAAGCCGTAGCTTGTACCCGTCCGTGTAAGTAAACTATGTTTGACCATTCTAAATAAGTTTTTGGTCAAACGCGGGTTTTTCTCCTTTTTAAACACCTCCACCCAAAGCTCCGGCGGGACCACGAGCGAACCGAATTCCATGGACTATATAAACTTATATAATCAATATTCCAGCGGGAAAACCATGCCCAAGCAGCTGAAGATAATCCACTACCCGCGGCTGGACACCGTCATGATGGTCGAGGACGCCATCCGAAGCGCAAAGGAGTATCCGACCAAGGCCGAGCTGCTCAGGCACCTGCCGAAGAAGGTCATGTACCAGACGTTCAACCTGGTCCTGGAATACCTCCAGCGCTCGAACAAGATAATTTTGACGAAAGACGGCAGGATAGTCTGGGTCTTTGCCGAGAGCTCCAAGCTGAGGAAACTGCTGGCCGAGAGCAAGAGGGTGTAGCCGCTTGTACGAGGTGCGGTTTTCGTGGGAGTTCAGCGAAGAGTATGCAAAACTCAAGCGGCGGGCCGAGAAAGGGCACGGCGAGGTATCTGGTGGGAATAATCGACAAAGGGGTTGAGAAGCTAAAGCGGGACAGAGAAGTCGGGGAGAGGATCCCCAAACGCCTCATACCCCGGGCGTATCTGGCAAGATATGGCGTGACCAACCTTTGGAAACTAAACCTGGACAGATTCTGGCGGATGATCTACACTATCGTGGGGGACGAAATCAGACTGGTGAGCGTCATACTTGACGTTTTGAATCACAAGAAGTACGACAGGAAATTCGGATACCAGACTACATGATTTTTGTTTGCTTTGGCACGACGGTGTGAAATTTCTGTTTGTTTCCCATTTGTCCGACGATTGAAAAAATTTTCAATGGTATATTGAACGGATTTTCAATGGACTATTTAAAAAACTTTTAATGGTCCATTTGATAAAAATACAACTTTCTATTGAATATTTCTTCAAAATAAGGCTAAATATGGCTTTTTTCATAGTAGTATCTGAGGATGGGGGAAGCATGCCTAGCGCGAACGTGAAAATATCTATCGCCGTGAGAATGGCTCTGGCCGGCTTCTGCGTCGCCGTGATGATCCTGGCAGCACAGGCCCCCTTGGTCGCGGCGGAGCCCGAGCAGGAGGAATTCAAGTTCATTCACGAAAACTCGGACCCTTACGAGAACTATGCAGTGGTTTTGCCGGCAACACCGTCCGCGCCGACATATGCAGCCCAGTCCGACGGAAGCGTGCCCACCGTTCGTCCACAGACTTCCAGCCCCGTCGTCAGGCCGTCCCCGTATTTCACCGTCGCGGTGTCGCCGGACTCGCAGAGGCTCCTGAACAGGATAGTTGTGCAGAGTTGGACTTCCGGACAGCTGGTGACGAGGGACGTGGATAGTTACACGAGCGGAGCCGGGATGCTTGCGGTTACTGAGCGCGTCCAGCGGTCGGTTAGCTTCACAATCTATGTCAGCTCGTTGAACGGATTTTCGGGCAGCGTAAAGTTGAGCGTTTCCGGGGTGCCTAGCGGCGCGAGCTGCTCCTTCCCGTCGAGCATGCGGGTCCCGGAAAACGGGCAGGCAATCACATTTCTCGACATAACCACGACCAGCTCCACGCCCAAGGGCACGTACACTCTTACGGTCACTATCACTGGCGGAGGGATTAGCAGGTCGGATAGCGTGGAGCTCAAGGTGAACGAGGAGACCAAGTTGGAAGGCGGCGCACCAAGCTATGTAAAGGTCGACGACGGGATGGGTTCTGGATTGGGTGGTGGTGGCAGCAGGGGATTTATAACTAGCGATTATTACGCCGTTCCCGACAGGGCCCCACCATTGAACATTGGTAGCGAAACAGTTCCGAACAACGGTGCAGGCAGAATTCTTGCGGATAAAATAGGTGCGGCGGGGAATGAGGTGAAACTCTTTTTGAATCAGAATGTCATACAACCAGCCACCAGCGCCGTAAACAAAGTGGTTCAAGCGGTTCAAATAGCTCTCAATGCGTTAAAAAATCTATTTAGGAAATAAATCAGAGGAGATAATAGTGGTGAAATCAAGGAAGGGTGGGGGTCCCGTGAAGCTGGCAATTGTTTTGACAGTTGTGATTTTAGCAGTTGGTGTGGTGGCCGCGCTTAAACCTTGGGACTGGCTCAACCAGAATCAGGGGACCGTGCGCTTCTACTCCTTGGGGCGTTTCTATCTGAGTAAGACAGAAGATAATGAATCGCTCGACAACGTGTTGTTCGCATTCCCTGACTTGACCTTAGGGGACAACAAGATTTTGAGCAGGGACTATATTAAAGACGGTTATTGGGTTCTGTACGCCTATGTGGACAACCAGTTAGTTGAAGAAGTTCGGGACTTGGCCACGTTGCAGTTAGTTCCGCCCAGGGTTTCCGCGCCAGTTGTGTATACGTGGGGTGCCGCTAACACAGCCAGAGGACCAAAATATGAATTAGGCGAAGTAGACCACCTTTACCCGGGCGAGGTTTTGGAAATCCAGTTGTGGTGGGAGATTCCAAGTGATATGGTGGGGCGTATCACATTGCGCAATATAAAGCCGGATCCGTTAGGATACCCAACCAACGCGCTTGTCTATCCTACCCCGGCCAAGAACATCAGTGGCTCGTTCTTTGCTGGACTATACAGACTCAGCGACAATTACATGATCCAACAAAAAGTCGAGGAATTTAGTGATACGGCTGAAAATGTGCTGTCCATGGGCTGGTGGGGTCTAGACCCAGTTTGAAAGTTCCAGTGAGTGGCAACGTGAGATGGGATTCCTCCGCGGATAGAGAGTTCGAAGAGTTCATGGCCAATTTTTCTTCTTTATAAAGAACCTCCACCCAAAGCCTCGGCGGGGAGTGATGGTCAAAGAATTGTCAAAGGTCAAAATTGGGGATAAACTGTATTACCAAGACGATTGTTTAGAAGAATTTAGGGCGGTATCCAACCCACATGATAAGATTACTTATGAAAAATTTTTTAAAAAGAGAGAAAGAAGACGCGAGAAGTACGTTGACGTAAGTAAGATTTAAATCGAGAGTTTCTTCATTTTTGACTTGAAATACGTTTCCGTATTTTTGTCCATAAAATATACGTAAACGCCATTGTGAGCTCTTGACAGCAAAACTCTATAAACATTTTTCAAGTGTTCAGCAAGTTTATTATTGTTTCTTTTTACCATGGAGTCGTGAGAATTTTCGGGTTTAGCAACCCAATCTTTTTTATTTGGATCATAAACTAAATCATTTCCAAAGATAACCCCAATGTAATCAAATTCAAATCCTTGTGCCGTGTAAACTGTGCCCACCTGTTTCATCCCTTCATCATTCGTGGCCCACTTCCAAAATTGATCTTTTCTTTCCCACGGCATTTTGAAATCTCCAATAACTACATCGTTGACTAAAGTACCATCTGGGTTCGGCTTACTCCAAGGCCAACAAAAACCCGCAACCAATCTCGCCGTATTTTTATTTTCACGATTTCTTTCGTCAATTGCTTTTTTGAGTTCGATTGGGTTGTCAAAAATTTTGAATTCTATTCTCTGGTCTTCTTCAATTTCGAATTCTTCCGCTTCTTTTATTTTTAGTATTTTTTCAATCCACTCCAAGTATTTTGCAGAACCTCCACATCTAAATTGAGTTTTAAGTTCGTCCATTTCATAGACTTTTGCGTTAAATTTTAAAGCGGATTCTTTTATTAAATTAACGTTACCTATTTCATTAGGCCGAACTATTTGGAGTTCATCAATGAAAAAAACTGATAGCTTAGCTGATTTTATTAATTCGTCTATTTGAGGTTCCCCAGATCTTGACGATTTTGGAGTATATCTGCTTTCACTTGTTTTTCTAATCCTGTGCGCTTCATCACAGATAAGGACGTCTATTTCATTTTCGCCATGATTAATAAAACTATTAAAGAATTTAAATTGTTTAGCAGATCTAACTCCCAATATTTTTCTCAACGTATTTGTAAATGCAGAAGAACCAGTTGCATGAACAACATTTTTGCCCATTCTTAATAGCTCACCCATGACTTCTAAAGCAATAACAGATTTACCAGTTCCCGGACCACCTTTAACGATAATAACTGCTTTTTCTTTTGTTTTAGCTACTTTCTTTGCTTTACTCATGATTGTATTGTATGCCGTCTGTTGTTCTTCAATAAGATGGAATATTTGTTGTTTGTTAATCATGTCTCCGGTATGATCTAATAATTTTTTAGAAGGCCGTAAAATGCTAAGATTAAACCGCTCCAGAACCTCTAAACCTTTACCCTTTCCTAATTTTTCTTTAAGATACTTCCCCAGTTCAATCATTTCTTGTTTAGAAAAAAGAGGGTACTCTTTAATGTTTGTGCTGAATTTTGGAAGATAAAGTACTTCATTAACACCCTTACTGTAATTATGACAATATACACACGCACTTAACAAAGCAGGTTTTTTTTCCTCGAAAATAGTCATGTAATCTTTTAAATGCCAATAATAACCTTCAACTTGTAAAGAAGGATGAATATCAGATTTCTTGAATTTGCCATAGTCAACAACTACATTACCTTCATCTTCTGAATCTTCCACGTGATTGTTAGACCATTGTTTTAGTTCAATAATTACAATATTGTCGTTTTCTTTTTTGTCTCGTCCAAATAGAATAACATCAATTCTGCTATTTGCAAATGGCAATTCATATTCAATTATGATGTTATTCTGTAGTAGATCAGGAGTATCCAAAACGTCCTTCAACTTGGGTAAAGAATTATTCCATGCCCTAAATTCAGATTCTGGAGCACTTCGATTAAAATATTCTTCAAATTTTTGTGCAATTTTATCTGCAATTTTATTGTAAATAACATCCTCTTTAAAATCATTAACAGTTGCTTCGTATAATCTCATAATCAATACTCCGTATATTTTTTATTCGATCCTTTAAATTTCTCGACGTTGTATCTTTTCTCATTTTTTTCTAATTTTTTGTTTAATTCAGTTGTCAAATCAATGTTATATCGTTGAGCCAATCTTAAAACGAAATAAAGGACATCTACTACTTCTTCAGATATATTTTCTCTTTTGCCCTTGTGTTTGAACATTTCTTCGATTTCCTTTTCTGATTTGAATCTGAAATGTTCTAGGAGTTCGGAAGCTTCAGTTATAATCCCAATAGCAAGATTTTTGGCGTCATGATATTGATCCCAGTCTCTATCTTCACAGAATTTCCTAATTTTTTCTTTTAATTCATTAACAGTTGTTTTATCATCCATGTTATTACACTTCTTTTTTTAGGCCCCCAATATAAAAGAGTGTTAATAAATGCCGAGCGCGCCCAGCAAAATCTTATCCCCCGCGCAGCGATGTTTGTGCGATGAAAATGGGAGAAAGGGCGGACCTTCACGTCAGGACCAGCACCTCCGTCGGGAAGCTAGACCCGGAGGACGTCGTCAGGGTGGCGGGGGAGAAGGGCCTCAGGGCGATAGCGGTGGTCGAGCACGACACCGTGGAGGGGGTCCAGGAAGCCGTCTCGGCAGCAGAGGCGTTCGGCGTGGAAGTCATCCCTGCCGTGGAGCTGATCTACGAGGAGGGGATGAGAAACGCCCACATCATCGGCTACTTCATAGACCACCACAAGCGCCGCCTCCTCTCAGAGATCGGCAGGGCCCAGATGATCAGGGCAGAAAGGGCAAACAAAGTCCTGGAAAAGCTGCAGCGCCTGGGAATCAAGATAACATACGAGGATGTCCTCCAGGAGGTCGGCGACTCCAGCACAATAGACATGACCCACATAGCCGGCCACCTGGTGATGGTCAGGGCCGTCAGAACCATGAGGGAGGCATTCGAAAAATACCTCGGCCCAGGGAAGCCCGCCCACGTCAAAGTCGAGCAGCGCGCGCTCCCCATCATCATCGACCTGATACACGACGCGGGGGGAGTGGCAGCCCTCGCCCACCCCAAGTTCGGCCAGGCAGAGGAGTTCATCCCGCGGCTGGTGAAGGAGGGCCTCAAGGCGATAGAGGTCTACCACCCGACCCACACGCCGCTAGAGGTGAAGAGGTTCAGCGAGATCGCGAAGAAGTACAACCTGCTGAAGGTCGGGGGGACAGACTCCAACCATGGCTCCGTGGGCGACGTCACCGTGCCGTACAGGACCGTGGAGCGGCTCAGGAAGTTCGTCAAGCAGAGCTTGTGAACGGTAGCGTCAGGTAAGGTAGCGTGGTTCGCGCAGGTGACTACAAAAAGTCGAAGTGTAGACACCCAACAGCAAAAGATTTAAATATGTAGTCACCCAAATTACTGTCATGCACATCGAGAAAAGAAAGGTGGGGAAGCGGGTGAAGTATTTCTTGGCGCATTCTTACAGAGAAGGCTCCAAAGTGCACAAGTTCAGGAAGTATTTGGGCCAGGACCTGCAGCCGCGCCTGCTAGAGAAAAGGAAGAACATAGCTGAAAAGCTCATCCTGGAGGAGGTGCACAGGTACCGGATCATAAAAGACCCGCTTCAAGTGGAACTCTCGGAAGAAGAGATTGATTCAATAAGAAAGCTTGAAAGTAAGATACCATTAAAAATAAGCCATCTGTCAGAAGGAGATTGGAAGGAATTCTCGAAGATATTCACGTATAATACCAACGCCATAGAAGGAAGCAAATTAAGTCAAGAAGAAGTGAAAGAGCTGCTGGAAAAAGACAAGTGGCCAAACAAATCAAAAGAAGACATCGCAGAGGCATTTGGAGTGGATGAAGCGATTTCATACATACGGCGCACGGAAGAACACATCTCGTTGGAGCTCATAAAAAAGATACACAAGATAGTTTTCAAAAATTCCAAGCCGTTTGCTGGGCAATTGAGAAAGAAGGGGGAAGAGGTGGGCGTTGTGGACGGCATAGGGAATGTTGTCCATGAAGGGGCGCCGCAGGCAAGAATAAACCATCTTTTGCGTGAATTGGTAAGCTGGTACGAGGATAAAAAAAACAGATACCCGGGATTGATACTTGGGGCAGTAGTCCACAATCAATTTGAGAATATTCACCCGTTCAGGGACGGAAATGGCAGAGTCGGAAGGGTCTTGCTGAATAATATACTGATCAAGCATAACCTGCCTCCGATAAAAATAGACTTCAAAAATAGAGGGGAATACTATGCATCATTGCGGGCATATGAAAAAAATCATGATTTAAAGCCAACAATAGATCTTTTCATGAAAGAGTACAATGAACTAAAGAAAAAACTAGGTGTCTACAAAGCAAGGAAAAAGTAGTCACCTGAAATATAAAGAAAAATCACGCCCTACTCCCGCCGTGAGGATACTTCTCCGGCGCCCAGAGAGGCGGCCCGTCCCATTCAGGGTAAGGCCCGTGCTTCTCCATCTCGTCAGCAACATACTTCAGCCCCAGCCTCTCGAGGGTGCCCCTGGTGGGAATACCCGTCTTCTCGTCCCACCCGCGCAGTTGGTAGTACTGGGTGAGCATCTTCTCGTGGTTCTTGGCCTCCTCCTCCCCTTCCGGTATCCCCTTCTTCTCCGGCCTCTGCACAATCCTGTCCTGCTTCCTGGTTATCCCCTGCCTTATGAGGATGGACCTCTCGATCGTGTAAATCCTCTCGAGCGCGAGGTGCAGCGTCGCCGCGTTGTATGCCACTCCGGTCACGGCCGTCAGCACCTTCGCCGCCCCGTCCCAGAGCGGGTACTTGAAAACGAGCGGGACGGCGGCCACCCAGTTGTTGACGCTGCCCTTGCACCTTCCGGTCGAGTCGGCGAGCGTGCAAGCATTCTCGGAGACCACGAGCGCTGGCACGGGCTCCGGCGGCAGGAACCCCCCGCTCTGCAGCTTCTTAAACACTTCAGGGTCGTTCTCCCCGAACGCCCAGCTCCTCCCCCTCAGGTGGTCGGCCCCCCGGGTGGAAGTCGCGTGCGCCAAAGTGAACACTCCGACAGGATAGTCGGAAGGCCCGCGGCATGAGCCCTTGACGTGGTAGCAGTACTCCATCGCCCCCTTGTCGATGATCTTGGCGAAGCTGTACAGCCCCTCCGCCATGGTGTTCGCAAGCTTCCCCTCCCTGAGCACAATCCTGTGGATGAGCTCAATCTGGTCGTCGACGTTCTCCCAGTCAAGGGAAAGCCCGTCGGTGTCCTTCTTGGTTATGATCCCCTTGTCGTAGAGCTCCTTGGCGAAAGCCAGGACGTTCCCCATCGGTATCGTGCACACCCCGTACTTGTCTGCGAGGTTCCCCATCACCATTATCGAGACGGGGTCCATCACGCCGCAGTTGGTCCCCATGCAGAATATCGTCTCGTACTCGAGCCCGTGCCCGACCTCCCCCTCGTACTTCCCGGAAGGGATCCTGTAAACGTTCTTGCAGCTCACCAGGCAGCCATAGCATGCCGTCCTCCCCACCTCGTACTTCTTCCACCCCTCCGGCTTCAGGTCCTCTGGGACGTCCTTCTCGGAGAGGTACCTCTTGAAGTACCTGTACCCCGGCCACCACCCGAGCATCCCCAGGTGCGTCCCGTACTGCGCGATCTTCCGCTGTGTGGGGTCGGTGAGGAAGAACTTTCTCTCCTCGGCCGCCAGCCTGTCAGCCTCCTCCTTGTCGGCCAGCTGGACCTTCTTCGTCCCCCTCAGGGCTATGGCCTTCAGCTTCTTAGAGCCGAGGACCGCGCCGCTTCCCCTGGCCGCCGAGCAGTACTTGTCGAACATCGTGGAAGCGAACCTGACCAAGTTCTCGCCAGCCTGCCCTATCGAGGCAGTCCTGAACTCCTTCCCGTGCTCCTCCTGCAGCATGTCCGTGGTCTCCCAGGTGTTCCTACCCCAGAGGTCGGCCGCGTCCTTGAGCTCCACCTCGTCGTCATCGATCAGGATGTACTTCGGCTTGCTCGCCCGCCCGGTCACGACAATCTGGTCGTAGCCTGCAAACTTCAGGAAAGATGGGAAGAAGCCTCCCGAGTTCCCGTCCCCGAGTATGTAGCTCTGCGGCGAGATTGTGCTGACCTCTATCCTGCCCGCACTCGTGAAAGATGTCCCAGTGAGGGGCCCCACGGCAAAGCAGATGACGTTATCGGGGCCCAGCGGGTCTATCCCGGGCTTGGCCTCGTCGAAGAGGGTCTTGCTGTTCAGGCCGCGCCCGCCTATGAAGTCGGCCGCCGTCTTCTTGTCCAGTGGCTGCTTCACAACCTTCTCCCTGTTGAGGTCTACCCGCAGGACAGTACCGGCCCAGCCGAACATCTTGTCGCCCATGATACCCACCCACGTGGAGCAGTCCGGTATAAAACTTTTTCCCGAGCCACTAGTGTGTCGCACAAATGAGCGAAAAAATCGCTCACGCATCCCCATGTTTGGCCAGTCAACCCGTTTTCGCCCCGCTTCACATGCCAGCACTCAAGTTCAACAGCACGTTGTAGGTGAACGCTTT
>Ga0315282_10004278_pt1 | contig 24941 bp, 22 predicted proteins | sample YL17G07_20_MG_FD_203693 | JGI IMG/M metagenome (GOLD analysis project Ga0315282, IMG submission 203693) | Sediment microbial communities from Yellowstone Lake, YNP, Wyoming, USA - YL17G07_20 | ecosystem: Environmental > Aquatic > Freshwater > Lake > Sediment | place: USA: Wyoming | collected... | reverse complement strand
CGGCCTCGAGGTCTTCGCACAGCTCTTCGTAGTGCGCCCGAAGCTCTTCATCCAGTTCGCGCCGCTCGCGATCCCGCCGTGTCAGCGTCAGGAGCCGCCGCGCCCACTCGAGCATCGGATCTCTCTCGAGGTTTCGCGCATCACCCGCGCAACCGCGGAGAACAGCGTCTTGAAGTTCGTTTCCTCGATACCCAGCTGCCGGCGTCCCGCGCGGGTGAGCGTATAGACGCGGACCCGGCGTCTCGTGGCCGACGTACCCCACTCGGCCGTCACCCACTTCTTGAGGAGCATCCGCTGCAGCGCCGGGTAGAGCGATCCTTCCTCCACCCGCAGCGCGTCGCGCGAGATGCGGCGGATGTGCTGCGCGATGGCGTACCCGTGCAGCGGCTCGATCGACAGCGTCCGGAGGATCAGCATTTCGAGCGTGCCGGGAGGCATCTCTGCGCCGGGCGCAGGCATAGATCGCCTAGGCATAGACGGCGCCAATATAGCTCCGCCGGCCGGGCGCGTCAAGGATCCTCCCGGCATCGCCTTCCGCCAGAGGGGTGCGGCGGCCCCCCGGAAAGACGCCCGGCTCTGCGCCGTCTACGGCGCGATGATACGCAGTTGGGGGAAGTACGTGCGGTAGCGCCGCGCGTCGCGCGTGAGGAGCGTGAAGCCGGCGACCAGCGCATGTGCGCCGATGTAGAAGTCGGGCAGGGGCGAGCGCCGCTGCCCGCCGCGGCGCCGGTAGGTCACGAACGAACGACCGGCCAGGAACGCCGCCTCCCAGGGAAGTGCCTCCCGCCGATAGTAGTCGTGCGGCAGCGCAGCCTCGAGATCCTCGATTCGCTCGAAACGCGCGGCGACCTCGGCATAGACGACGGGATTGACGACCAGAAGGCCGGCGTCGGCCTGGTGTGCCAGCGCGGCCGCCGACCAGTCGAGCCATTCGGGATCCTCGGTGACGACGTCGAGGATCACGTTGCTGTCCACCAGCGTGGTCCGCACCTTACTCGCCCCTGGTGAGCGCCATGATCTCGTCGGTGGTCATCCGCGGCCGGCCGGCGCGACGCGCGGCGGCGCGCATGCGCTCGACGAGCGCCGCGCCGCGGCCCTGCTCGTCCGCCTTCCGGATCCGCACGCTGTTGGCGACGACGTCGAACAGCACGCGGGTTCCGGGCAGCAGGCCGAGCTTCTCGCGAATCTCGAGCGGGATCGTCACCTGGCCCTTGCTCGTCAGCGTCATGTCTTACTCCTACAAGTAAGAGTATAACATCGGCCAGGAAGAACGGCGGGATGAAACGACGCGAACGGAGGGTGACGCCTTGTTCGGGAGCCGACCCGCCTATACAATGCGCGGCGCGAGGAAGCGCAGCGGGGCGATGGGGCCCCGCGAGCGACCGAGCTTGGCGGGGTGCAGAGGCCCCCGCCATCCAAAAGATGACCACAACCTGCCGCCGCACGGCCCTTGCCCTCGGACTGTTCCTGCTTGTTGCCAGCACGGCGCTGGCGCAGCGCGTCACCGTTACGCTGGACCCGGCCGCGTCGAACGACGCGATGACCGGGCGACTGTTCGTCTTCTTCGCGAAGAACGCCGCGCGGGAGCCGCGCCTGCAGGCCGGGTCGTACGGCGGCAGCATGCCGTTCTTCGGGATCGACGTCGAGTCGTGGAAGCCGGGGACGGGCGCCACGATCGATGCGGGGACGCTCGGCTATCCGTACGACGACCTGGCGCAGGTGCCGGCAGGCGAGTACTACGTGCAGGCGCTCCTGAACGTCTACACGAAGTTCACTCGCGCCGACGGCCACGTGGTGTGGCTGCACGACGACCAGTGGGAAGGGCAGCAGTTCAACCGATCGCCGGGCAACCTCGTGAGTGGCGTCACGAAGGTGAACTACGACCCGAAGTCGCGCCGGACGATCGCCATCTCGCTGACGAAAGTGCTGCCGCCGTTGCAGGTGCCGCCCGAGACGCCCTGGGTGAAGCGGATCCGGATCAAGAGCGAGCTGCTGTCGAAGTTCTGGGGACACCCGATGTACATCGGCGCCACGGTTCTTCTGCCGAAAGGGTTCGACGAGGAGCCGACGCGGCGCTACCCGGCCATCTATGTGCAGGGACACTTCGGGCTCGGCGCGCCATTCGGGTTCACCGAACAGGCCGGGAACGAAACCCCCGAGCAGCGAGAGGCCAGGCTGAAACGGAGCGCCCGCGAACCGGGCTGGCAGTTCGCGCGCGACTGGATGAGCGACGACTTCCCGCGTTTCGTCGCCATCACGTGGCAGCACCCCACGCCGTACTACGACGACTCGTACGCGGTCAATTCGGCCAACAACGGTCCCTACCAGGACGCCTTGCTGAAGGAACTGGTGCCGGTTCTCGAGAAACAGTTCCGCCTGCTGCCGGAACCGGGCGCCCGGTTTCTCACCGGCGGGTCCACCGGCGGCTGGGAGTGCGTGGCGCTCCAGGTGCAACGCCCGGATTTCTTCGGCGGCGCCTGGTGCCTGTACCCGGATCCGGTGGACTTCCGCCGCAATCAGCTCGTGGACATCTATTCGGACACGAGCGCGTTCGTCCCGAACGGCAGCACGCCGCCCATCCCCGAGCGCTACATGATGCGAACGCCCGAGGGGCAGCCGCAGGTCACCGAACGCCAGATGAGTCAGCTCGAAGCGGTGCTCGGCAGCCACGCGCGCAGCGGCCAGCAGTTCGATGCGTGGGATGCGGCGTACGGCCCGGTCGGTGACGACGGGTACCCGAAGCGGCTGTGGGATCGGCGCACCGGCGTCATCGACAAGACGGTGGCGGCCTACTGGCGGGACCACGGCTACGACCTGACGTGGTACGTGAAGAGCAACTGGCCGAACATCGGCCGCGACCTGGCCGGCAAGCTGCACGTCTACGTGGGCGATATGGACAACCATTACCTGAACCTCGCCGTGTACCTGATGGAGGAGGAGTCGGCGAAGCTCGCGGGGCCGAAGGCAGACTTCACCTTCGAGTACGGCCGTCCGATGAAACCGCACGGGTGGCAGCCGTTCTCGAACGCGGACCTCGTCAGGATGATGGACAGGGTCCGCGCCGGCACCATGAACCGGTGAACCTGGGGAGAGGCCGATGCGTTTGCTTTCCGCCTTGCTGACGTTGCTGGTCTCCGCCGCGCCGACCGAGAAGCCGGCAGTCGTCGTTGGAGCGGCGGATTCGCCCGTTCGAATCGATCGCGCCGTCGTCCTCACCGCATCCGAAGGGCCGCCCGTCGTCCTCTATGCGGCAACCAATCCGACCGACGACGAGCTCGAATAGATGCTCAGGAAATGAACGCCACGTCGCGGCTCGCGGCAACGCCGAGCTCAGCGAGGTCGCGTGGCCCGGAGTCGGCGCCGGAGAGCATGAGGCCGACCTGTTGGGCGAGGGTGCCGACAAACCGCGCCTGCTCCTCTGAAAAGCCGTTCGCGGTTGGCAGGTAGACCGTCAGCGCACCGGCGAGCTCGCCCTCGACGAACACGGGCGTGCTCGTGCAGGATCGCAGGTCCAGGCGCGCGGCGAGCTCGCCGAAGTCCAGCGAAGGATCGGCATTACGGATCGTGCTGCGGTTGGCCACCACCCAGCCCGACAGGCCGTGGCCGACCGACAATTGCAGCGATGCGACCGCCTCGCGAAGCCGCGGCGTCGCGTGGGCGACGCGCAGCATCTCCCCCGCCGAATCGAGGGCGAACAGGCAGGCCTGCACGCCGCGAATCCGCGCCAGCTGATCGTCGATGAGCGCCAACGCGCAACGTGTCATGGGGGTCAGAGGCGATATGAACTGCTGCGCGTCCGATTCGTGCGACCGCTCGCCGACCACCTGTGCAATCCCCGCCACCACCGACCCCAGCACCTCTGAGCCCTCCTCCGCGGCCCGATCGTCGCTGCGCAGCGCGGGAATCAGTCCGATGAAGGTTTCGACGACGCTCGGATCGTAGAAGACCGCACTCCGGCTCCGGAGGATCTCGATCGCCTGCGCGTCGCTCAACTTCGGGCGGTAGGGCCGGTCGGACGTCAGCGCGTCGAAGCAGTCGACGACCGCGAGGATGCGCGCGCCCAGCGGGATCTCCGAACGGACCAGCCCGTCCGGGTACCCGCGGCCATCCCACTGCTCGTGGTGGTGTCGCACGATCGGAACGACCGGGTACGGGAATTCGACCGCCGTGAGGATCCGGGCGCCCATGCTCGCGTGCCGCTTCATCGTGTCGTATTCGATTCGCGTCAGCGCGCCCGGCTTGTTCAGGATGTGGTCGGGCACCACCAGTTTGCCGATGTCGTGCAGCAGCGAACCCGCTTCGATCGCCTTCAGCTCCATGTCGTCGGTGACGCCGAGGGCCTGCGCGACCGCCCGCGCGTGACGCTGCACGCGGCGGACGTGGCCGTGCGTGCCCCGATCCTTGCTCTCCACCGCGATCGCGAGCATTTCGACGGTGGCCTGATACAGGTGCCTCACCTCGCCGACGTGGCGCTGCGCGTCGTCCACGCGCGTCGACGCTTCCCTGTAGGCGACGTAGGACAGGACGAGCAGCGGGACCACCAGGCCGACGACCTCGGGATTGATCCCGGAGGGACCGGCGACCGCCAGCGCCGCCAGCGAAGCGGCCGCATAGCAGTTGACGGCGAGGTACAAGGCGTGGCCTCTCCACACCTGGTAGGCCGACGCGCCGCTCTCGAGGGCTATGGCGAACGCGGTCAGGCTGCTGTTGAGGAAGAAGAACGCCCCCGCCATGGCCACGGCCGCAACCGCGATGATGGTGCCGGCGTTCGGTTGCAGCATCGGCGGCGCCCCGGCGATCGCGAAGAAGATCTGCCCGGCTACCCAGGTGGAGATCGCCGGCTCGCCGACGTTGAACACGGCCCGATACAGCCGCCGATGCTTCTGTGTAAAGGAGATCCAGATGCCGTCGACGGCGACGATGAGGGTCGCGGGCGCGGGACCGAACAGGATCACGATCGCAAAGAGGAACACCTCGGACACCGAGACCGTCGCCGGCCGGCCGGGCACCTTGATGACGAACCGGTCACTCGCGATGGTGAGAACGGCCAGCACGAGCAGGTAGGCGTTGAAGGGGACGTGGCGGATCGCGATCGCGGCGTGGGTGAGCACGAAACCGCCCGAGACGGCCACGGCGACGACCAGCGCCAGCAACAGCCGCCGCCGGGGGCCGAGCCACGACACGTCGGTCGCCCCCCACTGTCGGCGCCGACCGCCCGGTCTTCGATGGTCGTTCATGCGAAAAACTTCAGTCTGCCTTCCGGCCCTCGCGCATCGCGCGCCATTCCCCGGCGAGAATCGACCACATCACGTGATCCTTCGGCGCCTCGCTGCCGCGGAATCCGTTCCGCAGGACGCCTTCGCGCGTCGCGCCGAGCTTGCGAAGCACGCCGTTGCCGCGCTCATCGACGTCGACCGCACGCGCCTCCAGCCGCTGCACGTTCAGCGTGTCGAACGCGAAATCGAGCAGCAGCCGCGCACTGCTCATGAACAGCCCCGTGCCCCAGTATTTGTCGTCGAGCGCGAAGCCCCATTCCGCCGTCGAGAAGTCCCGCTCGACCGCCCAGATCTGCACGACGCCAACCGGGCTCATCCGACCGTCCGGGACGATGCCGTAGCACGCGTGCAGTCCCCGGCGGCGCTCGGCGTGCGTCCATCGAATGAACCGGCGCAGTCCCTCGAGCGACGTCGGACACGGCGCGATGTAGCGTTGCACCGAGGGTTTCGACAAGTGAGCCAGAAGGGACGGAGCGTCGGCCTGCCGGAGAGCTCGAAGCGTGACATGCGAGCCGGCGAGCACGGGTAGACGCTGCCGCCAGTCACCGCCGCGGCGGTCGCGCTGCCAGCCCGCGCTCGGGCTCTGATGGATTGCCACGCCGCCTCCCGCCGGCACCCCAACGCGGCTGCCGCCGTGGGCACCCCCCGTTGGGGCCCCCCGCCCCGGCTCACTTCTTTACCAGATCGCCGTTGGCTCTCTCCACGTTGCCCCAGGACATCGACCTTGGCGCGATGTTGAGGCTTGAGACATCGCCCCAAATGACGCGATCGGCGTTGACGCCGGTTGAGAGGCTGCCCCAGGTGACGCTGGTCCCGTCGCCGTAACCGAGCAGGCTGTCGCCCCAGATAACGCGGTTGCCCCAGATGGCCTGATTGCCATCCCACACCGTGCTGTCGCCCCAGATTACCCGGTCACCCCAGATCACTCGGTCGCCCCAAATGACCCGGTCACCCCAGATCACTCTGTCACCCCAAATCACACGTTGAGACCAGGCCGGATCGTTGGTGTAGATCTGCTCGCCCCAGATGACCCGATCACCCCAGATGACGCGCTGGCCCCACATCAATGTCTCATCCGCGACCGTCGTCCACGGGTTCACCGCGGTCATCAACCACCACGAGCCGACAGGCCGGTCTGGGTCGATCGCCGCTGCCAGCGCGACGGCGCCCGCGGCATTCAGCGACCCGGCTCCCTGCGTCAGCCTGTCGTCGTTCGCCATCGGAAAAGCGGTGTACTCGAGGATCGCCTTGATCGCACCAGGCGACAGCGGCGCGTCCGGATGTTGCGCCCGATTCGCCTCGAGCATCAACGACACCACGCCCGTCACCACGCCGGCCGCCATGCTCGTCCCGCTCAACTTCATCAGGTTGCAGGTGCCGGTCGTGACGATCAATCCGCCCGGATAGGTGATGGCGATCGTGCTCGACGTGGGAACGTCGGAAACGAGGTGCGACCCTGGCGCAACGATGTCGGGCTTCTGGAACGCGTCGTACCACGTCGGGCCCCGCGAGCTGTACCAGGCAACTTCATCGTCCGCGCGGGTGGCCGTCTGGTGCGTCTCGACTGCGCCGACGGTGATCGCGTCGGACGCGTTGCCCGGCGACGTGATGCCGCCGTACCCCGTCACGTGCGTCGCGGGATCGCCGCCGAAGTTGCCCGCGGAGACGACGACGACAATACCGGCAGCGACCGCGTTCTCGACCGCGGCGACCAGCGGGTCGCTCGCCGCAGGTTCGTAGATGGGATGTCCCAGCGACAGGTTGATGATGTCGATGCCGAAGATCTTCCTGTAGGCGACGGCGAAGTTGATCGCCGCAATGACGTTGCTCGTGTAGCCGCGGCCCTGGTCGTCGAGGGCGCGGAGGATGATCAACCGACTGCCGGGGGCGATACCCTGGTACCGGCCATCCGAGGTGGTGCCGGTGCTGCCGATCAGTCCGGTAACATGAGTGCCGTGGCCGAACGGATCCTTCGGACCCTTCCTTACCGGGGTTCCCGTCGTGAAATCGTATGAAGCGGTTACGTTGATGTCCGCAGACGGCAGGACGCCGGAGTCAATCACGGCGATGCCCGTGTGGGAGCCGCTGTATTCCCGCGGCAGCAATGCCTCGGTCGCGAGCAGAACGTTGCTCGAGAGATATGACGTCCCGAGGCTGCCGACGAGGGCGTCGGACGAAATATGAGCGACGTCGCGGTTCCGGGCGGCCATCCCGAGCGCCGACGCCGACAACTCCGCGACGAACAGGCCCGGGGTCGTGGAAGGGATGACCGGTCGGGCGGCGATCTGCCGCAGGTGATCGTAGACGTGCGCGGCGGCGCCTGGCCGCGCCTGCACGAGGGCGCGCACCGAAGACGTCGTCGACTGGCGAGCCCACTGACTTAAAGCCTGATCGAGCTTATTCGAGGCGTTGGGAGTGGGAGAGAGGGTACAAAACGCCAGCGCCAGCAACGCCAACACAGAAAGCACGCGGCGTGATCGCGACATGGCGGCTCAGCCGTGTGCAAGGATCGCACCGATGAGCCGGCCGTCTGGAAAGGTTGGCGTTAGCGCCGTGCTGTCAGTAGGTTGCGCGAACACGCGGGTCGTATCGGCAAATTGAGAGATCCAGCACGCTGTTCCACAACGTCACAGACGAAACCAGAACGAGTCACTTTCTGACACACGGCAGCCAGAACATTTGAAAAACCCCGAATATTTTGCACTCGTGGTGTGCGACAACGGGACACGCGTCCAGATTCAGCACTCTCACAGCGCGGCCTGCCGGCCGCAACCAACCGGCATGCCGCGCTGAGGGCGCTGTCGCGCCCTAGCGGTTTGGCACCACGCAGCCGCCCACACCGGGCGACGCGGATGGATATGTCGTCGTGAAACCGGAAGCGGTGACCGTGCCACCGTTGGAGAATTCGGGCTGCACCCAGAACCCGCCCCTGGTCATCTGATAGAGGTTGTGCCAGACGCACTTGTCGTCGCCCTCGTAGCCCGCCGCGTCGTACCAGCCATTCGCGTTGTTGTCGCCAGGATCGGTCACCGCTTCCCGAATCTCGTGGCTCGACACGATCGTCAGCATGGTGATCAGCGGAGCCGAATGGCGTTTGGCGCCGCGGCGTCGTTCATTCCGCATGCACGGATGAAGACGCCGCGGCGACCTTTGTCTGCCTGCTCGCGCTCGTCCATCGGCGCCTGCTTCACCGTGGCGCCCTTCGACTCGCTCCGCTCGCTCAGGGCTGCCGGGTGGCGACGGTGGCGCCGGTCATCTGCGCGACGGCCGCCAGCGTCGTCTGCGCGGCATTGAGGCCAAGCCGGAAATCCCTGTCCGAGAACGTCGTGAACACGTCGGTCGGCTGGTGCCAGTGGGGATCCCAGCCCATGCCGACCTGTGACAGACGCTCCGCCTCGCGCAGGCTGATCGACGCCACGAGGTCCTGGAATGCCGCCGAGTCTGTGTTGCTCATGCGGTTGCCGACGAACGCGGGGTAGTCGGTCGCATAGCGATCGCTCGCAGTCTTGAAGGCCCAGGCCAGTTGCTGCGCCTGCGCGGCCATCTTCGACGTGGCCGCGAACTCGATGTTCACATCGGCCTCGGCGCGCTGCTCGGGACCCACCTTGCCGTCCGGGCCCGGCATGCCGTGATCGAACAGCATCATGTCGTGAGCGATCATCCCGAGCCATTTCGGCTCCGGGTACTTGCCCGATCCGGGCGGGTCCTCCTTGCCCTGCAGCGGTCCGCGCTGTTCCGCGTAGGCGCGCGCGCCGTTGAGGCCGGTCTCCTCGTTGTTCCACAGCGCGAACCGGATTGACCGATCCGTTTGAACGTCGGAAGCGCAAAGAACGCGTGCGACTTCCATCACCAGCGCCGTGCCCGAGCCGTCGTCGTTGGCGGCGGCGCCGTAGCCGAGGCCGTCCATGTGGGCGCTCACGATGTACATCTCGTCCGGGTGAAGCGAGCCAACCTTGGTGCAGTAGACTTCGTCGCGCGGCCCCGGCGTCGTCGGCTCCATGTCGAGCGCACGCAGTTTCGGGTCGGGCTGCTTGTCCGAATCGTTGTTCACGCCGGTCGGTCCGCGGTTGCCCCTGCCGGGAGCCGCGCCGCGCCCGCCGCCGCGCCCGCCCCGCTGCGCCTGGCCGGCAGCCGGGGGGAGCGTGCCCCGGCCCCCCGCGGCAGCCGCCGCCTGGGTGCCGCCGCTCCTGCCGGCCCCCGTGTTGGTGCCGCGCGGTGGCGGGTTGTAGTCATATTTGATCCGCGCGACGCTCGAGCAGCCATAACTCTTCAGTTGCGCCTCGATCCAGTCGTTTGCGGCCCGGTTGCGATCGGTGCCCTGGCGCCGATCGCCGAACTGCGTCAAGCCCTTGATGCTTGCCTTGTATCTCTCGAGATCGAGCCGGCCGACCAGTATTCGGACCGGGTCGTCCTGCACCTGGCCCGCTAGGATGACCTGCGGGGCGGGATTGCCCTGCGCGCCCAGCGTAGCGGTGCGAGCCACGCCGTGAACGACGACCATCCAGACAGCCATTCCCGCGAGAACCGTCGATATCCTTCGCATCGATATCCCTCCGTTGGCGGCGATCGACGCGCGATTGTACTTCTCCGGACCTTCCGATGGAACTCATGTCTCGGCTCCGGCGATCCCACGCCGCCAGCCTGGCACTTTGCCGCCGGCCGCCTCGTATCGGACTCGGGCGCTTCGGCCGATGAATACGGGACATGGCGATGTCCCGTGCGGCTTCGGCCTGGCAGCCGAAGACCGAGAAATTCCAGGCCTACGCAGAGTGGCACATGGGCCAGGATCTCGTCGTCGATGGCCAGCGCGTCACCTCCGACCAGCGCACGAAGTTCAAAGGCGAGGGCGTGACGTGCCCGGAGGATCCTGGTCCGCGTCACGCCTCCCTACGTGAACCCGTCGGCAATCCGCCTCCATGTGGTCGACACGAAGGACTGGAACGCGATGGCGATGGGTAACGGCGCCCTGTGGGTCTTCACGGGGCTTCTCCGCGACATGAAGGACAAGTACGGCGACCAGAACCGCTTCGTGAACTTCTTCCTCGGCGGTCACTCGGTGGCGACCGCCCGCATCCGCAACCTCGACCGCGAGATTGCCCTGAACTACCGCGCCCGATAGGACAGACGCTCCGGTCCAGGGATCATTCCCCCGGGCGAGGGGACGTCAGCGCGATCAGTTCGGGACGGCGGCAGGCTGCAGCGCGGTGAGCGGCACGTTCATGCGGCCATCCTGCGTGCGGGCCGCAGGGGCGCACGGCATCCCGCGCCCCACGCGCGCTGAAGCCCGGTGGCCTACTTCTGCACCTGCTTGTCGATCTGTTCCAGCAGCTTCTTCACGTTGTCGGCATCCGGCGAGTTCGGAGCCATCTGCAGATACGTGGTCAGATCCGCCTTGATCTTCCCGATGAGCGCAATTCGTTCGGGGTCCTTCGGATCCGTCTTCGTGTTGAAGACGTCCACCAGCGCCAGTGCGCGGTAGTAGTACGGCTCCGGCGTCTTGGGGAAGCGGGTCACCGCCTTGTCCAGGTACTGCACCGCGTCGGCTGACTTCTTCTGCTTGATCAGCGCGATCCCGAAGTTCGCGTACAGCGTCGCGTCGGGAATCTTCGACTCGTCGATGCCGCTCATGACCCGGCCCGCCTCGTCGGTCGCCCCCATCTCGAGCAGCACGCCGACCAGCAGCAGCTTCGCCTGCACGTCGTTCGGATCCTTCGCGAGACTCGCCTTCAGGATCTCCGCAGACTTGTCCGGCTTGCCCTCCAGGTAATAGGTGCGCGCGATGAACTGCTGCATCTGTCCGTTCACCTCGGGCACCTTCGCGGCGACTCCCTCGTAGACGGCGCGCGCCTCGGCGTACTTCTTCTGTTGCATCAGCGCGCTCGCCTTCTTGCCCTCTTCCTGGATGAACGCGTTGGGGTCGAACTTCTTCTTCAGCGTCGTCCGCACCGGCGAGGACCGGCCGGTCTCGTCGACGTCGGACGTCGCCTTGGCCGGGAGGTACGCGTCGGACTCGAAGCTCAGTTCCCAGTTGCCTTCGCCGACATCGTCGATCGTCCATTCGCCGTTCTTGTCGGTTTTACCCTGCGCCAGGATGCCGGCAAAAGCGGGGAGCGATGCGTTGACGACGACGCCTTCGATACCCTTGCCCTGTTCGTCGACCACCTTGCCCATCAGACGCCCGGTGCCGCGCCAGTCCTGCGCCCCTGCAACCGCCGCCACGAGCATGAGAGCCACTGTGAAACCCGCGATTCTTGACATGATCCCGTCCCTCTGCTGATCGGGTAGGGCGCACAGCCGCGTCCTACGGTAAACCCTGGCCGAAACGGCGCGGGTAGTCTAACGCGATCGGCCGGGTGAGGGGGAGGAGGGAATGTCGCCTTGACAACGCGCCGGTGGGCTCGTAAAATCCGCGGCTCACTACTCGCTACCGGCTACTCACGACTTCCTCGTGCCGCACCCCGGCAGCCTGAACGCGCCGATCCGGGTTGAGTAACTCGTCGCGTCCTTCTTGAGGTAGTCCCCGACGTACCAGATGGTGCAGTCGTCGTCCGGATCCATCGCGGTCTGCGTGTAGTCCTCCCAGCGCATCACGGTCTGTGCCGCCTCGCCCTCGGCCAGCACCGTCTCTCGCAGCGTCAGCCGGCCGAGCGGGTCGTTGGCCAGGCGCGCGGCCAGGCGCTGGCCCGCAAAATTCGGCGTCCCACCGAAGGAGTAGCCGATGGCGATGTTGCCGAAGCGGTCCATCGCCGGGCTGCCCATCCAGCGGAAGAACCCGTCGGGTGCGTAGGTGCCCTGCTGGCGCAGCGTCACCTCGCGGCTCCGGCCGACCTGGAACTCGTACCAGCGGACGCCGCCCGCGCCGGCCGTGGTGTTCACCGAGTGCACCGCGACGATCGACTCCCGACTGCCGATCTTGCGGTACACCAGCCGCTGCATGATCTTGTCGCCCTGCGCATCGAGCCGCCGATCCGTGCCCGGCTGCGGCACGCAGTTGGTCAGCTGTCCGTCGCAGAGGTAGTGGTACGGCGCGACGCGGATCTTCCGGGGTCCGGTCACCTTCGTCTTCGCCGGGTCCTTCCAGTCGACGTGGAACTGCCAGGCGTCGATCGTGTCGGCTTCGAAGATCTTGTTCAGCTGCGTGCCGCCGGCCGCCATCATGATGTTCGGCGCGCCGGCAGGCGGCAGCGATTTGCCATCGACGTCAGCGTTGTTCAGGAAGTTCACGTTCTCGATGATCACGCACTGCTCGGTCGCCGGCTCGCCCTCGAGCATCCTCGCGCGATCCGCGACGCACGCGTGCTTCTGCGTCGCAATCGTTTCCGAGATGCGGTTGTCGCCGGTACTGGTCGGCACGTAGTAGCCGTCCGGCCAGATCGCGGGCCGCGGGTAATCGGGGAAGAACGGCCGCAGGAACTCGTAGCGGTAGTAGGGGCCGAACGGATCCGGCCCGACGCTGACGGCGTAGCACATCGCGTAGGGGCCCTGCGGACCTTCCTGTCCGCGCCCGCGCGCGCCGGCCGGCGGCTGTCCGGGCTGGCCGCCGCGCCCGCGTTGCGCAGTCGGTGCCGGTTGCGCGTCGGGAGTGGGCGTCGCCGGGGGCGGCTGAAAGAGCTCTGCCGCGCGGCCGGGTTGCTGCGGCCGGCCGGGCGGGCTCACATACGCCGATTGGTCGGCCTTCCATTCCGTCGGCTGATCCGGCCTGACAGCCGCGCGCCGGAAGATCGGCATGACGACGAGCCAGCGATCGGCGAGCTGGTCGTAGCGCACGACCGCGTCACCGTTGTTCATCGCCTCGCACGTCCCACCGAAGCCCTTGAAGATGTTGTTGGTTGCCACCGAGCCGTACAGCGCCTTTCCCGTCGAGTCGAATTGTCTGCCCTTCTTCGTGAAGATCGCCATCCAGGAGTTCACGGTCTGCACGATGTGGCTCGGACCGACCGCGAGACTGTTGTCGGAGGGGTTGCGGACGACGGGAGAGCCGTGCGGGCCCTCGAAGCCGACGCCGAGGCCGTCGAAACTGGCGACGAGCGTGGCGGATGGTTTCGCGCCGGGCGACGTTTGCTCGACGGCGCCGGCTCCGGCAGGCGTCGTGATCACGGGCGGCACGATCGGCGCCTGCGCCCGCTGGCCCTGGCTGCTGCCATCGGGCGCCAGCGCGTTGGGGGGAATCTCGTCGTCCGTATCGCGGACAGCTGCGGCGCTGCGGTCGTCGCCGGCGAGAAGCGCGGAAAGCGGCGGCGACACGTCGAAGGCCGCCGCGGGATGCACGGTGACGGCTGTCGCCCGCGGTCCGGGCGATAACCGAGATGCGGCGTCGATGAAGAGAACGGCGGCGACAGCGGTTGCAATCCCGACGCCGCAGAACACGCGCAACGAATTTCTCATGGGGTGCCTCAACTGGGAGTCGGTGCGAGGCGGTAATTTTATACGAATCCACGTCCGCAGATTTCTGCAGAAGGTACCGGTCCACAGATTCACGCGAATTCACGCAGATTCAAATTCATCAACCGACCCGCCTTCGCTCGTCTTCTCGTGTCGCGCGAGCTGCGGCGAGGCCACGCTGTCTGCAGGGTCGCCAATTCTGGGAACGCACGCGAGGGCCGCAAAGACGCCGGCGTGCGCTTCGACAGCCGCCGAAGGCGGCTTGCGCCGTGGGTGGGCAGCCGTCCACGAGAGCCTGACGATCAAGCGGCTTTCGTGAACGGCTGTTCACCCACGGCGCAGGCGAGACCGCTTCGCGGTCCGCCGTCGAAGCGCAGCGACGCGCCTAATCTGCGTAAATCGGCGAAATCTGCGGAAAACCGTGATCGCGCCCGAGCGCCGGATCGCGGGGCGGAACCGGGCGACAAGAGGCGGTAGAGGGGCTGAACCGGCGCATTTCGCCGGCTCGACAATTCCGCTTGACACGAATTACGATTTGCAATACATATATTGCAGATTGTGATATGAAGCTGGGCGAGAAACTCCGCTATCTCCGGGAAGTCGAGGGCACGCTGCGCGGCTGCGGCCGCGAGATGACGCAGGTGGAAATCGTCGCCGCGATCCGGAAGGAGATCGGCGCGACCATCAGCCAGTCGTACCTCTCGCAGATCGAGAGCGGCGCGCGGCCGCACCTCACCAACGCGACGCGCATGCTGCTGGCCCGCTTCTTCCGCGTGCATCCGGGCTACCTGGTGGACGACCCCGACGGGTATCACACCGAGCTCGTGTCGGACCTGCGCGCCTTCGAGAGCAGGCTCGACCTGTGGCTCGTCGACGGCGCCGAGCGCTTCCGGAAAGACCCCGAGTTGTGCGAGGCGCTGCTGCGGATCGCGCGCTACCAGGATTCGCGCATGTGCCTGATCCTGCTCGGCGAGATCCTGGATACGCCGAACCTGGCCGAGCGGCTGCTGCAGGTGCTGAAACCGGACGACCGGACGAGCGGGGCCGCGCCGCGCCGCCCGCAGTCGAACGAGAAACGGAGGCACACGCCATGACGTGGGCGAACTTCTATCTCGTCTGTTTCCTCGTGGGGTTCCTGCTGAGCCTGCTGTCGCTGCTGCTGGGCAGCCTGCACACGTCGTTTCACCTGTCCGCGGGCGGCGACGGGCTGCACTTCGACGTCGGCCACGCGGGTGGCGATCTGGGCGTGCACGCAGGCGGCGATCTGGGCGGCGATCTGAGCGGGCACGCGGCGGGCCACGGGGTGCACGTCGGGCACGGCGGCGAAGGCCTGGCCGGGCACGCGGGCCAGACGCTCTCGCCGCTCAACTTCGGCACCGTGGCCGCCTTTCTTGCCTGGTTCGGCGGCAGCGGGTACCTGCTCACGCGCTACTCCAGGTTCTGGGCGGTGGCCGGCCTGGGCCTGGCGGGGCTGGTCGGCCTCGTGGGCGCCGCGGTCGTGTTCACGTTTCTGCTCAAGCTCGCTTCGAACGAGGAGAACCTGGACCCGCAGGACTACGACATGGTGGGCGTCATCGGCCACATCACCAGCGGCATTCGGCCGGACGGCACCGGCGAAATCATCTATTCCCAGGAAGGGACGCGCCATACGTGCGGCGCGCGCAGCGAGGACGGCAAGGAGATGCCGAAGGGCACCGAAGTCGTCGTGACACGCTACGAGAGAGGGATCGCCTACGTTCGGCGATGGGACGAGATGGCGGGGGAGAAGTAGTGCTGGGTGCTGAGTGCTTCGTGCGGAGTGCGGTGCCAGGTGCTTGGTGCCGGGTGCCGTGCCGAGGGCACTTCACCTTACCCGGCGGCGCTCCGCACCTGGCACCGGGCACGGGGCACGGAGCACCGCACTCAGCACGTCGCACCGGGCACTCAGCACTTTGAGAAGGAGAGCGTCATGCTGTTGGGCATTACCTCGGAGGTGTGGGTCATCGCGGGCCTGATGGTGCTCGTCGTCCTGTTCCTCATGGCGATGTTCGCCACCTTGTACCGCAAGGCGGGCCCGCACGAAGCGCTCGTCGTCTACGGGTTCCGCGGCACGCGCATCATCAAGGGCCGGGGCACCGTGATCTTCCCGATGGTGGAGAGCTGCCGGGAGCTGTCGCTGGAGCTGATGTCGTTCGACGTCGCCCCGCAGCAGGACCTGTACACCAAGCAGGGTGTCGCGGTGTCGGTGGAGGCCGTGGCGCAGATCAAGGTGAAGTCGGATCCGGAATCGATCCAGACGGCCGCCGAGCAGTTCCTGACCAAGACGGAGCAGGAGCGCGAGGGGCTGATCCGGCTGGTGATGGAAGGCCACCTGCGCGGCATCATCGGGCAGCTGACCGTCGAGGAGATCGTCAAGCAGCCCGAGATGGTGGCCGACCGGATGCGGTCCACGTGCGCCGACGACATGAACAAGATGGGCCTCGAGGTCATCTCGTTCACGATCAAGGAAGTGCGCGACAAGAACGAGTACATCGCGAACATGGGCCGGCCCGACGTCGCGCGCATCAAGCGCGACGCGGACGTGGCCACCGCGGAAACGGAACGCGACACCGCCATCAAGCGGGCGCTGGCGCAGCGCGAATCGGCGGTCGCCCGGGCGCAGGCCGACCAGGAGCGGGTGATCGCCGAGACGGCGTCGCAGGCCAAGCAGGCCGAGGCGCAGAAGGATCTGCTGGTGAAGCAGGCGCAGTACCTGGAGCTGAGCAAGCGGCAGCAGGCCCAGGCGGACAAGGCCTACGAGATCCAGACGCAGATCATGCAGCAGCAGCTCACCGTCGAGCAGGTGCGCGTCCAGCAGGTCGAGAAGCACGAGCAGGTGAAGGTGCAGGAGGCCGAGATCGAGCGCCGCGAGAAGGAATTGATCGCGACCATCCTGAAGGCGGCGGAAATCGAGCGGCAGCGGATCGAGACGCTCGCCGAGGCGGAGAAACAGCGCCTCATCTACGAGGCCGAGGGCCACGCCTCGTCGATCAGGCAGCAGGGTGAAGCCGAGGCCGACATCATCTTCAAGAAGGGCGAGGCCGAGGCGAAGGCGATGAACGTCAAGGCCGAGGCGTTCCAGGAGTACAACCAGGCAGCCGTCATCGACAAGCTGCTGACCGGCCTGCCGGAGGTCGTCCGCGCGCTGTCGGCGCCGCTGGCCAACGTGGACAAGATCACCGTCATTTCCACCGGCAACGGCGACGCGGCGGGCGTCAACAAGATCACGGCCGACATCACGAAGATGGCGGCGCAGATCCCGGCGCTGTTCGAGACGCTGAGCGGCGTGCAGATCGCGGATCTGTTCTCGAAGGTGCGCACCATCGGCGACAAGACGCCCAAGTCGGAGGTGCTGCCGTTGGGGAATGGCAAAGAGAAGTCGTGAGTAGCGAGGAGTGAATAGCGAGTAGGTGGCGAGTAGCGAAGTAGCGAGTAGGGAAAACTCGCCACTCGGCACTGGGTGAAAGGAGACCGACCATGGCACTACTCGAGCGAGTCGCCACGCTGGTCCGGGCGAATCTCAACGACCTCGTCGACAAGGCCGAGGACCCGGAGAAGATGATCAAGCAGGTGATTCTCGACATGCAGAACCAGCTGCTGCAGGTCAAGACGCAGGTGGCGATCGCCATCGCCGACGAGCACCTGCTGGAGAAGAAGCAGAAGGAGAACGAGGCGGCGTCGGCCGACTGGATGCGCCGCGCGGAGCTCGCCGTGGACAAGAAGCAGGACGACCTGGCGCGGGCGGCCATCGAGCGGTCGGTCAGCTATCGCGAGCTCGCCGAGAGCTTCAGGGAACAGGTTGCCGACCAGAAGGTGCAGGTCGAGAACCTGAAGTCGGCGCTGCACAAGCTGGAACAGAAACTGGTGGAGGCGCAGTCCAAGGCCGACATGCTGGTGGCGCAGCACCGCCGCTCGCGAGCGGTCTCGCGTGCCGCCGACGCCGGCATCGCCATCGGCGACGGATCGAAAGCCGCGGCCTTCGACCGCATGAAGCAGAAAGTCGCCCACGGCGAGGCGGTGAGCATCGCCAAGACCGAGCTCGTCAACGACAACGTCGAGGACCGACTCGCGGCGCTCGAGAAAGAAGACGCGATCGAGCGGCTGCTCGCCGAGATCAAGGGACGCAAGGGATTGACCGCGTAGAGACGTGCAACGCGGGAGTTCCTGGTCCTTGGTCCCCAGTCCCTGGTGCGGTTCGGTAGTCCTTGGTTCCTGGTGCGACCCACGCGCGCCAGGAACCAGGAACCGGGGAGGATGCTCCCCACTTTTCACGGTGCACCTTGCACGTCGCACCCCGCACGCCGCACCCTGCACCCTCCGTCGTGCGCCCGCGCTATACTGCGCGCCACACGGAGGTCAACCTATGGCCGTTCCCGCCCATCGGCTTTCGAGAATCTTCTTCAGCGCGCTCCTCGCCCTCGGTGTCGCCGCCGCCCTGCACGCGCAGCGCCCCGCGGGCGTTGCTGCGCAGGCCCAGCCGCCGCAACCACTGCGCTTCCAGTACATGGGCCCTCCAAGCGCCGGCCGCATCGCCGCGGTCGCGGGCGTTCCCGGCGACACGACGACCTACTATGCCGGCGCCGCCTCGGGTGGCGTGTGGAAGACCACGGACGGCGGCCAGACCTTCGAGCCGATCTTCGACGACCAGCCGGCACAGGCGATCGGCGCCCTCGCCGTCGCCCCTTCCAGCCCGAACATCGTCTGGGCGGGAACGGGAGAGGCGTGGGCCATTCGTGACGCCGACATCTTTGGCGACGGCGTCTACAAGTCCACGGACGCGGGGAAGACCTGGTCCAACGTGGGCCTTCCCGAGACCGGCCGCATCGGGCGGATTCTCGTCCATCCGACCAATCCGGACATCGTCTTCGTCTGCGCGCTCGGCCGCGCCACGGGGTCGCAGCAGGAGCGCGGCGTGTATCGCACGACCGACGGCGGCAAAACGTGGGCGCGAACGCTTTTCGTCGATGCGAACACCGGCTGCTCCGGCCTGGCGATCGATGCGAACGATCCCAACGTGCTGCTTGCGGGCACGTGGGAAGTCGTGATGCACACCTGGGCGATGTTCGGCGGCGGGCCGGGCAGCGGCGTCTACCGATCGCGCGACGGCGGCGCCACGTGGCAGAAGCTCCAGCATCCGGGCCTGCCGAAGCCGCCGGTCGGCAAGATCGACGTCGCCATCGCGCCGTCGAACGGCAAGCGGATGTTCGCGCTCATCCAGACGGCCAACCAGGGATCGCTGTGGCGTTCGGATGATGGCGGCGACTCGTGGAAGGTCGTCAGCTGGGATCGACGCCTCATCGGCCGCGCCGGCTACTACATCCGGGTTGCGGTCAATCCGCAAAACCCCGACGAAGTCCTCATCGCCAACAGCAGCTTCCATCGATCGACGGATGGCGGCCTCACCTTCCCGCCGGGCGGCGGTGGCGGCTGTGGCGACTGCCACGACATCTGGATCGATCCGAAGAACGGCGATCACTGGGTGGCGACCGGCGATGGCGGCATGGGCATCACGCGGGACCACGCGAAGAGTTTCCAGAGCGTCAGCCTTCCGATCGGCCAGATGTACCACGTCGCCGTGGACGAGCAGGTACCGTACTGGATCTACAGCAACCGGCAGGACGATGGCACCATGCGAGGGCCGAGTAATTCGCCGGTGCCGGTGACCAATGTGCCGTCCTACGCGCAGGCCGCCGCGGCCGGCGGTCGCGGATTTGGCGGCGGGGGTGGCGGTCGTGGCGCGCCGCCGGCGGGTGCGGGCCAGGGTGGTCGCGGCCAGGGTGGAGCGCCTGCTGCCGCTGCAGCGCCCGCCGGACGTGGTGGTGGCGGCGGCGGCGGACGCGGCGGAGCAGCCGTCGCCTGGCAGTCGGGGATCGGCGGCTGCGAGTCGGGCTTCACGATTCCGGTGCCCGGCAACCCCGACATCGTCTGGGCGTCCTGCTACGGCAACCAGGTGACGCGCTTCGACAACCGCGCGGGTGTCGCGCGGTCGGTCAGCCCGTGGATCCACACGCTGGACTCCGAGCCGAACAAGACGAAGTACCGCTGTCACTGGACGCCGCCGCTGGCGCTCGATCCGTTCGACAAGGAGACCGTCTACTACGGCTGCCAGGTAATCTTCAAGACGAGCGACCAGGGCCAGACGTGGAAGGTGATCAGCCCCGATCTCTCGACGCAGGATCCGGCGCGGATCGTGTCGTCGGGCGGCATCATCGGTGACAACCTGGGCCAGTTCTACGGCGAGGTCGTGTTCGCGATTGCACCGTCGAAGATCCGGAAGGGGCTGATCTGGGCGGGCACGAACGACGGCCTGATCTGGGTGACGCAGACCGGCGGCGAGCCGTGGACGAACGTCACGAAGAACATCCCGGGGCTGCCGGAGTGGGGAACCATCCGCAAGATCGAGCCGTCGCGCTTCGATGCCGGGACCGCGTACGTCGCGGTGGATTTCCACCTGATGGACAACCGCGATCCGTTCATCTACAAGACCACCGATTTCGGGAAGACGTGGACGCGAATCAGCGACGGGTTGCCCAAGGGCCGCCCGCTCGCCTATGTCCTGTCGGTCGCAGAGAATCCGAACCGCAAGGGGATGCTGTTTGCCGGCACCGGCAACGCCTTCTACTACTCCATGGACGACGGCCGGACGTGGACCCAGTTCAAGGACGGCCTGCCGGCGGCGCCGGTGAGCTGGATTGAGGTGCAGCCGCAGTTTCACGACGTCGTCGTTTCGACCTACGGCCGCGGACTGTACCTCCTGCGCGACATCACGCGCCTCGAACAGCAGGATCAGATCGCGACCGGCGCCGCGGCGTTCCTTTACGCGCCGCGTCCCGGCTTCCGGCAGGCGCGCGGCGGCAGCGTCGAGTTCCTGTACTGGCTGAAATCGGCGCCTGCCGATCCCGTCAGCCTCGAGATCCTCGATGCCAGCGGAGCGATCGTGCGCACGATCACCGGGCCATCGCAGCCGGGGCTGAACCGCGCGACGTGGGACCTGCGCTACGAGGGTCCCGCGCAGGTGGAGCTGCGGACGATCCCGCCCGACAACCCGCACATCTGGGAAGAGGCGCGATTCAAGGGACGCGAGACGCGACCGATCAACCACTGGGGCATCCAGCAGCCACAACGCAGCGGCCCGGTGGCCGCTCCCGGACGTTATACGGTGCGCCTCACGGCTGGCGGACAGTCGTCGAGCCGGCCGTTCGAGATCCTGAAGGATCCGAAGATTGCCGCGTCGTCCGAGGACCTGCTGGCGTCGACCGCCATGCAGGTGCGCATTCGCGATGACATCAACAAGTCGGTCGCGATGGTCAACCGCCTCGAGGTCCTGGGCAGGCAGATCGAGGATTTGCTGAAGGCAAACGCCGGGAAGAAGGCGGCCGAGAAGGCGCTGCGCGATCTCGATCAGAAGATGATGAACGTCGAGCTGCAGTTGCTGTCGAAGAGCGACCTGTACAGCGACGACAAGTGGTACGTCGAGGCTTACAAGGTGTACCTCAACCTGCTATGGCTGAGCGGGGAAGTGGGCACGGGGGCCGGCGACGTGCAGGGAAGCGCCGACAACCGGCCCACGGACGCGTCGGTGCAGGTGCTCGAGATGATCGAGAAGGATCTCGCCGCCGCCGAAACGGCCTACGCCGCGCTGACGGAGAAGGATCTGCCGGCGTTCAACAAGGCGAACCCGCGGCTGGCGGTCGGGGCTGCGAAGACCGCGAGCTGAAGAGACGGCTCGAGGCTCAGGGTGAGATGCTGGCGCTCATCGCGCCGTTCGACACCGTGCACTACATCGGCCACGCGGCGCCCGCGTCGCTGCTGTTCCAGTCGGCGCGCTTCGACATCGGCGTCACGGAACAGGAGTCGCTCGACTTCTTCAACGCCGCCAGCCAGCCGAAGCAGATCCGGTGGTACGAGAGCGGCCACGAGATGGGAAACGATCCGTCGGTCGTCAAAGATCGCGTGGAGTTCCTTTCGAAGCAGCTCTCGTTTCCATCCGCGCTTCCGCTGCTGCTGAAGGAGATGGGGCTGGCCAACCGCTGATAATCGCCTGGCGCAAGCGGATCTTCGGCGCCAGACAATTACCAGGGCACGATTCGGAACGGGGCGAGCACGCGTTGCTGCTGGCCGTTGCCGGTCATCACGATCTCCAGCACATAGTCGGACGCTGCGAGCGGCGCGAGCGCGAGTTCACCGGCAATCGTTCGTGTCCCGGACGACCGGTCCTCGCCGGTCTGAATCGGTAATGGGATCGGCGTTCCGTTCCGCCCCAGCAGTCGAATGCCGATCGTTCCGCCCTCGCCCGCGATCGGCACCTCGACTCGAATCCGTTCCTGGCGCCGGAAACGCGGGTCGCCGACCGGCTGCCAGCCGGGCCCGCTGAAGGGACCGCGCCGGAACAAGAGCGGGTCTCCGCAGATGACGGCCGCCGACGTGGGCACCGTCAATCGCGCGGTCTCGGACACGCCGATTCCCTGCAATGGGCGGGCGTCGATGCGTCCAGCGTATGCGCCCGGTGCGATGCCCCCGCCGGCAACCAGACCATCAGGTTTCGCGCGCCCGCGGACAGCGTCGCCTCGGCCGCCGCGTGAAGCCCTTACCACCGCCGCACACATCCAAATCCATTCCTATTCCCGGTCCACGCCGCCTGGCGCGCATTTCGGAGGCGCCTTCGGCCTCTGCGACGTCCTGGGATACACGGTCTCTTGTCCGCGCGACACACTTTCGGGCGTCTTCATCGGCACAACGGACACAGCCGCGGCTGCCCGGTCGCCGCGACACGTCACCGGCAAAACGTCGCAGAGCCCCATGGCGACCACCGATTAGGAATCTGTCGAATCTTCAAGCGCCCCACCTGATGAGAAGTCTGTGGAATTGTCGAGCTTAGGTTCTCGCGAGCGCGGTGCACGATCTATTTTCTGGCTTCTGACACATCCGCGCTTCTAACGCGTCTCTATTCATTCAGACGCAGGCGACAACCTGATCGGTGTTTATCGGCAACTTGGCGGACGAAGCAAAGGCGGATGCTCATGGATCCTCGAGTCGCCGCCGTCGTCGCACTTGTAGAGAAAGAGCCTCGGATTGACATTCGAGCGCTTGCCGTTTCGGTGCACCTGTCGCCTTCCCGGCTGCGGCACCTGTTCCGAGCGGAGAAATCGACGCCGCTGCATCGATTTGAAGCAGCGACGGCTTCTGCATGCGGAGCGACTGCTGGAGACGACCTTCTTGTCAGTCAAGGAGGTCTCCGATGCCGCCGGGTTCGGAGATGTGAGTCACTTCGTTCGAGACTTTCGAAGGACCTTCGCCATTTCACCATCGGCCTACAGACGCGTGGCCGTTTCGGCCAACAAATAGCCGAACATGCCACTTGTGATGTCGTCGGAGTAGACCCAACATTTCAGATTACGTTCGCCGCTGTCTGCCTCCCGCTCGCCGCCATGCGCGGGGAGGTGGTGCGCGACACCGTCTCGTTGGAATGACCGATCTGTATTCCTCAACCTTCACTTCGAAGAGTTACTCTAATGGCATCCTCAAGGGATTCCGGGTACGGCGCGGGCAGGAATTCGTGGAGCCCCGGCCGCGGAACTGGGGCGACAATCTGACGATGATCGGCGCGATGCGGCTGACCGGGTGGGTGACGATGGGCACATGGTGGAAGGCCGCGAATGGCGAGCGCGTCGTGGACTGGTTCCGTGGACGCCTCGCGCCGAAACTGCGCCGAGGGGACGTCGTGGTCCCTCGACAAGCTGAAGGCGCACAAGCACCCGCGGCTTGAACAGATCGTTGCTGCGCGTGGAGCCACGCTTCATCCATTGCCCCCATACGGGGACGTTCTGAATCCCATCGAACCCGGCTGGGGCTTGGTCAAGAAGCGCATCCGGGCGGTCGCGCCCCGCTCTGGACCGGCGCTCCGCCGCGTCGCTCAACACGCCTGGCGGGCGATTCGTCCTCGGCACTGTCGAAATTGGTTCGCACACGCTGGTTACGGACCACTCAAGTGATCTATGGAATTAACCAGATGCGGGTGACTTCGTGCGACGAGCTGGCCGAGCGTCGTTGCACCCTGCGATACGGGGAGCTGTAGCGCTCATGGGATTACACTTTTGTGCTCCTCCTGGCCCGCGCGGTCCTCCGACCGTTTCTAACATTACCAGCACCGACTCCACTTGGGAAAGATCAACCGGCGTGCGTGGATAGAAAGGACCAATGCCATGAAGGGACTTGTCTTTCGCCTGGTTCTGCTCACGTTTCTCTTCGGCATCGCCGTGGTTCCGACGCGCGCTGACGAGCAGGACTGCTTCGAGTTCTGCATCGCCAACAAGGTGCTGTGCCAGGCGGGTGGTGGACAGTGGCACCTCGACTGCTACGACACTTACCAGTACTACATCGAGGAACTCGATCTGTGCGACCTCGGTTACGGGCCGTGCGAGATCGGGTGACGCGCATACCTAGAGTAACGCCATCGGCTAACGGCATCGCACACTGTCCGGTGCAAGCCCCCGCGTGGCGCCGCATCTGTAGCGCCGGCGCACGAGCGTAGTCGCCAGGAGCCCGTTTCGGTCTCCGGAGGGCTCCTGGTGTTCGAAGGGACGAATTGAGCGGTCCTAGCCTTTTGGGGGTCGCCCCGAATTGAGTGACTGGCTCAGCCTGGAGTCTCTAGCCACCACGGCCATCATGTGGCGGTGGCTGGTCCGTCCATCACCATGAAGCTGAAGATGACCGACGTCGTGTTCATCGTGACGTGTATGACCTTGTCAGCGGTGGCTCTGGCGGGCTACACTTGGCGCGCCCAGGCCCCAATGGCCCGGGAGGGTATCGTCCGAGAGGATCAGCGGTACCCGCTTGCAGCGAGCTCGGCCCGCGATCGCACGGTCGTCGTGTACATCCACCCGGACTGCCGGTTCTGCAATGATGCGATACCGTTCTACCGGCGGCTCGCGGCGCTCGCGCCCGCATCTGCTAGCGAGCTGCGGTTCCAGAGTACTGTCACGCAAGAAGAACTTCGACGTTACCTCGTGGCCGCTGGATTTGCCCGACCTGTCATTGCCTCCGGCCCGATCCCGATTGGCGTGCGCGGAACTCCCACTATCGTCGTCTTCGATCGGCTCGGAGGTCCGATTGCAAGTTGGGAGGGCCGATTGAACAGGCGCCAGGAGCGCACCGTGTTGGAGTACTTCCGGCCAGACTCGAAACCCGGTCCGACGCCTGCTCTTGAGAGAACTCGATGACGTCCCCGAAACTGCGTGACGCACTGCGGCAGTGGGGCCGCCACCC
>Ga0315282_10004277_pt1 | contig 24942 bp, 23 predicted proteins | sample YL17G07_20_MG_FD_203693 | JGI IMG/M metagenome (GOLD analysis project Ga0315282, IMG submission 203693) | Sediment microbial communities from Yellowstone Lake, YNP, Wyoming, USA - YL17G07_20 | ecosystem: Environmental > Aquatic > Freshwater > Lake > Sediment | place: USA: Wyoming | collected... | reverse complement strand
AAGAGTATCGACTGTGGGACGCCTACAGAAGCAAACTTGCAGCTGCAATACTAAAAGGGATCAAAGAAGTTCCGGTCAGTCCAGGTCGCAGGGTCCTCTACCTAGGCGCAGCAAGTGGAACCACGGCGAGTCATGTAAGCGACATTCTGGGGGAAGAAGGCGCAGTTTTCGCCGTCGAGTTTGCGCAACGTACGATGCGTGAGCTAATCGAGCAAGTCTGCTCTCAAAGACCGAATCTGTCTCCGATACTGGCGGATGCGAGGCATCCAAGTGCGTACAGATCTCTCGTGTCCCCTGTGGACGCAGTCTATTGTGACATTGCCCAGCCCGAGCAAGCGAGAATCCTGGCAGATAATTGCGACCTGTTTCTGAAGGAAAAGGGGAGCGCAATGATAGCCGTGAAATCCAGGAGCGTTGACGTGACCATGAGCCCGGGTGCAGTATTTTCTCAAGAGAAACGCATACTTGTGGAAAGAGGATTCAAGATCATCGACACGGTCCGATTGGAACCCTTCGAGAAAGACCACGCCATGTTCGTTATCACAAGAGACAAGTAGCTACTCTTCCCTCTCTCAGAAACCACGTTCAACTCGGCTCATTCTTTTGCGGTCAACTTCGTCTGGGCCAAATCCGACTCGATCTCTCTGAGGGTCTTCCAGGACCTCCTAACGATCGGTGGGTAATCGGCGTGTGCACGCCGCCATTTTTTCAAGAATTCTATGGTGCTGGGGTCTGTGACGTATCCCGACCCGAAGTTACCGTACTCTTCCCAGAGCTTCCATATCCTGGCGTCACGCCTTACCTTAGCCATTATGCTCGCGGCAGACACTATCGGATAGTTCCTGTCTGCTTTGTGCTCGGATACCAGCACAATCCTCTTCAGACTAGCAGGTAAGTCGTCCAGAATTTGGCGTGCGTAGCGTTCGGGCTTGACATCTGAAGCATCTACCCAAACTGCACTCGGCTCAAGGTCCGTGATTACTCGCGCCATGGACTTAGCTTCAAGGAAGTTCAGCTTCTGAAGCTTCTTGGCTCTCAGGACTACCTCGTCGATCTCTGCCGGCGAGAGTTCATCATACGTAATCTTCAACGCAATTTTTCGTATCTTCTCAGCTAGGTCGGACCGCGACCGTGGTGTCAAGAGCTTGGAGTCTTTCACTCCCATCGAGACCAACTCGTGAACTGTGTCCTCGTCCATTAGGACGCCGGCGATCACCAGAGGACCGATTATCGGGCCTCTTCCTGCGTCGTCGACTCCCGCTATTCTTCTGCCCATACTGGTCACAGCGCGACCGACGCTCAGAGTTAAAGCGTCAAACCAGTTATAGCTTGCCTGTCTCGCTTTTGAGATCTAGCGTGGGTGAGGGCTTTGACCTTTCGCGTGTTCCTCACAGGCATTCCCGGTGTCGGCAAGAGTACCGTTGTAAGGAAGGTCGTTCAGAGAATTCAGCAAGACGGCGTGAAGGTGGGTGGAATGACGACAGCCGACCTTAGGTCCGGCTCGGTTCGCGTCGGCTTCGAGATACGGAACCTCATGACTGGTGAGGCAGGAGTGCTCGCCCACGTCAGCCAAACCAACGGTCCGAGAATAGGCAAATACCGAGTGAAGGGTGAAGATCTGGACAGGATAGGAACAGAGGCCATAATCTCCGCGATCAAGCATGCGGATCTCATCGCAATAGATGAAGTGGGGCCCATGGAGTTGACGTCCCGCAGATTCAAGGACGCCGTCCGGGCTGCCTTAGCTTCCGGCAAGTCCTTGCTGGGCACTGTTCACCGAAGCGCAACGGATCCCCTGGTTCAAGCGATAAGAGGAGAGCGAACCGTCGAGGTGATTGAAGTAACGAAAGAGAACAGAGATTCTCTACCTAACGTTCTCTCGGGACGGCTCACGGCCGGCTAGCAGTACCCTCTTCAGAGACAGCCCTCTCGAGCCGGTCCTCGGGCGAGGGTGGCGGGCGCGTCTCGCCGATATAGTTGAGTCCTAGGAAGTATATTTCTGAGCTGTCGCTCCTGCTCGCTGGAGGCTTGACGATTCTCACTATTTGAAAGGATCGCTCAAGGTTGGTTCTGAAATCCTGAAGATCTGGTCCATGGAATGCCTTTGCGAAGAATGTACCGCCTCTTCGTAGGATTCGCCTCGCGATCTCAAGCGCCTGGTTCGCCAAGTACATCTGCAGAGCGTGGTCGATCTCCCAGGAGCCGGTCAGATTAGGTGAGACATCGGAAAGCACGACATCGACACGACCTGGCACCTTCTCCATTATCAGATCGGGGAGAGTTGGATCCTCAATGTCCCCCGCTATTGTCGCGATGTTGTGCCATGAGAATGGTTTGATCTCTTGTTTGTCCACTCCGAGGACGAATCCTGATTCGCCCACTGCTTCTCGTGCGATCTGAAGCCATCCGCCCGGAGCAGCGCCAAGATCGACGACGTTCCAACCACGTTTGATGAATCTGTAGCTCCTGTTCACTTGGAGGAGCTTGAAGCTCGCTCGGCTTCTGTAGCCTTTGTCCTTGGCGAGCTTGTAGAATTGGTCTCTACGACGTTTCTGGATCCATCGACTGGACAAGACTATCTTCCGGAAGCCGATCCACTGACTGAAGCAATGATCCACTGGTTGATTCTTTCGCACCTTGCCGGGGTTTCCGCGCCCTCTTGAGCACATCTTGCCTCGATATCGCAGAATGAGCAGGGTACGTCGATGATCGAGTCTATGCTCGAGTACTTGCGTCTGGCAAACACGCGATACGTCCATCGGCCAGAATGCAGTTCGCGCTTCCTTTCGATCAGTCCTTTGCGCTCTAGCCTGAGTATCGCCCTTGAGCCTTCTCTGCTGTCTGCCTTCATTTCTCTCCATAGGGCCGACTGGAGAATCCCTTCGTTTCCTCTGTCCATGACTATGCGCAGGACATCCTGCTCAGTTGGACCCCTTCTTGGCATTCGGTAACCTTCTTGGATTCGTCTTCTGAGAACCCAGTACAGCATCAAGTGTAGTAATTAAGACGTTTGAAAAGCCACTTGAGCGTGAAATTCAACCGACTCTAGGTGATTCGTGCTCCTGATTGAATCTCGCGATCTGTTGTTAGGAGAGCAAGCTTCCCGTCCATCTCGGCTGCTAGGAGCATTCCCTGCGAGACCTCACCAGCGAATTTGGCCTGCTTCAAGTTTGTCAGGAAGATCACTCTCTTTCCGACGAGTTCGTTCGGCTCGTAGTAGCCCACAAGACTTGAGACGGTCTGCCGGGTTCCAACGCCGCCCAAGTCCACGAGAATCTTGTACAGTTTCTCTGTTCTCTTGACACGGTCGACACTCGTAATGACCCCTGCTCGGATGTCTAGTCGCCTGAAGTCCTCAAACGAGACCTCTTCGGTCAATCTTCTACACCTAGGTTGGCAATGACTCGTTGCAGCCTTATGAAACTCGCCAAGCGGCCACGATGGGTCACCAGACCCCTGTCCCAACCCAACGCCCCAATGGAGGACATGACGCGGCGCGCGTCGGGGCCCCATGCCAGACATGAAGCCGAATCCCCTCCTTTCCCCGTCTGGATTCCACGCGAGATGCCAGCTGATGGTGTGGCAAGATGACGTCTTTGGCAACCAATTCGACCATTCCGCGGCCCTGTCAACCGGCTGAGTCGTAGAAACGTGAATACGACAAAACCATCGACAAATCAGGCTCGCACCTAGGGAAAGCGTTATTAGGTTTGTAGAGTCGGAACATTGTCTCGGTGAATCTTGTCTTGGCAAAGAAGAAAAAGAAAGCTAAGAAGGCAATAAAGAAGAAAGCTCGAAAGGCAGCCAAGAAACGCGTTGTGAAGCCGAAACCCGCTCCACCGCCAGTCCCTGCACCTGAACCTGTCTCCACTCCTGCTCCCGAGGCACCTCCGAGCGCCCCGTCCGAGGGCACCTCTTCGACCCCTTCAACGCCTACTTGGTAGCCGAATAGACTGCGGATCTCCATTTTTCTTGGAGCCGATTACTCCAGCGAAGCTTCTGCGGCTTTAGCCGACGACAGTATCCGTCGGTCGCTCCCCGGTTTGGGCGGGCGGCCAAGAGTCATAAGGACATCATGCTAGACTTGCATGTCTTGGAGCAGATTTGATAACGAACAAGACTGAACTCATCAACAACGGTTCTGACCAAGTCACACGACGAGCTCGGAGACTCGTCGTGGAGACCTTGCAATTCACCCTCACCTCAGTTGATCCCCACATTCTTGTCTCGCAGAAAGTGAAGAGGCGAGGAGAGAAGCTTCACGTGGAGAACCAGGTCATTCCTCTCGGCGGCTACGACCGTATCCTCGTTGTGGGTGCAGGGAAGGCATCTGGAGCCATGGTCGAGGCTCTCGAGCCGATTCTGGAGAACAGGCTCACGGGCGGGCTCGTCGTCGTGCCAAGCGGACAGGAGTCACCGAAGTTAGAGAGAGTAAGATCGGCCACAGCGTCTCACCCGACTCCTGACACGAGCAGTGTGGATGCTGCGAAAGCACTCACCACACTAGTTGAGAAACTGAACAGCCGAGATCTCCTAATCTGCGCGATATCAGGCGGCGGCTCTGCTCTCCTCTCACTTCCGACAGAGCCTCTGACGATCGATGAGAAGGGGACCGTCGCCCGATTGCTCATGAATGCTGGCGCCACAATCGTCGAGCTCAACACTGTTCGAAAGCATCTGTCGACGATAAAGGGAGGCTGGCTGGCCAAACGCTCTCATGCCGGAAGGATCCTAGGTCTAATAATCTCAGATGTTGTGGGAGATAGACTCGATTCAATCGCCTCGGGACCGATCTCGCCTGATGCCACCACCTTCTCAGACGCAATCGCGGTGCTGAAGAGACACAACCTTTGGGAGACGATCCCCAGCAGCGCAACAAAGATCCTTGACGAGGGAGCCAACGGAAGCATTCCCGAGTCCCCGAAGTCAGGAGATCCCTGCTTCCACAGGGTAAGCTACCACATCCTGGGAAACAATAGGGTTGCATGCACCTCTGCAAGGAGGTACCTGCGATCGAAAGGTGTCAAAGCAGAGATACTGACTTCGTCCGCCACCGGAGAAGCACGAGGCCTCGGCTCATTCATCGGCGCTCTAGCCAGAGAGATCGTTCAGTTCGACGAGCCTTTCAGAAGACCATGCGCGCTCATCGTGGGCGGAGAGACCACAGTGACAGTCACCGGCTCAGGTCGCGGAGGGAGAAATCAAGAGTGCACCATGGCATGCGCAGAACAGATACAGGGCCTGAAAGGGATTGCCATGGCGTCCATTGGGAGTGACGGAATAGACGGCCCAACAGATGCTGCCGGCGCCATAGCAGATGGAATGACCATTTCTCGATCTGAGGAACTCGCCCTCAAATTCGATGAATTGCTGGCCCAGAATGATTCCTATAGGTTCTTCCAGCCTTTGAAGGATCTTGTCATGGCTGGAAGGACAAACACAAATGTGAATGACGTGTCAGTTGTGGTCCTAATCTGAAGCATGCGATTGTGGGTCACCATGTCAGCTGAGATCATGCGTAAGATGTTCAGTCCGAAATCGTTGGCACTGATAGGCGCATCGAGAGAGCCTGGAAAGCTTGGACACATTACGCTCAAGAACCTGATTGACGGAGGATTCAAAGGCAAGATATTTCCGGTCAACCCGGAAGCACCTGATGTGCTTGGGCTCAAGGCCTATCCGAGCGTGAAGAATGTCGCCGACGAGATAGATTTGGCTGTAGTTACCGTCCCCGCCATTCTGGTTCCAAAAGTAATACGTGAATGCGGTGAAAAAGGCATCAAAGCTGCGATCATCATATCGGCTGGGTTCAGAGAGACAGGATCTCAGGGTGAGGCCCTGGAGCAAGAAACGCTGGCGGCCGCAAGGGAGGGAGGAACAAGAATCTTGGGGCCGAACTGTCTTGGGATCGTAGACGCGTCCGAATGCATTGACGCAACAATATCCAGAGTCATTGACCCCAAGACGTTGAGAACCGGGAACATCGCGTTTGTATCGCAGAGCGGAGCTTTTGGCGCCTCGCTATATTCTTGGGCTCAAGGAAGAGGCATAGGTTTTGATAAGCTCGTGAGTTTTGGCAACATGTCCGATATTGACGAATCTGACGTGTTCGAATACTTGGCAAGCGATCCAAAGACCCGAGTGATTGTCATGTACATGGAGGGCGTGAAGGACGGGAGGAAATTCATGAAGACGGCTAGACGAGTAACCGCAGTGAAGCCGATAGTCATTATGAAGATAGGCAGGAGCAGCAGAGGCTCCCAAGCGGCCAAATCTCACACAGGCGCGCTCACAGGGTCAAGCGCGATATATGATGCCGCTTTCAAGCAGTCGGGCGTGATCAAGGCGAACAACACGACTCAAATGTTCGATTTCGCCAAAGCATTTTCTACTCAGCCTTTGCCTAAAGGGAACAGAATCGTTGTGGTCACGAATGCGGGAGGTCCAGGGGTTGCCGCCACTGACACATGTGAACAGGAAGGTCTCGAATTGGCTGAGATAGGGGACGACACGCGACGAGCCATAAGAGCGCTCATCCCGTCGTTTGCGAGCGCACTGAACCCTGTGGATACGACGCCGCAGGTAAGCCCGACAATCAGTGGAGAGATACTCAGGATCCTGCTGAGCCAGAAGTCCGTTGATGGAGCGATATCTATTATCGTGGGGTCCAAACCAAGGAAGTACGCTGAAGAAGTCGTCAGCGCACACTCAACAGTCGCAAAGACATGTGGTAAGCCATTGCTCCTGTCGTGGACAGCGGACAAATCGGCAGAAGATCTTGTTACGGGGCTTGAAGAAAGTGGCGTCCCTGTGTATGAAACGCCGGAACGGGCAGTGGAGTCCATGGGTGCCCTCAGAAGATACGCTGAATTCCTCCGCACTCGAACGTGATCTCGTCCTCGCGGCAAACCCGATGCGTCAACGCAAGTCTCATTAGCTCCTTACGTGCTGGAATCCCGAACGGCTTGAAGAACAGGTCATAGATCCAACGACATTCGGAGAGAATTGCCATGGCACGTTTCAAGGTGCTTCTTACCGACGAGATTGACGCAGCTGGGATGGAGATACTGGAGAAAGTTGCAGAGGTTAGATTCTCATCGTCACTGTCAGAAGACGTTTTGGCCAGCGAGGCCAGCGATGTTGATGGAATGATCGTACGTGTCCCAGCCTTTGTCACGAGGAAAGTCCTAGAGAACGCAAGAAGACTCAAGGTAGTTGGTAGGTTCGGAGTTGGATACGAGAATATTGACGTGGAAGCTGCCACTGAGAAGGGCGTCGTGGTAACATACACTCCAGGAGCTAATACACTCTCTGTGGCTGAGCACGTCATCGGTTTGATGTTCGCCCTAGCCAAGCAAATCACGCAGACCGATAACGCTGTCAGAAAGCACGATTGGGAGATGAGACTTCACTATTCAGGCATGGAGCTCGCCGAGAAGACGCTGGGTCTTGTAGGTCTGGGGCGAATTGGCACCTGCATTGCTGGCTTGGCGCGTGGTTTGGGTATGTCTGTTCTGGTGTTTGATCCCTACGTGCCGAAGGAGAGGGCTGGTGAGCTTGGCGTCGAGCTGCTCACCTTAGAGCCACTGTTGAGCCGGTCGGACTTCATTGTGATCTGCTGCGCGTTAACTGATGAGACACGAGGCTTAATCGATGAGAAAGCTCTCGCCCTGTTGAAGCCGACAGCGTACCTAGTCAACGTCGCCCGAGGCCCAATCGTGAATGAGCAGGCCCTGATCAAGGCTCTTAGTAACAAGCGGATCGCCGGTGCGGCCTTAGATGTGTTCGAGAAGGAACCCCCCGACCCAAACAACCCACTACTAACACTACAGAATGTGATTCTGAGTCCGCATATTGCTGGCGTTGCTCATGAGGCTTCGAGAAGAATCAGCGTTTGGGTTGCCGAGGACGTGGTCAGGGTACTGAACGGTGAACCTCCGAAGTATCCTGTCAATCCTCAAGTTCTCCAAGGCTAGTGGATTTGGAAGGAGAAGATTCGTTCGATGTCATGTTCATAGAGGACTCTGCAGCATCAGCAGACCAACAACAGCTGATGCCACGGGGGATGCTAGTCTATCTTGAGAGGCCTTATGGCTTCTGGCGGTATGTAGAGATACACATCTCTCTTCTCAACCGTAGAGGACAGAGTGCAGAACTTGTGGGTCGTCACTGTCAGCTGGCAGTCACCAACCTTAACATTGTGGTCCGTCACTGAACCTCGATAGTCCCGAGAAACAACCTCCCCTCTGACCACGTTCTCTGAAAAATCAGGTTTGGTCTCGTACATTCCGATCTCGTTATATCTTATGATGACTTTGCGTGGCCCCCTTGCCACGTTGTCGCATCTTCCTCTGCAGACCAGATCTACACCCATTTCGGGAGCCTCGACGTTGACGACTCCCTTCTTTTCGTTGACGTCCTTGACGTTTATCTTCAGTATGTTGGCTCTTCCGATGAATTCCGCCGCGAATGTAGAGTCGGGTTCCTCGTATAGGCTCCTCGGGCTTGATTCTTGCACTATCTTTCCGTCGTTCATCAGTATGATCTGATCGGACATTACGAAGGCTTCTTCCTGGTCGTGCGTCACGTACACTCCTGTTATACCTATCCGTTTCAGGAGGACATGCAGTTCTCCTCTCATCCTGTCGCGCACTTTCTGGTCGAGATTGCTCAACGGCTCATCCAAGAGGAGGACTTTGGGTTCATATGCCAAGTTTCTCGCAAGAGCCACTCGCTGCTGCTGTCCGCCGCTGAGCTGTGAAGGATACCTGTCTTCCAGGCCGGTTAGGCCAACGGTCTCCAGGGCTGCTTTGACCCTCTTGTCTATTTCCTTCTTGGGGATGTTCCTGACCTCCAAGCCATATGCGACGTTCGCTCGAACTCGCATGTGTGGCCAAAGCGCGTAGCTCTGGAATACAAGCCCGAGAAGACGCTTTTCAGGTGAGACAAAGATGTTCTTGCTGGGGGAGGTAATGACGTTGCCATCCAGGAGAATCTCTCCCTCATCTATGTCTTCCAGACCCGCGATCGCCCTTAGGACCGTGGTCTTGCCGCAACCGCTTGGGCCCAGCAACGATAATATCTCACGTTCTTCCACGGTCAATGAGACATCTTTCACGGCGACGACGTTGCCGTACTTCTTAGTCATGTGTTTGACTTCTATCTTGTTCATGACGCCACAATACTCCTTTTGACTTTGATTCTCCTTTCAGCCTTTCGATGGCTTCTTTGCAGAGGTGCCTGGCGCGCGTCGGACGTAGGCCTGAATCACCAAGGCTACCATTATGAATAGGCTGAGAAAGACCGATGCAGCGGCCACCGTATTCAAAGCGAACGCATGCTGGGACTGAAGGTTCAGTAGAAGCGTCGTTATCACGATGGACTGCGCAGTAACCAATAGGACAACCGCGCCGAGTTCCCTTAGCGAATTTATGAATGCGTAGAGGAAGCTGTTGAGCAATCCGCGTCTCATGAGGGGCAAAACGACCTTGTAGAAGGTTCTTCCCCAGGCCGCTCCAGACACCCTTGAGGATTCCTCCAGTTCATCAGCTATCTGGATCAGGCTCGCCGAAACCATTCTAGTGCAGTAAGGAAGATAGAGGAAAACCAGAGCCACCACGAGCGGCCAAATTGTCCCATACAACATCGACACGCCGGGAAGCAGTAGGAACGTCCAGAATAGCGCTAGCGCATAGACGATTCCCGGAAAGGCTAAGGGTATACTGCTGATGAACTCCACAAAACGAGCACCTCTGACCTTGCTCTTCAACGCAGCATACGACAAGACAGCCGCAACACCTGTCCCTATCGCCCCCGCCGCACATCCTAACGTAAGGCTGTTCCGTATCGCTGTAAAGAATGACGGCAGACTGAGTGCCGCGACATAGTTGTCCAAAGTGAAGGAAAACTGCACCTGACCTCCAATGGACGAGAGGAAAGAAGTCAGAGACATCACTACCAGAGTCCCGTATGGAAGCAGAAAGGCAAAGAGCAATTCTATAATACAGATCACTAACGCAACATACTTCCATCTGCGCAGGGCGTGAACGGATTCTCTAGCCGCTTTTCCCGTGACAACGACGAACTTGAAGGTCTTTCGCGTGACATATATGTACAGGCTAACTGTGCAAACCGCCATCGCTAGGTAGATTATGCTTATGATCGAAGCGACACCGTACTGCGCAGGCTGAATCTCATAAATCGCGAAGTACACCTCAGTTGCCAAGGTGTCGATGCCCGCAGGGTTCCCCAGCATGAAAGGATAGTCAAAATTGCCTAACCCAATTATCAACAAGAGCAGAAACGCAGACAGTATAGCAGGCACCAGAACCGGGAACGTGATCCTGAAAAGCGTCTTCAGGATTCCGTTTCCTGCAACTCTTGAAGCTTCTTCCAGAGCCGGGTTCATGGCCCTGACCGCAGGCTCTATTGTGAGAAATGCGAGCGGTAGCCCACCTGTGCCGATGGCGAATATCATGCCTACCATGCTGTAGATGTTGAGGAATGACTTCACCCCGAAAGCTTGCTCCAGCAGTATGTTGGCGAGCCCGTTATGGGGGCTGAACAGAAAGATCCAGGCGAAGGCCTTCACAAGAAACGGCATTGTGAGCGGAAGAATGGGTAGAAGCTCCAGCACTCGTTTTCCTGGCACGTCCGTTCTTATGACGATCCAAGCGTATGTGGTCGCAAGAAGAACGGCAAGCGTGGCACCTCCTGCTGCAAACACGAGCGTGTTGATGAGGAGGTACCCGGTCTTCGGAGAAGTCATCACATTAACGAAGGTATCGTAGGTTAGTGTAGCCCCGCCCATTTGGAAGAACATGCTTCCATAGACGAGGTAGAATATCGGGACTAGAAAGACGACCAAAAAAATGAGGGAAAATAGAAGGGGGAGTTTTGAGCCTCGCAAGTGCTAGCGTCTACCCGAAGATGCTCTGGTACGTGCTCGCCCATTGCGCTGGATTGGCGTAGTAGTCAGGGTTGTTAGACGCAACTCCCGCCAATGACATTCCAGGTGGCAGTACGCCTGCCAGTATGGTTCCAGCTGCTATTGCTGGGTGCATGGGCACTCTGCCAGTGTTCGCGATTGAGTACTGTCCAGCACCTGAGGCGAACCATTCGATGAAGAGTGCTGCGAAGTTCGGATGTGGAGCACTTGTGCAAAGGGATGTGACGATCGGTAGCGTTGTAGCGGGCTGAAGCCATGCAATCTCGACACTTATGGGTGGCGTCAGTTTCTTGCCAGCCAAGTAATCATTGATGAGACCAGTGGCTATGTAGACTTCTCCTTGTGCCACTTTTGTGAACGAGTCGCCTGCACTCTGGGTTAGCACTGGCTGATTCGCTGCGATCCCTTGCATCAACGCCTTCCAATTCGCCTCGCCCATTATCGGGTAGAGGTGAGCAAAGACCGAACCAGCGACGTTGAGTGTCTTGGGGTCGTCTAGAGCGATCTTGCCCTTCCAGTACGGGTCTGTAAGGTCGTTCCATGTCTTGGGCACTTTCGCTGGATCAACGAGCTTGGTGTTGTATGCGACTACGATTGGTAGACCGTAGCCAACTGTCCATAGACCGTTAGGGTCGTAGGTTCCTTCTGGGTAGGACATCAGGCTGACCATTGGGCTCGTGTACTTCGCGGCGGCTCCTCCTTGAAGCGCTGAAGTCAGGCTCCCTAGGGTGTCGATCAACAGGTCGGCTTGAACCTTTCCAGCTTTGTATTCTGAAAGGCCTCTTGTCGATATCTCACTCGGAGACAGGCCCACGTAGTTGATCTTGCCTTTGGCCCATGGGTATTGCTTCTCGAACGCTGGGATTATGACTCCAGTGAAGTCCGTTGTGTCTATGACACCATAGATCGTCAATGAGCCTTCATTGAACGCCATCTCCTCCGTAGTGGTGGGCGTGTACGTAGTTGTTGGTGCTGTTGGCCGCATGAATCCGTAAGCAGCGACTGCAGCAAGAACGATCACTAGGATTAGCAATGCACCGGTTATGCTACTTATTCCACGTTTCATATCAACCACATTTCATGGCGATGTGTGAAATCTACCGGGTCAGACAGCTTATATGACTTTGCTACACGCGAATCTGATCGATAGAGAAGAAAGATCAGCAGACCAGACAAGAGATGAACGCAGCACCAACACCGCACTTGTAGCGGTCTCGATGTTGACGAGGCGCGAGTCTAGAGCAACTGGCAGACATACAGGTAATCGAACCGAATTGAAGAAATGATCATTAGACGAAAAGAGATGGAAATTTCCTCTTCTCATTTCCGCAGATTCGTCTCACTCTATCGTGAGATGAGCCAGCTATTATACTACCTTTGGGGCGTATTGCTGCGCTCGTTTCGGAGCAGCTGCAGATACAATGCTACCGATAGCCCTAGCGCTTACATCGGCGATATGCTATGGGTTCAGCAAGGTTCTGATAAGGAAAGCACCGAATGTCGACCCGTTTGTTAGTGTCACCTACACACTCGCAGTTGCGCCTCCGATTCTGTTGGGTTTTGCGGTAGTTACAGGCGATGCGTTCGCCTCATACCGTGTTGACTTCTGGACAATGGCGAATCTCGCCGTAGCAGGTGTTATCTGGCTAGCTTTGGGTCGAGTCTTCGCCTACGCGAGCATCAACATTATCGGAGCTGCAAGGGCTAGCCAGTTGACCAGTACTCAGGTCATATTCGCAGCCGTGCTGAGCGCCGTGTTCCTGCAAGAGAGCATGACACTTGCACTGGCTGCAGGAACATTGGCGATCTTCGCAGGCGAGCTTCTGATATCATTCAGCAATCCAAGTGGCAACAGGTCAATGTCAGCCGATAGATTCCGAAGAGGGGTGTTGATCGGTCTAGTCGGCGGTTTCCTCTGGGGTTCGGCTCAGTTGTTCGCCAAAGAAGGCACGCGTGGGCTTGGGTCATCGATAATGAGCAGCCTAATCACATATGTGTTCGCGGTCATTGCCCAAGTCGTGCTTGTCATTTGTAGCCGGAGGCGAGAATTCAGGCTTCCGCGAACAGATGCGAAGTTCTTGATCGCTTCAGGATTGGCATCTACAATCGCTGTGGTCGCCCAGTATACCGCGCTAATGTTCGCACCTATCGTATCTGTGAGCCCCATTGTGAATACGAGTCCGCTGATCACGCTGATGGCATCGTACTATTTCATGCGGGACGTTGAATTGCTTAACAAGAAAGTCCTGTTTGGAGCACTTGGGGTCGTTTTCGGAGCTGCTCTTGTAGCAGCGTTCTAACAAACTCTGTCCGAGATTCATACTTCGGGCTCCTCGGATTTTCGCAGCTATAGTTGAAACAAACATCCACCTCAACTCTTATTTGCGCAGACGTACGGTTGCTCGCGTCAAAGACGATGGATCTATGCCGACAGTAGTTATTGCGGGCGGAGGATGGGCGGGGTGCGGAGCGGCGCTCTCCGCGACCAGAGCTGGTGCCGACGTTGTCCTGCTAGAGAGAACTGACATGCTTCTCGGTACGGGTTTGGTCGGCGGGATATTTCGAAACAACGGCCGTTTCACGGCTGCTGAAGAAGCCATCGCGATGGGAGGCGGCGAGCTCTTCAAGACAATGGACGAGATGGCTAAGCACAGGAACATCAAGTTTCCGGGGCACGATCACGCGAGCCTATATGATGTACTGAACATTGAACCGGAAATCAGGAAACTTCTCGAAAGATCAGGAGTCAAGGTCCTACTTCAGGCGCGAGCTGCCAACGTCAAGATGAATGCGGGCAAAATCGCGTCCGTAATCACAGATGACAAAACGGAAATCAGTGGCGATAGCTTCATCGACTGCACAGGGACAGCAGCAGTTCCGGCAAACTGCATAAGGTACGGTAACGGGTGTGCCATGTGCGTTCTGCGATGCCATACCTTCAAGCAGAGGATCAGCCTGACCGAAAAAGCCGGCATTAAAGAGTGGACCGGAAAGAAGGCAGACGGAACCTCAGGAGCAATAAGTGGCGCCTGCAAACTCGTGAAGGGCGCCCTCTCCTCAGAAATCCAGAAGAAACTGAGCCAAGATGGCGTTGCTGTTGTTCCTTTGCCCGAGGAGTTCGTGAAACGCGACAAACTGAAGACGAAAGCATGCGTACAATATGCGCTGGAAGAGTTCGCTGCAAACCTGGTACTGCTTGACACCGGGCCAGCGAAATTGATGACACCATTCTTCCCGCTGGAGGATCTTAGGAAAGTGCCGGGATTCGAACATGCCAGATATGAAGATCCGTTGTCTGGCGGTGTTGGGAACTCGATCAGGTTCATGGCTATGGCGCCTAAGGATAACAAACTTAGAGTTCACGGCGTCGACAATCTCTACTGCGCCGGAGAGAAAGCTGGACCACATGTCGGACACACAGAGGCTGCTGTGACAGGCACACTGGCAGGCCACAATGCTGTGCGAGGGGCGCTGGGGATGGAATGCCGAGAAATTCCAACAAAGACGGCCATAGGCGATTTCATATCTTTCGTGAACACGCAGACCGAGTCAGAGAATGGTCAGAAACAACGCTACACTTTCTCCGGCGGGGTGTATTTCGAAAGGATGAAGAAACTCGGACTGTACTCAACGAATGTCCAAGAGATAGGGCAACGGGTCAAGAACGCAGGTGTGGCTGGCATTTTCTCTGAGAAACTGGCTTAGACCTCTGCGATCTGAATGCTGAAGATGCCGTCTAATGTGAGAAGCGCTCTTCCCACATTCGATCCACTAGTTCCTGTATGTGGGCAATCTCAGCATCGCTCAGGTGTCTGAATCGTCTCTGCGAGGCTAGGTACTCCTTGACCGGTTTCCTTTGAGCGAGTTTGAGCGTCAGGTTCAGTTTTCCGTTTTCTATTTCGTAGAGAGCCCATGAGCCAGTCTGAACGGCGAGCCTTGCCATCTCGACGGTCTTGCTCTCCGGGAATCCCCATCCGGTGGGGCAGGGAGCATGAATGTGGATGTATCTTGGGCCTCGGATATCTGCCGCCTTCTTCACTTTCTTGATGAGATCAGCTGGATAGGCGATGGATGCGGTGGCAACGTAGGGTACGCCGTGAGCCGCCATTATCGCCGGCATATCTTTCCTCAGTGTCAGCGGAATGTGCTGTTCTCCTCTCTTCTTCGTTCCCACCGGGGAAGTTGTGGTTGCTGCATAGAGCGTTGTGGTGCCGCTGCGCTGATTCCCGGTGTTCATGTAGGCCTCGTTGTCATAACAGATGTAGATGAAATCGTGTCCACGTTCAGCAGCGCCCGATAGGGTCTGAAGGCCGATGTCAGCAGTGCCGCCGTCTCCCGCGATCGCTACGAGGTTGATCCCTTCCCTCTTGCCCAATGCCTTTAGGCCAACATCCATGCCCGACACAACCGCGCCGCTCGTCTCGAAGGCTGTGTGTAGCGACGGAACGGTCAGCGGATACTCTCCGCGCGGGAAAACCCCGCCTCCCATTATGGAGACTTCCATGCAGCTAGTTGCCACGTGCACTATCACATTCCTTCCAAGCGCATTCAACGCGTACTTCAGCGCCAAGATTGCACCGCAGCCCGGGCAGGCTCGGTGACCGGCAACTAAGACCCCGTCTTGTTTGATTGATGACATGGGCTAACCTCCAACTAGGTTCTTGTTCAAACCCAGCCATTCAACCTCGGCTTCAGCTTCTCCTGTTTCGGCAGACTTCATTCCCTTTTCGAAGACATGTTCAATGTTCTTCTGCGTGATGTCCCTGCCTCCCATGCCAGCGATGAAATTGAGCAATACCGGTTTCTGTCCGAGATTCGACATACAAGTGGCGATATCAGAGTAGACCGGAGCTCCGATACCGTATGAAACGGCTCTACTCACAGTTGCCAGAGCCTTAGCCTTTGATGCTATCCTCCGTACATCTTCCTTCGGAAATGGTCTGTAGCATCGAAGCTTGAGGACGCCGACCGGCCATCCTTTCTCGTTTCGCAGCTTATCAGCCACCTCTTTGGCTGTACCGATCATAGTGCCCATTCCGGCCAGAATGACCTGTGCATCTTCGCACCTGTAACCTTCGACGAGTCCGTATTGTCTCCCGAAAGTCTGCTCGAATTCGCGATCAGCCTTCCTGATGATTTCTTTAGCGTGCTCTTGAGCTTCGTACTTCTTGTAGTCAAACTCCATTGTGAAGGCAGGCGGACATCCCCCGCCAGCGGCCAGCGGCTTCTGCACATCCATGAGCGCATGATAATCTGCATCTGGCCTGTAGGGCGGCAGGTATCTTCGAATGGCTTCTGAGTCAGGGATTTCGACGGGTTCTGAGGTATGCGAGAGGATGAATCCGTCTAGGCAGACCATAGTGGGCAATAGCACACTCTTGTCCTCTGCTATCCTGAAAGCTTGGATGACCGTATCCAAAGCTTCCTGGCAACTCTCCACGTAGATTTGTATCCACCCGGAGTCCCTCTCGCCCATTGCGTCACTGTGATCACACCACATTCCCAACGGTTGAGATAGCTGGCGGTTCGTTACCGCCATCACTATGGGTAGCCTCAAGCCGGCCGCAACATAATTCAACTCGTGCATTAGTGCGAGCCCCTGTGAGCATGTTGCCGTGAATACTCTTGCACCCACAGATGACGCGCCGATGCATGCGCTCATTGCGCCGAATTCGCTTTCGGCTTGCACGAACTCCGCGGTCAACTCGCCCTTTGCTATGGATTCTGACAAGTACTCGACGATTGATGTTTGAGGCGTGATTGGATATGCACTAACTACGTTCACGTCTGAAAGCTTGGCTGCTTCAGCCACAGCTCTGCTCCCAGACATCAGCTTTCGGACATGCAAGTCTCGTCTACCTCCGCGACCATCTTGATAGCCTTGGCGGGGCATTCATTCGCGCATATGCCGCAACCTTTGCAGTAATCGAGTTTCACCTCGAAAATGCCGTCCTGCGATTTGTAGATCGCATCGTCTGGGCAGTAGATCTGACAGAGCCCGCACTTCGTGCACTTCTCTTTGTCGATGACAGGCGTGGTCGTTCTCCATTCGCCGCATTTGAAGGCGAGAGAGCCCGCAGGATTGCGAATCACCGGAGTGATTGGGAAATTCTCCTTTGTCCAGTAAGGTTTCGACATCTCTAACTCCCCTGAGTCCTAGCCGAATTGTACGCTTCTTGCATCGCCTGGATGTTCTTTTCCGCGATTGCTTCCGGAAAACGACTCTTGACCGCCTCGAACAGAGACCGTAGCTGCACTTCCTTGGTCGCCGCCGAGAAAGCGCCTAAGATGACAGTATTTGGGATGGCGCTTCCGGTGTGTTTGGTGGCGATGGAAGAGGCGTCGATAGCGCATACCTTCCCTTTGACGACTATTCCCGCCTCCTTGATTCTCTCTGGAGAGAGTGAGCTGTTCACTACCACAATCCCGTCAGGTTTCAGGCCACTTGTCATGTCTTGGGACTTGCCAATGCTGGCGTCAAGGACAATGACGTAGTCAGGCTCATAGATTTGGGATCTGACTCTTATGGGCTTGGCGTCTATTCTGGTGAACGCCATCAATGGTGCTCCTCTTCTTTCAGCGCCGAACGTCGGAAATGATTGCGAGTAGTTGCCGTCCCTCATGGCCGCGTCAGCAAGGAGCTCTGAAGCCACGACGGCACCTTGTCCGCCCCGTCCGTGAAATCTAATTTCCTTCATTTGACCACCCATGATCAATGCCCCGGCACAATTCAGGGAATCGAGGTGAAATTCTCACTCGTGACGTAGCCGACGACACCAGAGGAAGATCCGTTCTTGTCACCTTTCCAGACGCCCAACCGCCTCGCCGATGCTACTCAACCCTTCGTTTATGTTGTCTATAGATGCCGCATAGGATATTCTCAGGTACCCTTCGCCGTTTTGACCGAAAGCCACGCCTGCGGTTGTGACGACTTTCGCATCATTGAGTAGATAATCAGCGAGCTCGGTTGAAGGCTTCCCTAATTCCCTCACGTCCGCGAAGGCATAGAAAGCTCCTTTCGGTCTGGCCACTGAGAAACCTTTCACTTTGTTCAGTCCATCGATAATCACGTTTCTTCTTCTCTCGAACTCTCTCACCATCTCTGTCACAGGCTCCTGTGGTCCTCTCAGCGCCTGCACAGCACCCTTCTGTGCGAATGAAGTCGCCGACCCAAGAGCGCTTTGCTGCATCTTCACAGCGGCGGATATGATCGCTTTTGATCCCACAAGATATCCTATCCGCCACCCGGTCATGGCATAGGCCTTTGAGAAACCATTGACAGTCAAGACTCGATCCGGATCGTCAGAGAGAGCAGCTATGCTGCAGTGTTTTTCACCATCGTAGATTATCTTCTCATATATTTCGTCCGAGAGAACTAAAAAGTCATTCTTAGCCGCCAGTCCGTCGAGGACGTCGAGATCACTTCTAGTCACGATTGATCCGGTGGGATTGCACGGCGAGTTCAATACGAGCATCTTAGTCCTAGAGGACAACTTCTTTTCTACATCTCTTGGGTCCAGACGAAAACCGTTTTCGCTCTTCAACGGCAGAGAGACCGGGATCCCTCCTGCCATCTCAATGCAGTTCCGGTATGTGTAGTAGCCAGGCTCAGGCACGAGCACCTCTTCCCCCGGTTCAACTGTACACATGAAGGCCAAGTAAGCTGCCTCTTGGGATCCTACAGTAACGCAGATCTGGGTGGCAGCGTCTGCCTCGATCTTGTTGTCCTTCCTGAGTTTCTCTGCTATGGCTTCTCTCAGCTCTAACAGTCCGGCATTTGGTGTGTAGTGCGTGAGGCCCTCGTCAAGAGCCTGCTTGGCGGCCTCTTTGATGTGATGAGGTGTTTCGAAGTCGGGCTCGCCGAGTTCGAAGTGGGTCAGTCTCTCTCCTTTGCGTTCTAGTGCCTTCGCCTTTTCGAACATCATCCTTCCCAAGAAAGGCTTGACACGATTCACTCGACCAGCTACTACATCCTTCATTCGTATCACAACGACGGAGCCTGACCCTTGTGTGGGAGAAACGATCTTAAGCCTTGCTTCAGTGGAGTTTCCAGTGTGGGATTGGCGAATACTCTCGGAGATTCTGTGAAAGCCGGCCGAGTCAGACTCTCTTAACACGAGCCGGTTCTCTGTTCACAAGAAATCTTGGTTCTTGTCCTTTGAGGATCCTCACAGCTTCCTCGGCAACTGTCAGCTGAAGTCTTTTCATGGACTCGTCGGAAAACCCTGCCACATGCGAGGAAACGACAGCGTTTTCGAGTTTTAGCAGTGGGTTGTTTGGGTCGGGGGGTTCCTTCTCGAACACATCCAAGGCCGCACCCGCGATTCGTTTGTCGCGGAGTGCCTTGATCAGTGCCTGCTCGTCCACGATTGGGCCTCGGGCGACGTTGACTAGGTACGCCGTCGGCTTCAACAAGGCAATGGCTTTCTCATCGATTAAGCCTCGTGTTTCATCAGTTAACGCGCAGCAGATCACAATGAAATCCGATCGGGTCAACAGCGGTTCCAAGGTGAGCAGCTCGACGCCAAGCTCACCCGCCCTCTCCTTCGCAACGTACGGATCAAACACCAAAACCGACATACCCAAACCACGCGCCAACGTGGCCAAGTGTGTTCCAACGCGTCCGAAGCCAACCATTCCCAATGTCTTCCCGTAGAGCTCATTCCCAAGCAGTTCCCATCGCAACCACTTCCCGACTCTCACAGCGTCGTGCAGTTGTGGTATCTTCCTAGCGATCCCGATCATCAGTCCAAGGGCAAATTCTGCGACGGATATCGAGTTGACACCTGGAGTGTTGACCACGTAGATTCCTTTCTCGGTCGCTGCTGCGACATCGATGTGGTCAAAGCCCACGCCATACGCGATTGCTGCCTTCAACCTCTCAGATGCAAAGACGGCTTCACGGGTAATTCTGCGCACGCCAGAGATCACCACTTCAGCGTCTTTCATGTCCCGAACCAAGTCAGCTTCCTTATCTCCTTCTGCCCAGACAACTTCTCCAGCACTGCGCAGTAATCTCATAGATTCCTCAGACATGGGTCTGCGATCCGCAAACAGTATCTTCGGCATCGTCTCGTTCCCCCCGTGGCGACACCGTACAACATTTCTATTAGCCTTTCGAACAGATTACCCCCTCAAGCCGGCGCCTCATCCAAGGACATGAGTCGCGACATGACTCAGCGGCGAAATGCTCCGCGCGGGTCCTTGCCTTTTAGCCCTTTTCGCTCCGCAACACGGCCTGCAAAATAGCAAAATATACTACCTACGAGTCAGCTTTCAAACATCACGGTGAAATGGAGGCACGCAATTGGATTTCCGTTTGACACCACAACAGGAACTCTTCAAGAAGACTGTACGCGGATTCTGTGACGAGAAGTTGTTCCCAAGAAGTCGTGAGATTGACGAGAAGGAAGCCGGGATTCCTGAGGAACTGATCAAGGAAATGGTCGAACTCGGCATCTTCGGCGTTACGATCCCTGAGCAATACGGGGGCTCCGCTAGCCCCGGCGAGGAAATGGTCTACGCAATGCTTACGGTCCATGAGATCGCTCGCGGCGAACTGTCAATGTCATTGCCAGTCTACACCCTGCTGAATCTCGGTTGGAGTTATCTGATTGTTCGGCATGGATCTGACGAGCTGAAGAAAGAGGTTCTCCCAAAGATCGCGTCTGGCGAATGGTTCATTGGGATCTGCACCACCGAGGCAGGTGGCGGATCTGACCTCGCCAGCATCAAGACAACCGCGAAGAAAGTAGGCAATGATTATGTGATCAACGGAGAGAAGACGTACATCAGCGGCGTCGTTGAGGCAACGAAACGAGGGGGAGGACACATAACACTCTTCCGAACCGCTCCCGAACTTGGCAACAAAGGCATGACGTTCGCGTATGTCCCTGCGAAACTGCCAGGCATGACCTACACTACGTTTCGAGACATGGGCCGCATGGGCCTAAGCACCGGAGGTTTCTCCTACAAGGACGTGAAGATACCGGCGAAGTACGTTCTCGGTAAGGAGAACAGAGGATTCTACGTCAACATGGAAGGTTTCAATGTTGCCCGAGTCCTGGTTGCGAGCGCGTGTCTAGGCGGTGCGGAGAAATGTCTTGAGCTCGGCGCAGATTATGTCAAGCGGCGAGTACTTTTCGGACGAGCGCTTGCAAACTTCGAGGGGATTTCATTCGAGATTGCCGAGGACTTCACTGAACTTGAATTGGTCAAGAATATGCTGCTTCGAGGGGCTTGGATGATTGATCAGCACTACAAGGACGGCAGTTTCAGTACCAAGGAGATTAACCAGACAATTTCGTTCTGCAAACTGAGAGCACCGTTGCTGGGCGTTGAGATAGTGAAGCACGCAATGATGTATCACGGCGCACTCGGATACAGCAAGGACAGCCCGCTCGAGATGTGCATGCGAGGGCTCATGTCCTACGTCGTCGGAGCAGAGGGCGGAGCAAACATCATGAAGATCATCATCGCACGGGAACTCATGGGAGACATCGCGGTCCCCTACCGCGGAGCGAGCGCCGGAACGGCATAGCACGGAACTCGCCCTGAACCTTCAACGATAGTTTGGGACCTCGCCTTCAGTCCGGAGACCAAACGTGGAACGCGTCGACGCCGTGATCATAGGCGCGGGGCTAGCGGGCCTATCCTGCGCCTACACGCTCGCGAAATCAGGCTTGGACGTGTTGGTTGTCGAGCGAGGCGACTATCCCGGAAGCAAGAACGTAACCGGAGGTCGCCTCTACATGAACCCTGTGAGACAATATCTGCCCGACATCTGGGATGACGCCCCCTTTGAAAGGCACGTCACAAAAGAAATCCTGACAATGCTATCAGACGACTCATCAATCACACTTGCACTGCGCTCAGACAGCTTCAACAAACAGCCCCACCACAGCTACACGCTGATACGACCAACCTTCGACAGATGGCTTGCTGACAAAGCATCAGGCGCAGGAGCAGCAATAGTACCGAAATACAAGGTCGAGCACCTGCTGCGCGAAAACGGCAAGATCTCCGGGATAAGAGCCGAGGGCGAAGACATCGGCGCGAACGTGGTCGTTGCTGCAGATGGCGCCATGTCATTTATCGCGGAAGAAGCAGGCCTACGCTCCAAACACGACCCACACCATTTTGCCGTCGGAGTGAAAGAAACCGTGGAACTGCCAAGGAAAACAATCGAGGATAGGTTCAATCTCCATGGAGACGAAGGCGCTGCTCAGCTCTATTTCGGAAGCGTTACCAAAGGCCTGACCGGGGGAGGATTCCTCTACACGAACCGGAGCAGCGTTTCCCTCGGAGTCGTAGTTGGAATAGGCTCTCTGATGGATGACGCACGACAACTTGAGACGTTCCAACTGATGGAAGAGTTCAAACAACGACCAGAAGTCTCTGCCCTTGTTCAAGATGGAGAGACCGTTGAGTACTCTGCTCACATAATTCCAGAAGGAGGAATCACGTCACTCCCTAAGCTGTACGGCGATGGAATCCTAGTCGTTGGAGACGCGGCGGGGTTCGCACTGAACATGGGAATCATCGTGAGAGGCATGGACCTTGCCATCGCTTCCGGAGTGATGGCGGGACAGACGATAAGCGCCGCAAAGAAGCAAGGAGATTATTCTGTCAAGACGTTGGCCTCGTATGAGACAAAGCTCAACGACTCCTTCGTGATGAAAGACCTTCACACTTACAGAAATATCTGGAAAGTCCTCAACAACCCGAGACTATTCAAGAAGTATCCCAGCGCAATCAGCAGCCTTCTGACAGACTTGATGTTCATTGATTCGCACCCGAAACCGAAACTCTCGTCTACCGCGCTAAGGCACATCAGAAAGCAGTTCCTCAACCTGTCAACCTTGAAAGACGCAGCCAGCCTGCTAACAGTCTAGAGGTACACAACTTGAAGGTAGAAGAGAAACTCGGAAAGAACGTGTTCAAAGTCGACAAGGAAGGCCACATAAAGATCAACCACGAAATCTGCCGAGCAAAATGCAAACCAAAATACTGCCTAACAGTCTGCCCCGCGAAAGTGTACTCACTCGATCAAAACGGCGACGTGCAGGCAAACCCTGACGGATGCTTGGAATGCGGTACATGCGTTCTTTCGTGTCTCGAAACAGCACTCACCTGGCACTATCCGAAGGCGGGTTTCGGGGTTCAGTACAGATTCAGCTGACACAGAAAGAGTCATCTAACGGAAATAGTATTGCCACGACAGACTGTCCAAGACTGTACGAGGTGGCAACATTTGCATGTTATAGCGTGTATGAAGCAGGTCGTTGATCTGCAACAGATCAGAATCAAACGCGATACGCGTGAACCGGTGCTTGAGGGTGTACCCGTACTCTTCGGCGACATGGACAAGAACGCTCTCGAAGAGGCGGTAAGGATCAAGGAGAAACACGCAGCAAAGGTGACCGTCCTATCTGTGGGATCCGGAAAACTCAAAGACACAGTTCTTGAGGCGCTCGCGATGGGCGCTGACGAAGCTTGCATAGTCCTTGACCCGGCTTGTGAAGAGTCGGACGTTGCAGCTTCAGCAATGACAATCGTAAGAGCGATTGAGAAAATCGGTCCGTACGACCTGATACTAGTCGGGGAAGGTTCAGCCGACAACTACTCCGGGCAAATAGGCTCGCGGGTGGCTGAGACGCTGAATATCCCCCAAGTCACGTACGTGAGAGAGCTGTCGATTGAGGGGAACACTGTCACTGCGATTCGAGACATCGAGGCCGCCCTCGACGTCGTGAAGGTCAACATGCCCTTGGTGGTTTCTGTCACGAGCGAGATCAACAAACCAAGGAGAGCGCCCTTGGCACAAATCCTTCGGGCCTCCCGAAAGCCGATGAAAGTGTTGACTCTGAAAGATGTCGAGCTCGACGCAGCCAAAGTCGGTTCAGCAGCATCTGCGATTCAAGTAGTCAGCAACTTGGCACCTCAACAGGAGCGAAAAGGGATCATTCTGGAAGGAGATCCCGATGAAACGGTCGGCAAGCTTGTTGATGCATTACGAAGGGAGGGCGCTTTGCCTTGACACCAGAGATTGTAGTATGCTCTGAGACGGATGAGGGAGCTTTCGGGCTTCTGACAAAGGGTCGCGAATTCTCCAGGCAGCTTGGCATGGGGCTATCTGCCCTCGTCTTGGGAGATAAGAATGACAAAGATGTCGGAGCCTATTTCGAATACGGAGCACAGAATGTTCTGGTGGCATCAAACGCAAGCGCTCAAGGATTGGATGCCGAAACCTACACCTACGTCATATCTGAGGTCGCAAAAGGGGACGGACGCGACATCATTCTGATCAATTCCACACGGCTCGGCAAAGAGACGGCGGGACGTGTAGCACAGAGACTTCAGGCCGGATGCATCACTGACGCGATCGGTTTGGTCTCGAAAGGCCAAGACATAGTCGTCGATAGGTACGCGCTCGGGGGAAATACCGTGTCTTCTGAGATCATCAAGACGCAAAAGAAGGTGATCTCTGTGATGCCCAGGACTTTCGAGGCTCAACCGGGACCAGTCCAAGGCAAGGTCCAGAGAATTGATCTCAAGATTCCATCGAGTCGGGTCGAACGGGTTGAGCAGAGAAAGAAAGTCGGCGAATCGGTCAACATAGAATCTGCTGAGACCCTGGTCTGTGTGGGGAAAGGTATGTCCAACAAAGACGATCTGGGAATGGTACGTGAACTTTGCACTTCACTCAGGGGAGAACTCGGATGCACCCGGGCACTCTCATCCGACTATCACTGGATCTCAGAGGACAGAATGGTCGGCATCTCAGGCAAGAGATGCAAACCGAAGCTGAATATTTCGATCGGAATATCAGGACAGATACAACATACGGTAGGCATTTCGGGCTCAAAACTGATCGTAGCAATTAACAAAGACAAGGAAGCCCCGATCTTCAAGATAGCTGACTACGGAATAGTCGGAGACCTCTACCAGATAGTTCCCAAGCTCGTGCAGAAAATCAAGGCACTGGGTAACTA
>Ga0315282_10004276_pt1 | contig 24943 bp, 20 predicted proteins | sample YL17G07_20_MG_FD_203693 | JGI IMG/M metagenome (GOLD analysis project Ga0315282, IMG submission 203693) | Sediment microbial communities from Yellowstone Lake, YNP, Wyoming, USA - YL17G07_20 | ecosystem: Environmental > Aquatic > Freshwater > Lake > Sediment | place: USA: Wyoming | collected... | reverse complement strand
CCCCAGGCTGCGCGGGTCGCGGAACACGTGAATGAATTCCTTGCGCGCGATGGCGCGGAGACGTTGTGCTTTCATTCCTGCTCTTCCTGTAGCGGCGGTCTGCCACCGCCGGCGCGAAAGCGGCGATCATAGATCGCCGCTACAGCGTCATCCCTTCACCGCCTCCTGCGGCGCCGCGGCGCGTTCGTGAACCTCGATCAGCGAAACGAAGACATCCTCGAGTGAGGGCACGATCTTGCCGACGCGTTCCACGGCGAAGCCGCGGGCGGCGAGGTGCGCGCGAATGCGGTCTGCCACCGAAGCGTCCGCCGGCTCGCCGACCACGACGTGAAGGCCGCGGCCGAACAGGGCGGCCTCCTTCACGCCGGCCAGCGAGATGATTTCATCCATGGCGTCCTGGGGCCGCTCCGAAATCACCTCCAGAACCTCTTCCTGCATCAATTCCGTCTTGAGCGTGGCGGGCGTCCCCAGCGCGATCAGCTCGCCGCGATAGATGAGCGCGATGCGGTCGCAATACTCCGCTTCGTCCATGTAGTGGGTGGTGACAAAGATGGTCACGCCGCGGCCCGCGAGCTCATAGATGAGGTCCCAGAACTGGCGCCGGCTGATGGGATCGACGCCGGAAGTGGGCTCGTCGAGGAAGATGATGGGCGGCTCGTGCAGAATCGCGCAGCCCAGCGCCAGGCGCTGCTTCCACCCGCCAGAGAGCGTCGCGGTACGCGAGTGACGATGCTCGCCGAGCCCCGCCATCGCGATCACCCAATCCTTGCGCTGGCGCTTCTTTTCCGGCGGAATGCGATAAATGCCGCTGTAGAAGTCGATGTTTTCTTCCACCGTCAGGTCTTCGTAGAGCGAGAACCGCTGGCTCATGTAGCCGATGTGGGCCTTGATCTGCTCTGCCTGGGTGCGAATGTCGAAGCCGGCAACCGTCCCCGCACCACCCGTGGGCGCCAGGATGCCGCAGAGCATGCGAATCGTCGTCGATTTCCCCGCCCCGTTGGGGCCGACGAAACCAAAAATTTCGCCGCACCTCACCTCGAACGATACACGGTTGACGGCGAGGAATTTCCCGAACCGGCGTTCGAGATTGTTGACGATGACGGCATTTTCGTTTCCCGCTTCGATCATCGAATCCTGCTGTAACGGCGGTCTATGACCACCGGTTCCTTTCAGATGCCGGCCTGGATGACGGCGCTACGATTCGACGCTGTCGCGCGAATGTCCGGCGCAACTCTTCGGCCCCCTCCGGGGGTCGAACGATGCGCAGGCCCGGAGGGCCGGAAGAATTTAGCCCAGGGCGCAAGCCCTGGGTCTTCATGGCGGACAATTTTCCAAGCCCCGGCAGGGGCGACAGAATCATTTCCAGATGAATCGCTCGTCATACGAGATCCCGTGCCGCTTCAAGAAGGACACAAACTCCTCCTGAAATGTGCGCGTACGGTGGTGCATTTCCTGCCCAGAGATGTACCTGGTCACTGCCGCTGCATTCGACTGGCTCACGGTGAAGGCCCCGTATCCGGCCTGCCAATTGAAATTGCGTGTGTGCGTCTCGTTCAACCAGCGCGAAGAATTGGTTTTGATGACCCGCATCGCAGCGGCGATGGAAATTGTTGGCGGCACGTCGATCGGCAAATGCACGTGGTCCACGGTGCCGCCGATCATCAAGGCCGTTCCACCCATTTCGCGAACGATTCCGCCCAGGTATGCGTGCAGGTCCGCTCGGAATGCTTTCTCGATCAGGGGTTGCCAGTCTTTGGTGCTGAAGATGACATGGGTAAGTAGGTTCGTGAAAGTCTGAGCCATATTCTTTCGCGCCTTCGGGGCTGGTTCGTCTTGTTGGCTCCGATTCCCAGGGCTTACGCCCTGGGCTAAATTCTTCCGGCCCTCCGGGCCTAGCTACATTCTCTCGCCTGCTTTGCGGGCCGATTTTTCCGTGGGCCTCGCCCCCGGGTACCTACATTCGACCCCTTCGAGGTTAGGTCTTCTGCCTTCTGCCTTCTGCCTTCTGCCTTCTGCCTTCTGCCTTCTGCCTTCTGCCTTCTGCCTACTGTCCTCTGCCTTCTCCCAACACCGACACAAACACATCCTCCAAGGTCGGCTCGACGGGGCGGAAGTCGCTGGCTTCGACCTGGGCCGCACGCAGGATTTCCGCGGCCTCGCGCCGGGCGGCGTCCAAATCCTCGGCGACAACGTGCACGCGGTCGCCGAAAAGGCCCACCGATCCGCGCGGCAGGCTGGCGCGCAGCGCGGCGGTAGCCTGGCGGGGATTGGAGGATCGAATCTCGAGAATTGACCCACGCATCAACTGCTTCACTTCCTCGGGCGTGCCCACGGCGAGCAGTCGCCCGTGATGCATCAGCCCGACGCGGCTGGCGCGCTCGGCCTCATCGAGATAGGCGGTGGAAACGAAGATGGCGACCTTCTCGCGCAGCAGTTGATAGAGGATGCGCCAGAAATCGCGCCGCGAGGAGGGATCGACGCCGTTGGTCGGCTCGTCGAGGAACAGAACCTTCGGCGTGTGGACGAGCGCGCAGGCAAGGCCCAGCTTCTGCTTCATGCCGCCGGAAAGATTTCCGGCGAGGCGCTGCTTGAACGGCGTCAGGTTGCTGAAGGCCAGCAGACGCTCGACCTTCGCCGCGCGCCCGCGCTTCCCGACGCAATAGATGTCGGCGTAGAAGTCGAGATTTTCCATCACCGTGAGATCGGGATAGAGGCCGAAGCTCTGGCTCATGTAACCGATCTCTTCCTTGAGGGCTTCGCCTTCCTTCACGACGTGATGGCCGGCCACCCAAGCGTTGCCGGCGGTTGGGTCCATGATGGCGGTGAGCAGGCGCATCGTCGTGGTCTTGCCGGCGCCGTCCGGGCCGACGAGGGCGAAGATTTCTCCCTGCTCGACATCAAGCGTCAGACCGTCCACGGCGCGCACGTCGCCGAAGACTTTCGTCAGTCCCGCCATTCGAATTGCGGGCATCGAATACCTCTGTTCCGCCAGCCTCCTCACCCGACCTCCGGCCACCCTCTCCCCCTGAGGGGGAGAGGGCTGGGGTGAGGGGGTACCCGGCGCGGAGTCACTTCTCTCCTACCACAATCTCCGCGTCGGCCGGCATGCCGGGTTTGAGCTCCATGTTGGGATTCGCAATTTCAATCTTGATGCGATAAACGAGCTTCACCCGCTCCTTCGCGGTCTGCACGCTTTTGGGCGTGAATTCCGCCTGGGAAGCGATGAAGGAGACGCGGCCGTCGTAAACCTTGCCGCGATAGGTGTCGGTCGAGACGCGCGCCCGCTGGCCGACTTTGACCCGCCCCAGGTCGGTTTCGTCAATGTAGGCGCGCAGCCAGGGATGTTCGAGGTCGCCGACGGTCACGATGGGAGAGCCGGCGGCAACAATCTCCCCGGGCTCGGTGTTCTTGGAGAGCACAACGCCGGAGAGCGGAGAAGCCAGCGTCGCGTAGCTGAAGCGGGTCTCGGCCACGGCCAGCGCCTGGCGGGCCTGCTCGTGGCGGGCCCGGGCCTGGTCAATTTGCTCGCGCCGCGGCCCCTTGCGGACGAGCGCGTAGCGCTCCGCCGCTTGCCGCCAGGCGGCACGCGCTTGCGCGATCTGCTCCTGGCGCGGGCCTTCGCGCACGAGTTTCATCTGCTCTTCCGCTTCGTGCTGCCGTTCGAGCGCCGTGCGGCTGGCGGTGCGTGCCGCGTCATACTGCTGCGCGGAGACGATACTGCGCTTGTAGAGTCCCGCGTAGCGCTCCTCGTCCAGGCGGGCGCGCTCCGCTTCCGACTGCGCCCGTCGCAGCGCGGCCTCGGCGGCGGCCACTTCCTCCGGCCGCGATCCTGCCAGCATCTCATCGAGGCGCGCTTTCGCCTGCTCGCTCGCCGCTTGAGCCTGCGCGATCTCCTCCGGACGCGAGCCTGCTTCCAGTTCCGCCAGTGCCGCCTGCGCGGCTCGCGCGTCGGCGCGGCGCAGCGCCACTTCCTGGGCGAGCTCGGCGCTGTCGAGTCTTGCCACGAGCTCGCCGGCCTTCACCGTCTGGCCCTCGTCCACCAGCCGCTCCAGAACGCGCCCGGGAATTTTGAAGCTCACTTCGGCCTCAGTGACCTCAATGTTGCCCGAAACGCGCAGCGCGTTCGGCGAGCGGCGCGACCAGGCCACAAGAATTCCGATGAGGATGACGAGCGCCACCGCGATCGCGGCTGCCAGGACGAGCTTGGGCTTGTTCTTCATAATCTCACCTCACCGGGGGCGCTGGGCGCCGCCACCGCGGACCAGAAAAGGTCGAAGGTCTTGTCCAGCCAGCTTCCGAGCTCGACCGTGGGATCGAGCGCCCAAAGCAGCAAGGCCCCGAAAAAAGTTTGTTGGAACACGCGGGCCACTTCGGCGGGATTTAGGTCGTTACGAAGCTCGCCGCGCTGTTGCCCGCTCGCGATAAGTTGGGCCAGGAACTCCCGACCGCGGCCCAGATTTCGCAGCATATGCTTGGATACGGATTCGCTCGACAGGTTGGCGACAAGCAGACCGCGCACCAGACTGGGGCCGCGGCCCGGCTCGCGGGCGAGTTCGTGCGCGAGATGCCTCCAGACGGCGCGGGTCGGCCGGCGCGCGCGCAGCGCCCCCTCCAGAGCGTGCTCGACCTTGGCTAGTTGCATCTCCCCAAACCCTGCCATGACGTATTCCTTGGAAGGGAAGTAGTTGAAGAAAGTTCCCTTGCCCACGTCGGCGGCGTCGGTGATTTGCTCGACGGTGGTGGAGGAATACCCCTGCTTGGCGAAGAGATCGAGCGCCGCGCGGAGGATGCGGGCGCGGGTTTCGGCCCGGCGGCGGGCGCGGCGCCCGTCCGATGGCGGGGGAATATGGTGGACGGCCTGGTGCGGTTTTCGTTTCATCGCTGACTGTTCCTCATATATGACTATAATTCATTAATGACTATAGGTCATTCTTGAGCATCTGTCAAGCGACTTTCCGCAATTGCATTTTCGAGCGGAACGAGCTATCGCGGGATTCTGGTGGCTCATTGCCTATGCCGAGACGGCATCCCTCTGGGACGATTCATAGGGCGTAATGAAGGGTAGGAGGTGCCTCAGCCATGCGCCCAGGGGCGGCTCGGCCGTAGCGTGGCAAGGTCCCCTGCGATCTGCTCGAGCCGCGCCAAAAGTTCTTTGTGGCGCGCTTCTTCCGGCGCCGGCTTCTTGCCCACAAAAGCCAATGTTCCGCCGGGCTCGAGCACGGCACGCTCCACGTCTGCCAGCGAGGCGAACCCCTGCCGGTGGGCGGCGGCCTCGAGTTCGCTAAGCGTGATCAACTCTTCCCTGAGCCGCGCGGGTTTAATTTTGCCGCCCTCGATGAGCACGTCGGGATTGCCCTCGACGAGGCGGTCGACGCGTCGGTGTCCGTAGAGGAAGCGCACGACAACATAGTTGAGCGCCAGCAACGTCGTCGCTCCAATCAGGCCACCGCTGACCGTGTTGTCGTCGCCGATGATGGCGTTTTGGACGGTGTTGGATAGAGTGAGCAAGACAACAAGATCGAACGGGTTGAGTTGGGCCAACTCACGCTTTCCTGCCAGACGCAGCGCGACCACCAAAAACAGATAGACAATGACCGGCCGTAAGACTTTCTCGAGCAGTGGCAGTCCCAGAACAAACATATCGTGCCAGAGACCTGTAACCATAGAGTGCTCCGATGCTCCCGAGTTGAATGTGTGGCTTGCCCCAACGGTTGGAGAGATTAGCACGGTGTGCGCTCCAAGCGAAAGCCACGGGGCCATTCCAAAAACGCGCGCCCTGATATCTCTCGAAGGACCCGCAGGGGTCTCGGTGACTCGCCGATGCGCGGGGAGCGCGTCCCGCCTCCGTTGTGGTATAGTCCCCCGCGAATTCGAACCCAAGGACGATGTGCCATGACTTTGGTCGAGCAGATTGCAATAGACATGGTCGCCGCCATGAAGGCGAAAGAGGAACTGAAATTGAGCGTCCTCCGCATGATGAAAGCGGCGTTCATGAACAAGAAGATTGAACTGGGCAAGCCCCTCGGGGACCCCGAAGCCATCGCGGTCATGCGGACGCTCGTCAAGCAGCGGCACGATTCCGTGGAAGCCTACCGCAGGGGCAATCGCGAAGAACTCGCCCGGAAGGAAGAGGCGGAAATCAAGATTATCGAAGATTATCTGCCCGCCGCCGCGAGCGATGATGAGATTGATGTCGCCGTCACCGCTGCAATTGCCGAAACCGGCGCCGTAGGCCCTAAGGATATGGGCAAGGTAATGAAAGCCGCCATGGCCAAGCTGGCCGGGAAGAACGCCGAGGGCAAGCGTGTGAACGAGAAAGTGCGTGCGAAGTTGGGTGGTTGAATAAGCCGGCGCATTCGGCCGTCAACGATCCGTCTGGTTTCTGGGACGGCTTCAGAACTCCGCTCCGGCCAGTGAGAGCAACTTCGACTTCCAGAGAGACCTCGGAGGCGATAGCATGACCAGCGAATCTCCGGAGAAATCCGCTGCGACCACATTCCAGCCCTACATTCCCGCGCAGACTGTAGTCTCAGAACTCTCGGTTCGTGCCGTGGTGTTAGGCGCGCTGCTGGGCATTGTTTTCGGCGCCGTGACCGTCTATCTGGCCTTGCGGGCCGGGCTCACGGTGAGCGCTTCGATTCCCGTCGCGGTGCTGGCCATCAGCATCTTCAAGTGGCTGGGCCGGTCCACGATACTCGAAAACAACATCGTGCAGACTACCGGTTCGGCGGGCGAATCGATCGCCGCGGGCGTGGTCTTCACTCTTCCATCTCTCATCTTTCTGGGGTTCTCGCTCGATGTGGCGGAGATTCCCCGCGTCCTGTTGCTGGCGCTGGTGGGAAGCCTGCTCGGCATCCTGTTCATGATTCCGCTGCGCTACCAGTTGAACGTGGCCGAGCACGGAGCGCTGACTTATCCCGAGGGGACCGCCTGCGCCGACGTGCTGATCGCCGGAGAAAAGGGTGGCAGCTTCGCGGGCAAAGTATTTGCCGGCTTCGGGCTGGGCCTCGTTTACAAACTTCTGAACGAAGCCCTGCGTGCCTGGCAGGCGCGCCCCATCTATCAACCCGGCTGGTACCCCGGGGCCACGCTTGCGGCATCGGTCACGCCGGAATACCTCGGCGTGGGTTACATCATCGGGCCGAAGACGGCGGGCATGATCTTCTCCGGCGGTGTGCTTTCGTGGCTGGTCATCATCCCGATGATTAAGTTTTTTGGGGGCGGCCTCACTGCGCCCGTCTTTCCGGCCACCGTTCCCATTCGCGAGATGGACGCTTTCGCGCTGTGGGATGCCTACATCCGGCCCATTGGCGCGGGGGCGGTGTCCATGGCCGGGCTGTTCACGCTGTCTCGCACCCTTCCCACCATCGTCCGCGCGTTGCGATCGACCCTCGCGCAGTTGCGCAAGGGGAAGGAAGCCGTCGCCGAGCCCGTGGCAGCCATTCGCACCGAGCGTGAATTGCCCGGCACCGTCATTTTCGGCGGCTCGGCAGTGATGATCCTGCTTGTCTGGGCGCTGCTTGCTGCCCGCATCAATCCTGACGGCGGCATCGGCGGCAACCTCTTCGCCTCGGTGCTGGTGGTGATTTTCGGGTTTCTGTTTGTCACCGTCTCGGCACGGATTGTGGGGATCATTGGCGCCTCCGCGAATCCGATTTCCGGCATGACCATCGCCACGCTCATGCTCACCTCACTGTTGTTTGTGGCCGTCGGCTGGACGTCAGGCTCGTACCCAGCCGCCGCACTGTGCGTGGGCGGAATTGTTTGCATCGCTTCCGCCGTCGGTGGCGCGACCTCGCAGTCACTCAAAAGCGGATTTCTGGTGGGCGCCACGCCACGCAGCGCCGAAATCGCTATGATCGCAGGCGCGCTGACTTCCGTGCTGGTTGTGGGCTTCACCCTTGTGATGCTCAATCGGGTGTATACACGCATCGAGCCACGGGTCATCGAAAATGTTGAACTCAGCTCCGAAATGAAGGTCGTCAGAGAAGCGACACACGCGGGCAAGAACTACCAGGTCATCAATGTCATTGGCTCGCGCGCCGTGCGGGACGGCCGCTATTACTTCGATGCGGCGGCCCATCGCATCGACTTCCAGGAACGGGTCGGGATCGGATCCGAGGAGTTGCCCGCGCCGCAGGCCGTTCTGATGAGCACGGTGATTAACGGTATCTTGCGGCAAAGCTTGCCTTGGGGTCTGGTGCTGCTCGGCGTCTTCATCGTCGTCGTGATGGAATTGTGTGGGGTGCGCTCGCTGGCTTTTGCCGTGGGGTCGTATCTGCCTATCTCCACCACGGCTCCCATCTTCTGCGGCGGAGTAGTGAGCTGGCTGCTCACCAAGATAACCAAGCGCCAGGAAGGCGAAGTTTCAAGTGGGGCGCTGTTCGCGGCCGGGCTCATCGCCGGCGGGTCGATTGGCGGATTGATTCTCGCTGCCATTGTGGGATTCGAGCTTCGAGACAAGCTGGCCTGGGGAACAAAATACTGGCCTGCTCTCGCCAACTCGAGCCTCGTGGGAATCCTCATGTTCGCGGCCATGGCCGGCGCACTGTTCGCGGTGGGACGCAAAAAACTGGAATAGGAAGGCAGTTAACAGTCGACTGTCGAAAGTCGAAAGCTAGTGCACATTACGCATAGGGGCCTAGTAGTAGCTTTCAACTTTTGACTCTCGACTATCGACTTCCTCTCATCGCTCGTCACTCTTCCTATGATAATCTGAAAGCATGCCGCGTTATCGTGACGTCCAGGTGTCCTTTGGCCCGCCTCTCACGTGGGTGGTGCGGAACCTGATCATTGTGACCGCGGTGATCTTCCTCCTCACCTACCTTCCCGAGGTGATGTTCGGTTGGAATTTTCCCTTCGTCCTGTTCGGCCTGCGGCCGTTCGACGTAACTCATCGCCTCTTTCTCTGGCAGCCTTTCACCTACCTGTTCCTGCACGGGGGTTTCTTTCACATCGTTTTCAATCTGTTCGCGCTCTGGATGTTCGGATCGGATTTGGAGAAGTTTTGGGGATCGCGCCGCTTTCTCTTTTATTTCTTTATGACCGGCGTGGGCGCGGCCCTGTTCGACGTCGCCCTCCAGCCTTCCGCAATAACGACAACCATCGGCAATTCGGGCGCCGTCTACGGCATCCTGCTCGCCTTCGGTCTGATCTTTCCCAACCGGCCCATTTACCTCTGGCTGTTGATTCCTGTGAAGGCCAAGTGGTTCGTGCTCATCATGGGACTCATCGAATTCGCCAGCTCCTTCAGCAATCCCGGCTCACAAGTCAGCCACATCGCCCACCTGGGGGGGATGCTGTTTGGATTCCTCTATCTGCGCGGCAGAGCCCTCCCTTACCGTCTGGAACTGCGCTATCATGAGTGGCGACGCGCCCAGCTGCGCAAGAAGTTCGAAATCTACATGCGCAAGCAGGAAGACAAGGACAAATCCGGGCGCTGGATTAACTAGTGCCGTTCCAACTTATTTGGGCTGATCCCGGTCCGTGAGATTAAGCCAGGTCTGTGATCTCAGGCTGCATAACGTAGGTTTAGTACGTAGACGAATGAAGTTGGAACGGCACTAGCTTGTGGGGGCGCAAGGTCCTGCGTCCCATCCGACCTGTCCCTCGCCGAAAGGGGGATTCCCATGTCATCTGGAGAGCAGGCGATTCTCGCTATTGAGAAGGCGATGGTGCGCGATTTCAATGCTGGCAAGATGGAAGCCCTTCTCGCGCGCTTCCATCCCCGCGTCGTGGGCTTCTCTTCGACACGTCAGGAGAGAATCACGGGCCGCGCGGCAATGCGGAAGACTTTCGACTACTATCATCACGCCTCGCCTCACATGAAATACCACATCGCCAAACCGCAGGTTCATGTGTTTGATGGTGTCGCGGTGGCAACGTTCTATTGGACGGTGGAGCTGGGCACGGGCCGCCCCCGCCACGCCATTCACGGGCGCGGCAGTCATATCTTCGCCAAACACGATGGAAAGTGGCTGATCGTCCACGAACATTTTTCGCGTGCACACTGAGACACGCGGTTCTGAATCCGCGCGGGCTGTAAGGTTGCACAGGAGGGCGTCCGGCGCGGCATGGCACGGCGCGCGAAGGAGAATCATGAAGACTGTCGCGGTGCTGCGGGCTTGACTCTATCTCTGCCCGATGGTAGTTTCGAGTCGTCTGTTCTTTGAAAACTGAGGTTCCCGTGGTGCCCCCGCTGCGGCGGGGGAAAAAGGAAAGGCCGTGCAAAACGGCCGCGGTCCCGCCACTGTGATCGGCGAGCCGAATCCTCGAAGGCGTGAAGCTAGCCACTGATCCGTCACGAGACGGATTGGGAAGGCAGAGGATGAAGCGATGACCCGAAAGCCAGGAAGCCTGCCCGGGAACTCAATCTCAACCTAACTCTTCGACGGAAAGAGTCCTGGGTGGAAGCACTGAGGCCTTCCGATTCCAGTTCGAGGGAGTGGGAGGCTTTTGCTTTTTGCGGTCCCTCCACAGAACTCCTTCCGCCGCCCCGTCGCGAGAACGGGAGAAGGAGTCCTCACGTGAAGTCGAAACTCGAAAGTCGAACATCAGAAGTTTGCTGTCAGCAGTTGGCAGTCAGCCGCCTAGAAGTCAGAAGGGCAACAACGCACCGCGAACTACAGAGCACAGAAGACAGCCGCTCTCAATCCGAAATCCAAAATCCAAAATCCAAAATCGCAAGCCCCAAATCCCCATTCCTGGGCCTCGCCGTTTTGATGCTCATCGCCGCGACCGTCCGGGCAGCGACCCTAGAGGGCACGGTCCTGGACCCCAGCGGCCGCGCCGTCCCCGCGGCGCATGTCACACTGCTCGCGCCGATGGTGCCACTGGCCGAAGCGGAGAGCAACGCCAACGGGCAGTACCGCTTCACCCACCTCCGTGCCGGGAGCTATAGCATCATGGCAACTGCTCCGGGGCTCACGAGCCCGGATACCAAAGTCGATCTCGCGGAAGATCAGACAACAACTGTGGATCTGCACTTGGCGCTGAGTTCTCTCGAACAGAGCGTGATCGTCTCAGCATCGCTGGGTGGGGGGATCGCTACGCAACTGGGTTCCAGCGTCAGCGTGCTTACGGAGCAGGAAATCACCGACCGGGGCGCGCAGAACTTGCTGGAGGTCCTGCGCGGCGTTCCCGGCGTGGCACTCACGCAGGCGGGACGCCGGGGGGGCGCGACCGGTCTCTTCACGCGCGGCGGGAATTCCAACTACAACCTGGTGATGATCGATGGCGTGCCGGTGAACCAGTTCGGTGGCGGCTTTGACTTCGCGTCCCTTCCCGCCGACGGCGTAGAGCGGGTCGAAATTGTGCGCGGCCCGCAGAGCGCAATTTACGGATCCAATGCCGTAAGCGGCGTGGTGAACGTCGTTACGCAGCGCGGGCAGGGCGTGCCCCATTTCAGTGTGCTCGCCGAAGGCGGCAGTTTCACCACGCGGCGCTTTGCCACGAGCGGCAGCGGCCTCAGCCACGGCTTGAGCTGGGCCTACCACCTCTCGCGGCTCGATTCCGGCGGCGTGGTTCGCAATGACAATTATCGCAACCAGACGGCCTTCTTCAGCCTCGGTTACTCGCGCAGCCCCCGCCGACAGGTCAACTTCCACTTCTTCGGCAATGCCAACGACGCCGGCGCGCCGGGCCCCTATGGCTCCGACCCCTTGGGATTGTACGGCGGCATCGACACAATCTCGCGCGACAAACAGAACCTGTTTGGGTATCAGGTGAGCTACGCGGAGCAGGTGTCGGGGCGTTTCCGTCAGGTGATCACGGCGGATGTGGCGCCCAATCGATACTACTTCCGCTCCCCTTACGGCGACTCTTACTCAAATAATCTCCGCGCCGTGGTAAACACGCGGAGCGAAGTCACGGTTTCCACGCGCGACTTTCTGGTGGCGGGATTCGAGTACAGTCGCGAGCAAATCAAGAATACCTACATCACGGACGCAACCTCGACTCCCTTCCTCCTCCCCCGTACAAGTCTTGCCTACTTCGCCGAGAACCGCTGGAACCCCTCGCGGCGGTGGATGGTGATCGGAGGCGTGCGGCTCGACAACATTCGCACGCACGCCCTTCCCTCCGACGCCTTTGGCTATCGCCCCCTGCTGCCGGCCAATTCGATTCTTCAGGCGAACCCCCATCTCTCGGCGGCATTTCTCGCCCGAGAAGGCGCGGGGAGCTCAGGACGGGTTGGCGCGACGCGCCTGCATGGTTCGCTCGGTACTGGAATCCGACCGCCCAGCGGCTTCGAGCTCGCCTTCACCAATAACCCCCATCTGAGGCCGGAGAAAACGGTGAGCTTCGATTCCGGCGTCGAGCAGCGACTAGCGAGTGACCGTGTGGTGCTGGATGCGACGTACTTCTTTAATCGCTTCAAGGATCAGATCGTGACCCTCGGCGGCTCGCTGACCAACCTCAGCAGTTTCGTTTCCGACAATCTCGCCAACGCGCGGGCCCACGGCCTGGAAACGTCTGTACGGTTCCGGCCCAGGCGCTCGCTCGAGTTCTCCGGTGCTTACACTCGCCTCAGCTCCGCCATCCTCGCACTCGACGGTTCAACTCTTGTCCAGTCTCCCTTCGAGGTCGGGCAACAACTGATTCGCCGGCCCAAGAATTCCGGCGCTTTCAACGCCACCTGGTATCGCGGCCGTCTGACCCTCAACCTGAATGGTTATGCGCGCGGAAAGACGCTCGACGTCGAACCGAACTACGGCGCCTCTGCGGGGTTCTTCACTAACAAGGCGTACTTCCTGGCGAACACCGGAGCTGCCTACCGGCTCGGTCACGGCGTGGAACTCTACGGACGGTTGAACAACTTTCTCAATCAAAAGTATGAGGAGGCGTACGGCTATCCTTCCCTGCACCTAAACTTTCTAGCGGGGGTGAGGTTCGCATTCAACGCGGAGTGATGGATTGAGCCGCGGGCAGCAGGAGTGGAATGCCGTAGTTCAATGCGGCGGAGTCCAAGCCGCAGCTAGTGCCGTTCCAACTTTTCTGGGCTAATCCCGGTCCGTGAGATCGACCCAGGTCTTTGATCTCAGGCTGCATAACGCAGGTTTAGTACTTAGAGGAATTAAGTTGGAACGGCACTAGATGAGCCCGCCATCCCGGCGGTGCGTTCGCCAGCAATAGAGCTGCTGCACGGCAATGGAGAGCACGCAGATGCCGCCGGCAACAAACACACTGCCTTCGGCGAGACCTCCAAGGACGTCCTGATTCTCTGCGATGCGCTGGTGGGGCGTGACGCCAATGATGATGCCGTGGACCAGCAACCAGAAGCCCATCAACGCGGTGAGAATAAGACCGAGGACCCGGAGCGCGGTCTTCATGAGCGGCCTGCCCGGAAGGAATCACAGCTTCCCCTGGTACGGTTCAGCTATCCAACCGAAAGCTTCTTACACCCGATGTCAGGCTGATGTCAATCGCCTGTGGAGGCAGGTGCATTCACCCTTCGGCGGGCCCGAGCGGCGTCCTGCCGATGGTCTCTCCGGATTGCGCTAGTGCGCACGCGACGGGGTCCTCCGCGCTGTGAAACGAAAGCAACCTCTCATCTTTGATTGCCAAAAGGGCTACCATAGCTGCACCATGTGGGAAACGATGGCTTGGGCGACGGCACACACTTATTTGTTGGGCTGGTTGCTGGCCTTGGGCGTTCTGGCACCGCAACAGCCGGAAGTCCTGAGCGCGGACCTCAAACCAGAGACCGTGGAGGGTTTCAATCGCTACGTCGCAGCCACTGAAGCCCGGATCGACGCGGAGCTGAAAAGACCGCAGGCATTTCTCTACCTCGAGGGCCTCGGTGAGCCCCAGCGCGGCCAGACCCTGGCCCTCCTCAAGCGCGGCGAGATCTACATGGAGCGCCTGCAGACGCACGACGCTTCCGGGAGGGAGTTGAAGCCTCCCGACGGACTAATCCATCACTGGCTGGGCGCCGTGTTCGTCCCCTGTGCCAGCCTGCAACAGACGCTGGACCTTGTGCAGGACTATGACCACCACCAGGATATCTACAAGCCGGAAGTTGTACGGTCCAAGTTGGTCTGCCACAGCGGGAATGACTTCAAGATCTTCTATCGCCTGCGGAAGAAAAAGGTCATCACCGTGACCTTGAACACCGACCACGATGTTCATTACTTCCTTATGAGCAACCAGCGTTGCCACAGCCGCTCCTACACGACGCGGATTCAAGAAGTCGCGGACGCCGACACGCCCCGGGAGCGTGAAAAGCCTGTCGGGCACGACGGGGGTTTCCTCTGGCGGATCTATTCCTACTGGCGTTTTGAGGAGAAAGACGGCGGGATCTATATCGAGTGTGAGTCCATCTCGCTGACGCGCGACATCCCTTGGATCGTCTCGCCCATCGTCAAACCCTTTGTCACCGACATTCCCAAGGAGTCCCTGCAGATGACCATGGGCTCAACGCGGCGAGCCCTGCTCCAGAAAGTTCCCGCCGGGTGCGGCAAGTAGAATCCTTCAGGAGTTCCCGCGTTCCAACAACGAATAGAGCACCGGCATCACGAGAAGAGTGATGAAGGTGGAAAGTGCGAGTCCGCCCATCACCGCCACGGCGAGGGGCCGCTGCAACTCCGCCCCCGAGCCCAGACCCAACGCCAGCGGCAACAATCCAAACAACGTACACAGCGTGGTCATCAGGATCGGGCGCAGGCGAACCTTCCCTGCCTCGACCAGCGCCTCGCCTAGCGGAAGACCCTGTTCTTCCCAGAGCTTGTGGACGTACTCGAAGAGGATGATGCCGTTCTTCACCACCAGGCCCACCATCAGAATGATGCCCATGAAGGAGGAAACATTCAGAGCTGTGCCGGTCGCGTAGAGGGCGGCAAAAACCCCCAACAGGGAGAGCGGTGCAGCGGAGAGAATAATCAAGGACGGCCGAAAGGCCTGGAACTGGATCACCAAGACGATCAGGACAGCGGCGATGGCCAAGGCTAGCACGGCGAGCAGATCTCGGAAGGAGCTTTGCTGGCTCTCATAAAGCCCCCCGATTTCGTAGGTCGTTCCCACGGGAAACTGCATCCCGTCGAGCACCTTTCGGACTTCCCGGATGGCGCTGCCCAGGCCCCGGCCCTCGAGCCGGGCAGTGACCGGCAGCATCAGCCGGCCATTCTCGCGCCAAAGCTCGCTATCACCGCGCACCTGCTCGATCTTCGCCACCGCGGTAATGGGAACGATCTGTTTCTGCGGAGTGACAATGGGGAACTGCCGCACGAAATCGTAGTTGTAACGCTGGGAGTCGGGGAAGCGCACCCGCATGCTGATGGTGCGGTCGGTCCGGCGCAAGTCGCTGGCCTTCGCGCCCAGCAAGCCCGCGCTGATTTGCTGCGAGACCTGATCGACGGTCATGCCCAGCCTCCCCGCGCGCACGGGGTCGACCTGAAACACGATCTGGGGATTCCCTTTCTGCAGGGCGCTGAAATCCACCAGGCCGGGAACCTTTTCGAGCTTCGCAGTGAGTTGTTCGGCCAGTCCCTCCAACACCGGCATGCTGCTCCCGAAGAGTTTCACTTCGAGGGGGCTGGGATTCCCCTCCATATCGCCGATCATGTCCTGCAAGAGTTGGATGAACTCGACGCGGGCGCCGGGAATCGTGGTGAGAATCTTGTGCCGCAATTCATCCATCGTTTCGTAGATGTCGCGGTGGCGCTGGGACCGGGGTTTGAGCTTGACGACGACCTCTCCGGTGTTTTGCGTCGTGGCGAAGGGACCTATCTCCGCGCCCGTGCGGCGTAATGAGGTGGCCACCTCGGGCATCTTTCTGACCTGCTCCTCGATCAGATGGTCCACGCGGTTGGTCTCATCGAGGGAAGTGCCCGGGGCGGTCCAGCAATCGAGCACGAACCCGCCTTCATCCATTTCAGGAAGGAACCCTGTCTCCGTCCGGGTGAAGAAAAAGATCGCGAGCAGCAGCGACGCCCCCGCAGTGAGGGCGACGATCCCCCGGCGCCGCAGCGCCCATCGCACCGACCGCTCGTAGGCGCGATTGATCGGGCCGATGACGCCCGCGGAGGACGCACGGTGATGCTCGCCGGAAAGGAATTGCTGGGCAAGCACGGGAATTAGGGTGACGGCGAGGAGCAGGGAGAGCAGGACGGCGACAACCAACGTCAGGCAGAGCGCCGTGAAAAACTCGCCGACCACCCCGCTCAGCAAACTCAACGGCGCGAACACCACGACGGTGGTGGCCGTCGAACCCACCACCGCGCCCAGCAGTTCCCCCGTTCCCTTCTCCGCCGCTTCCTGCGCGGATTCGCCCAGGCCCAGGTGGCGGTAGATGTTTTCCATGATGACGACCGCGTCGTCGATCACCAGTCCGATGGCGATCGCCATTCCCCCCAGCGACATCAAGTTGAGCGTGCCGCCGAAAAGCCGCATGAAGAAGAACGTGCCGATCACGGTGACCGGCAGGGTGATCGAGGCAATGAGCGTCGTCCGCCCCTCGCGGAGGAAGAGGAACAGGACGAAAACCGCCAGGAGGCCGCCGATGAGGACCGCCTCCAGAATGCTCTGCACCGCCTCCCGGACGAATTCCGCTAGGTCGTAAACCACCGAGAGGCGAAGGGTGGGAGGAATCGCGGAACCCAGATTCGAGCCCAGCGCCTTGACATCGTCGGCCACCTGCAGGATGTTCCCGCCGATCTGGCGGGAGACGGAAATCAGCGCGCCGGGTTTGCCGTTGGCGTAGACGAGGATGCGCGGGTCTTCGACGCCATCGCGGACTTCAGCGACATCGCGCAGCCGCAGGGGCGCCTGGTCTTCGACGTCCACCACGGTGTTGCGGATATCCTCCAGGCTCTCGTACTGGCCGTTGGCCAGCACCAAGTAACGCGCGTAGTCCTTGTCCAGCCGCCCCACAGAGGTCACATCATTCGTGGCGCGCAGGCGGTCCGCAATATCCACCAGCGTGAGGCGGTGCGCGAGCATCTTCTGCGGATCGACGAGGATCGAAACCTCGCGCGTCTCGCTGGCCTGCACCTCCACATTCGCCACGCCGGGCACCCGGCTGAACAGGGGCCGCAAATCGTAGAAGGCGTAATCGCGCAAGTCGGAACCGGGGACGTTCCCGTTGAGCGCCATCATCAGGATGGGCCAGGCGCTGGGGGTGATGCGCTCCACCGAAATCTCGGTGGCGGGCGGCAGTTCTCCGCGCACGTCACTCATCTGCGCCTGGAGCAACTGCAGGGCGTACTGCATGTCCATGTCGGGATTGAAGAGGACGGATATCTCGGTGGCGCCCCGAATCGTTCGGGAGCGAACGCGGCGCGCTCCGATCACCGTCCGCGCGGCTTCTTCCAGCGGGCGGGTGACCGTGAGCAACATGGTTTGCGGCGCCAAGTCCCCGGCGTGCGCTAGGATCACGATGCGGGGAAAGGTCAATTCGGGATAGATGTTGCTCGGCAGGCGGAAGGCCGCGATGCCCCCCGCCACGATGAGCAGCGCAGTCAGCAGAAGTACCGCCCGGCTGTTGCGCCGGCAGATCCGGGCGATGTTCATGGCTTGACCCTGACCTTGGCGCGCTCTCCCAGGCCGTAGCCACCGGTGAGAATGATGGTATCCCCGGCCTCGACGCCGGAGAGCAATTCCACCTGCTGGGAGGTTTCCAGGCCCAGCTTCACGGGCACGGCCTCCGCGGTGTCGCCCGAGAGGCGATACACGACCGCCTGATTCTTCGCATCCCGATACACCGCCTGAGGCGGGACCACGAGCGTCTGGAGGTGAGTTTCGATGGGCACTTGAGCGGTCAGGAACATGCCGAGCTTCAAGCCCTGCCCCGGATTAGGGAAGCGGATCCGCACCGTTCCCACGTTGGTGGAGGCGTCCACGGCCGGGGAGACAGCTACGACGCGCCCTTTGAAATCATGGTCCAGAAACGCCTCGCTTCGGGCGGTGAGTTGGTCGCCGACGTGAAGGTGCGGCAGGTAAAGCGCCGGCACATTGCCGAAAAGTTCCAGCTTTCCCAAGGCGGCCACGTCCAGGATCGGCTGGGCAGCGGTTCCGTCCACCTGCTCACCGACGCTGACGAGGCGTTTGACGACTACCCCATCAAGCGGCGCTCGAACTTCCGTGCGCGCCAATTGCAATCGCGCCAGCGCCAGCGTCGCTTCCGCCTGGCGCACGGTGGCTTCCGCCACATTCGCCTGCATACGCGCGTCCTCCACATCGCGGCGAGCGGCAATGCCCCGTCCGAGGAGGTTTTCGTTGCGTTCCCGGTTGAGGCGAGCGTTCTCCAGGCTGGCTTTCGCCTGCGCCACGCCGGCCTCCGCCTGCTGGATCTGGTCGAGGAAAGACCGGTCATCAATCTTCGCCAGCAGGGCACCCGATTTCACGCTGTCGCCCTCACCCACTTCCATGCGCGCGACCCGCCCGGGCACCAGCGAGCTGACTTTCACATCCTGATTCGGCAAGGCGGCCAGCGTCCCGCTGACCGCAAGCGTCGAGCGGATGTCGGCGCGCGCGACGCGAGTCACGGTCACTTCCGCCACCACGGCGGGAGATTGGTCAGCGCTCTCGTCATCCGCAGAAGTCGGCCGGGCCCGGGAGCAGCCGAAGAGGAGAAGCAGTCCCAGCCCCGGCACGAGCCCACTGAGAGTTTTCCGGATCGGTACAAGTTTCATTTAATCGAGCGGTACCCCCACCATCTCTTCCAGAGCCGCAAACTGGCTTTGGAGGGCAAAGAGGCTATCGAGATAGCTACTCTCAGTGTCCTGAACATTCCTTTGCGCTTCCACGACGGCCAGGATCCCCACCTTGCCGGCCCGGTAGCTTTCCTCCGCCAGGCCTTCTAGCTGGCGGGCCACAGGCATGAGTTTATCGCGATAAAGCTCAACTTGGGTCTGCTGGGCCTGGAGGCCGAAGTATCCGGCTTCCACCCGCCCATTCACGGCGCGAGCCGTCGCCGCCAGTTCTCCCTCCAGCACACTCTGGCTGGCCAGGGACTGGGCAATCTCACCTTGATTGCGTTTGAAGAGCGGCAACTCCATTGAAACCTGACCGCGCGGGCCGGCGCGAAAGTCAGGCGGCGCGTTAAGATCGGTCCCGAATTCAAGGTCAAGGTTAGGGATTCGTTCTGCCTTAAGCAGGGCGCGCCGGCTCTGCTCGATCTTCTGTTCCTGCGCCAGCCGTTGGAGCTCGGGATTCGCCTGGCGGGCGCGCTCCTGGAGGTCAGCCAGGGAGAGAACCGAAGGAAGGTCCGAGAGGTGGCTGGAAAGCTCCCACTCGGTCGCCGGCGGCTCGTTGAGCAAAGCGTTGACTTGTGCCATCGCCACCCGCTCGCGTTGTTGCGCCACCTGCCGATCGGCCTCCGCCCGAGAAGCCCCGAGCTCGGCCTGGATCACCTCAAGTTGCGCCACATCGCCGGCTTCGAAGCGTTGCCGGGCAATCTCTTCCAGCCTCTGGGCGAGCTGCAATACCCGGGAAAGGCGGAGCGTTTCCTCATGCGCCAGGAGCGCGGTGAAGTAGGCCTCGCGAATGCTGCGCCTCACCTGGCGTCCCAGAGCGGCGATATCGGCTTCCGTGAGGGCGCCTTCCTGCTGCGCCAAGTCAATCCGCCGCTGGCGCTTGGAGCCGAGCTCGAGAGGCTGGGTGAAGAACAGGGCCTCATGCGGGGAGTCACGCAGGGCGGAAAAGTTCGCCGTGGGATTGGGCCGCTGCCGGGCGATTTGGATTCCTGCCAGGGCAATGCTGCGCCGTCGCCGGGCGGCGGCCAGATCGAGGTTCTGTTTATCCGCCAGTTCCAGCGCCGAGGCCAGCGTCAGGGGGCGAGGCGTTTCGGCTCCTCCCAACCCCATGCCTGCGATGAAAATCAGAAAAGTCGCTTGGAGCGTTCTTCGCGCCATGCACTACTCCGTCCGGTTGAGCTGGTTCGCACTTCCCACCCATTTCAGAATTGCTAGGAGAATAGCCTAAATGGGCCCGTTGGCGCTGAAGCCCGGGGTCAACCACTCGCAAAGAGTGCGATCTTTCTATATCCCCCACCCCCGCGGGACAATGGCGGGGCCGGGCATCGAGATCTACTCCACAAGGATCTCGCCCATGTCATACCAGCCGTCGTCTTGTCGGCCTTCAATCGCCAAACGAATCACCGGCTGCTCGGTCCGAGGGTCGAGAATAGCTATACGAACGCGGTAGGAGCCGGGTTTTAGGCTATCTGGAACGGTCAGGGTCTCATCCACGACCGCGTCACCGGGCAGCCACCGGCGGACATCGGCACGGGTTGTCACTACAGCGCTTCCCTGAGGGGAGAAGAGCTGCAAGGCCAGCGGGTATTCCCGATACACCGGCGCCACCCCGGCGTTCAACCACCACATGCTTATAGGAATCTTGCCGCCAGCCTTTGCCTTGGCTGGGTATTCCAGGCGCCGCAGGATGAACCGGTAACCCATCTTCTTTTGGAAATCCTCGAATTGCTGCTGCCACTCGGGGGGGACGGGGGTCGATTTGACATTCAGCGTGCTCACGTGCCAGCGCAGGGCCTGGTTAAGGATGTAGTCCACATCCCAGCCCTGCTGCTTCCAGTAGCCAGGCACCCAACAGGTTTCGAGCGAGACCGGGCTGCGCTCCCAAACGTTCTGGATTCCGGCTCGTACGACCTGCAAAGGGTAGAAGTCCAACATGTGCGACCACCTTCGGTGCCAGCTTTCCCAGTACTGGCTGCGCATGTCGCCCAGGCAGTCCAGCCGCCACCCCGCACCCTGCGATGTTCCGTAGGCGAGCCCCTCAAGTTGATCGAAGTTCATCAGCAGCGGAGTGTGCTTGAACGCTGCAATCCAGATATCGATCAGCGCCTTTTGGTGCTCGAACGACGGCATGTAATCGCTCCAGCCCTCGCCCCAGTAGCCGACGGAGGAGATGTCGACGCTGTCGAGGTCGGGATGGCCGTCGTAGCGCGCGCCAGCCGCGGCCACGAGTTCGCCCCAGTACTTCAGATAAAGAGGGTCGCTGGAGTCGGGCTGCCAGACGTCGCCGTCTTTGTCGGTGGGCCGGTTGGCGCGGCGCGCGCCGGAGTTTTGGTACCAGGCAGGTAGCGGATGCTTTTGGTCGTAAGGCATCAGCCGGAAGTCCAGAGCCTGGCCGTGCTTCCTAGCCGTGGCGAGAGCGTTGTCGATGATCTCCCAGCGGAACTCCCCGCGCTCCGGCTCAAGCGCCGACCAGAACCAGCGGCAGTAGGCAACGGAACTCGCCGGAAAATCCGGCTTTTCTGCCGCCGGGATGAGGTTCGTCGTGGGTCCCTCTTCGGACCATCGGAGGTTTTCATTCAGCGGGTCTCCGTTAAAGCGCTGGAAGGTCTGGATCCCCATGCCGGGATTCACCAGAACGTCCTGAATCTCCCGGGGGCGGATGATGGTGGTTTCGTTTGTGGTTTGCGCCACGCACACTGTGGCAGAAAAGAGCAGGCAAAGGGCCAGGAACCTGGAAGACATGATGACCTCGCTCGTGTCAAAGGCAGAACGGCGTTGCAGGACGCGAACGCCTGCAAGTCCAGAGCAGTATATATCGAGAAGGCGACAACAGGTGGGGTGAGAAGAGATTCCGGCCCGCCGATGGCAGGTGGCGGGCCGGAATAGAGTCAACCGAGAGAGCAATTCATTGGCAGCCGGAGAAAGCCACTACCGTGCTGACGTTCGTCGTCGTGCCCGGGATCACGGCAATTGAGCTGACCGTGGCCGGGCTCGGCACCGAGGAAGTGCAACTGGGTGCCACGGCGTTCAAGTTGTAATTGACAGGGGCAGCCGCCGGAGCCGCGTAAGTAACAGAGCCGCTACTGAAAGTTCCCACTTGCGGGTTGCTGGCCGGAACTGGTAATGAATAGTTATAGCAGTCGGTCGAGGCCGGACAGGGGGGTGCCGCTGGGGTCGGCGTGGCTGTGGTGGTGAATGTCGGCGGCTGCATCAGCGCGCCGAAGATCGGAATCGTCATCCACTGGGTTGTGCCGCCCGTCGGCGTGGCCTGCTGCAGCGCCGAGAGCGTGACATCGGCCGCGAGCGCGCCGGAGGCTCCCGCGCTCGTCACCTGGCCGGCGAGGGTGGCAGGCATTGTGGGCGCAGTTCCCTCCGGCACCAGTGCGACGGCATTACTGCCGTTGAGTGCTGTTCCCACCGGGACACCAAACACCACCGTGGCGTTGTAGGTCACGTCCGTCCCGGGACTAGGAACGAGCCACGCTGCGGCCACCAGGTTGAAGGGGTTGGTGGAATCCAGTGGGCAGAAAATGAAGGCCCCCGTACTGTCCGTCGTCGTCGAGCGAACCACGCGGTTCAGCGTGGCGTCGTCGGGATCGGGCTGTTCGAGCATCACGGCAGCTCCGCCCACGGGCGCGTTCGCGTTGCTCGCGTCCACGACCGTCCCACCAATGACGTTCGTGTTCGGGGAAACGACCCCAGCGCGCACCGTCGGCTTCAGGCGAAATTGCCCATTCCCCTGGCGTAGGATCGAGGCACAAGCGTCGAAATCGAGGTTGATGTCCGCCGCCTGACCGTCTTGCAGATCGATCCCACCGCCCGCAATCTGGCCGGGGGGAACCTTAATTCCGGTCTGCGCCTCACTGCTCAAAAGCAGCGTTTGGGGCGAATCGCCGGAAGGCACCACGCAGTTGAATGCCCCCACGCCGCACTGGTTGTTGCTGGGACCTGACGCCGCATTGTTCGCGAGCAGGTAGAGCCGGATCTGCTGATACTTCCCGATTGGCAAACCGCTTGCCGAGCCCAGCGTCTGGCTCAGGATACAAGTTCCAGCGCCGGGCAGGTGGAGCAGGTCAATCTGCTTGGGCGAACTGCTCAGATCAACCAGGGTCACCCAGCCACTGTCGGTCTCCGAAGCGGCGCTCGAGATGTGGGCCGTCACTTTTGTGACCGTTACGTAGACGTGGTCAAAACTGGTGGCGCACGAGGGAGGATCGCTGATCGTGGTCTGAACCGTTCCAGTCACTCCCGGTGCTGTAGGCATCGTGCTGCTGCCGCATCCCATCAGGGTTGCGGCAACCACGAGAGCCGCGATCCCGAGCCAAACGTGAATGCGCGCGAGAGAATTCGCCGTCATCATGAACTGCCTCCTGAGGGTCCTTTATGTTGTAGAAAACCTCGCCACAGTTGCCGAATGAGTGTGCAGCAAGCCACAGACCAAAGGCCCAGGCCGTAAATACTTGATAATGCGCACGTTGAGCGCCAAGAGCGGAGCGTGGTGGAGGAATTCCCTACACCTACCATGTAAGAATTTGCACTTCTGCCCAGGCCAGCCCCGCTGCCATTTAGAAGAGTCTTGGCGGTACGAGGTTGTATCATGCTTCCCTCGTCGAAGTCGACGGAGAGCGGGCCCGCCGATTCCCGCCTTAGAGCGGCAGTGCCACGGGGCGTTTTTCTCGCGCGGAGATCTCCGACGCAAAGCAAATCTCGTGGGTCAAGGCTGCATCTTCGAGGTTGGCGTGGGATTCGCGGTTGCTCAGGATGCAGTCCACGAAATGGCTAACCTGAGCTTTGAACGGGTGGTGGGAAACATCTCCACTGTCCGGTAGGATGGTGGGAATCGTGGCCCAGCCGTTTTGGCCCACCCAGCGCTTGGAAAAGACCTGGTTGTTCCGGACCGAACCCTTTTCGCCCAGCAAGAGAATGTTGAACAGGTAAGGCATGACACACTCGACCGAGGAGGCTGTCTTCCCCACCGTGCCATCCTCGAACCTGACCAGGGTGACGCTGTTCGGTTCGTATTCGTACTTGAGGGGGTTGTGGGGGCTGAAGTTCGAATAGGCGGAAACCTCCACGGCCCGCTTGCCCATGAACCAGCGCAGGCCGTCCACAGCATGGCACCCGCCGGTCAGGAGGCTGCTTCCCCCGATTTCCTTTTTGACGTTCCATTCGTACTGGGCGTACTGGGGTCCGAGGCCGTGGAAGTAGTCAACCTCCGCGTAAAGCAGCGAGCCGACGACGTCGTCCTTAAGCATGGCCTTAATGGTCTCGAAGAGCGGGTTCCAGCGCAGGACAAAGCAGACGACGGTCTTCACTTTGGCGGCGCGGACAGCCGCCTGCAACTTGCGCAGTCCGGCAAGGTCCAGAGCCACAGGCTTCTCGAGCATCAGGTGCTTGCCGGCCTGAGCCGCCGCCGCTCCCTGCTCTACGTGCAGATGGTGAGGTGTGGCAATCGAGACGATGTGAATGTCCGGTGAGGCGAGCATCTCTTCCAGCCGGTCGAAAGGCCGGCAACGGGCGAGCTTCAGCTCCGCCGCCCGCGCGGCAGCTCGCGCCTTTTCGCGACTGACGATCGCTCGCACCTCCGTGTGCGGGTTCGCCTCGAAAGCCTGGATGTGCGATCCTGCCACCCAACCCGAACCGATGATGCCCACGCCCAGTTCTTTCATGATGCCCTCCGGCGTTCAAAGAATCAGTGACGAGTGACACGAGCCGCGACAGAAGCCGCGGCAGAGTCACTTGCTCTCGCTGTCAAGTCGAGCGGTGGGGAAAATTCTAAGCCAAAAGGCTGTATTCTGCGAGCGAGTTTACTGGCTCAATGAATGAGTGACCTGGCAGGGCGTTCGAGGATTGTTGCAGTGCTGGCCCCGGCCGTTCGCGTGAGCAATCCCTCGCGGCCTTGACCTCGCGCTCCGGCGGCGGTAAATTCCGGCGCGAGCCGCGCGTTCCTGCAGGTTCAGAGTTGGCGCGGACGAATCGGCCGTCGTCTCACAGAGACTTCGGAGAGGCGGTAACTCATGCAGACCCTCAACACGCTTTCCCGACGTGAACTGCTGGGCAAAGTCGCGGCCCTTGGTGGCGCAGCCTTCGCCTGCCGCTTGGGCGGAGTCCGCGCCGCGGTGGGCTACAGAGTCTGTGTGATAACTGCCGCTTGACACCTTTGTATAATGCGGTCAGGAGGCCGCGATGAGATTTCTTCCCTACAGTCCCGATCAAGCTTACTTGTTGCCGCCGAGTGTGCGCGAGGTGCTGGG
>Ga0315282_10004274_pt1 | contig 24954 bp, 22 predicted proteins | sample YL17G07_20_MG_FD_203693 | JGI IMG/M metagenome (GOLD analysis project Ga0315282, IMG submission 203693) | Sediment microbial communities from Yellowstone Lake, YNP, Wyoming, USA - YL17G07_20 | ecosystem: Environmental > Aquatic > Freshwater > Lake > Sediment | place: USA: Wyoming | collected... | reverse complement strand
GGTCAGGTTTTCCTGGGCCTTGCGGGTATATTGGCGGGCCAGGGACCGGGCGTGGTCCAGAGAGCCGTATTTATTGAGCAGGGTGCGCAACTCCTGGGCCATTTCCGGAATCAAGTTCTTGGCCATCTCCTGGAGCCTCTCCCGGTCCCGGGGCTCGGCCTGGGACAGGGCATGGATCAGGGGCAGGGTGATGCGGCCCTCCCGCAGGTCGGCGCCCACCTCTTTGCCCAGTTGCTTCTGGTCGCCGGTGTAGTCGAGGATGTCGTCCACCAACTGGAAGGTGATGCCGAGATTCAGGCCCATCTGGGCCAGGGCCTCCTCCTGGGCCGGCGGGGCTCCGGCCAGGATGCCGCCGATCTGGCAGGCCGCGGACATGAGGATGGCGGTCTTGCGGGTGATGACCTCGAGGTATTGCGCTTCATTAAGATTGAGGTTGCCGGCATGGATCAACTGGAGGATCTCGCCTTCGGCCATCTGGGTGGTGGCCTGGGCCAGGACCTGGAGGATCTTCAGACGGTCGGTGGTCACCGCCAGGGACAGGGCCTTGGACAGGAGGAAATCCCCCACCAGGATGACGGCATGATTGCCCCAGATGTTGTTGGCGGTAGTGGTCCCCCGGCGCACCTGGGCGGCGTCGATGACGTCGTCGTGCAGCAGCGTGGCGGCATGCAGGTACTCGAAAATAGTGGAGAAATCGGCCAGGTTATTGCTGTGATGCCCGCACATCCGGGCGGCCAGGATGAAGAGGAGCGGCCGGACGCGCTTGCCCCCGGAGAGCAGGATGTGCCGCCCCACCTCGGCGATGAGGGGCACGTGGGTCTGGAGATTGGCGGCCAGGGCCGCGTTGATGGCGGCGATATCCGTCTTCAGGGCAGCCTTCAATTGCACTTTCGCCGCGGATTTAATCACGTGAATAAATTAACTTACATCCCTTGGGAAGTCAATTCTTTATGCCTCACGCCAGGTCGCAACTGCGCTAAGAAATAAAGGGGCATTAAAGGTGGCGGGCGGGGACGCCCGCCCTACCAGCTGCTTACTCGACAATTTCCCCCACCAGATCGTAGGGCAGGGTCCGGGTGAGGCGTACCGACTGGATCTCTCCCACCCGACCGGTGCCGGCGGTGATATACACCTGGCCGTCGATGTCCGGGGCCTGGCTGGCCAGGCGGCCGCTGAGGAGATAGTCGGACTCCGGGCTGAGCCCTTCCACCAGCACCGGCTGCACCGTGCCCACCAGGGCCTTGAGGCGCGCCCTGACGATCCCGGCCTGGAGGGCCTTCAGGATCCGGGCCCGCTGCCGGGCCAGCCGCCGGGGCACCCTGCCGGCCAGACGGGAGGCCGGGGCGCCCTCCTCGGGGCTGTAGAGAAAGACCCCCAGGTGGTCGAAACGCACTTCCTCAATGAGTTCCTGCAGGGCCTGGAAGTGGGCCTCGGTTTCGCCGGGAAAGCCCACCATCACCGTGGTGCGGAGCGTGACGCCGGGAAGGCGCTCCCGAATCAGGCGCACGGTGTCCAGGATGTGCTTGCGGTTATAGCCCCGGCCCATGCGCCTGAGAACCTCATCGTGGCCGTGCTGGATGGGCAGGTCCAGATATGGTGTGATGCGGGGCTCGGCCGCCATGGTTTCCAGCAACTGCGGGGTAATCCGGGCCGGGTGGCTGTACATCAGGCGAATCCATAGGAATTCAGGAATTTGCCCCAGTTCCCGGAGGAGCGCCGGCAGCCCGGGGTGCCCCGGTTGCTCCAGGCCGTAGGCGGTGGTGTCCTGGGCCACCAGGATCAGCTCCCTGACCCCGGCGGCGGCCATGGCCTCGGCTTCGGTCACCAGGGTGGCCAGGGGCCGGCTGCGGTAAGGGCCCCGGATTGACGGGATAACGCAGAAGGTGCAGCGGTGGCTGCAGCCTTCGGCGATCTTCAGATAGGCCAGGTGCCGGGGCGTAGCGGGGTAACGGGGCTGGGGGTCACAGTAACCGTAGGGCGGAGCTTGGTAAATGAGGCGCGCCGCCCCGGACTCCGGTCCCCGGTCTAGAATCTCTAACAACGCCGGAAAATCGTGGACCCCGATAAAATAGTCGACTTCCGGCAGTTCGGCGGCCAGGGCCTCGCCATGCCTCTGTACTAGGCAGCCCGCAACCACTAAGCGTTTGGCCGGGTCGGCCTCCTTGTGGCGGGCCAGCTCCAGGATGGTGTCCACCGCCTCCCGGCAGGCCTCCTGGATGAAGCCGCAGGTGTTCACCAGGAGTAGTTGGGCGGCCTCGGGCGAATCCACCACCACCCAGCCGCTTTGAGTCAACCGCCCCAACATGATCTCCGTGTCCACCAGGTTTTTGGGACAGCCCAGGGAGACCGTGTAAACCCGTTTTTCGTTTTTCGTTTTTGGTTTTTCGTTATTCAGAACGTAACCTGCACTGTAGGGGCGACCCGCTGGGTCGCCCGCAATCTGGCGGTAGCCGCAGGCTTTAGCCTGCGCTGGCACAGGCTGGAAAGCCTGTGCCACCAAATCTATGGTTGGCGGCCCGCGTCCGCCTTTACTGCTCACTCCTCACTGAAAAGATATCACCGTCCAGGTATCCATCGCGGCGAACATCAACACCCAAAAGGCCAGTTGGATGACGACGGCATAACGACAGCGCCGCTGGGTGACCAGCACCCGCTCATCCAGGGCCTTCATAAAATTATACATTACCGCGCACTCCAGGGCAAAGGGGGCGAAGCCCAGGTAGCCCAGGAGCGGCATCTCGAAGACCTTGGCGAAGTTCAGGACCGGTAGGGTATAGACCCATTTGGCCGTGGCCGGATAGTTCCAGGCCTCCCACCACAGGCCGCAGCAGAGCCCGGCGGTCAGCAGGCAGAGGTGCTCCCGGCGCTCGCCGTCGAGCCAGGCCTGGATCAGGGAGCGACCGCCCAGCAGCTTGACGAAGGGGTCCAGGAGAAAAAAGCAGGCGCCCCAGATTAGCGGGAAGGCATAATGGGGAAAGACCAGCGGCAGGATTACCATCGCGGTCCCCAGCAGGAGTGCTAAAGGCTCCCAAGCAAAAGGCAACTTGACGGGCCGGCCCCGGACTCCCCGCCGGGCCCCCAGGGCCGAGAGCGCCTCGGCGGCCAGCAGGACGCCGGGCAGCACCGTGGCGAAGGCCAAGGCGTAGCCCGGCCAGCGCCCCCAGGGATTGGCGATGACGCCCTCATAACCCCAGTTTTTCAAGACTAAATTAAAGGCTTCAAAAACCAGCCAGACACTCACGGACCAGAAGGCCATGCGGAGCAGGTCCCGGGGCCGGTCCAGCAGCCAGGAGTCTCCCCGCAGGCGGTAAAGGAGCCCGTCCAGAAATAGGATCAACGGATACCAGGCGAAGAAGAAGAGCCACTGGAGAATATTCGGTTGTCCCAGGGCGGCGCCCGCCAGGCCCACGCCCCACAGGCCTAGGGCCAGAAAAATCCCGCCATGTGCGAATTTTCTTTTAGTAAGCATATGTTCCCTTAGATGTTAATGATAACAGTATCTTAACGAAATGCAAAGAGGCGCCGCCAGCCGGAAATATGTCAACCATGCATTTTTCCCTTGATTTGCCGGAAAAATGTTGCTATAGGACAAAATTACCGGGTTTGTCGGCTACCTCAGGGGGAGGATAAGTCAATTATTTCCGGACCTGAAACCGCGCAGTCTCGCACCAATCGGTGAAAGGACGCCATATGCTCTCTTGGCTGATGGGGATAGTCCTGTGTCTGGTTTTGCTGGCGGGATGCGGCGGCAACGCCAATCTGGTGAAGATGGAGCCGATGCCCGAGGAGACCGTGGCCCTGGCCCCGGACGTGCCGGATGAAGCCCTGACCGAAGAACTGAACAGCAAGCGCCTGGAAGAGCTTTACGCCAAGAGCGGCATCCCCGGCTGGGACCCCAGTCTGGAAGAAGAGTTGAAGCAGTGGGAACATCAGGTCAAGTTTGATGTGCCCATCCAGATGAATAAGCAGGTGCGGGCCTATCTGGTCTATTTCTCCACCGAGCGCAAAGAGATTATCCGCAATTATCTGGCCCGGTCCACCCGCTATCTCCCCATGATCAAGGGAGTCTTCGAGGAATACGGCCTGCCGGAAGATTTGGCCTTTCTGGCCATGATCGAGTCCGGCTTCAACAACAAGGCCACCTCCCCGGCGGCGGCCGCGGGCATGTGGCAGTTCATCAAGGGCACCGGCCTGCGTTACGGGCTGGCCATCGACAGTTATGTGGACGAGCGTCGGGACCCGGAGAAAGCCACCCGGGCCGCGGCCAAATACCTCCTGGACCTCTACAAGCAATTCGGTTCCTGGTATCTGGCGGCCGCCTCTTACAACTGCGGCGAAGGCCGGGTGCAGCGGGAGTTGGACCAGAGCAAGCATAAGAATTTCTGGGAGCTCTCGGCCAACATGTGCCTGCCCACCGAAACCAAGAATTACGTGCCCCAGATGATCGCGGCCACTATCATCGCCAAGAACCCGGAGAAGTTCGGCTTTAAAAACGTGCCTTATCAAGGCCCCATGAGAGTTGACAAGGTGCAGGTGAATGAGCCCACTTCCCTGAAGGCCGCGGCCTTTGCGGTCAATATGCAGGCGGACGATATTCAGGTCCTGAACCCGGAGCTGCTGCGGGGCGTCACGCCACCGGACAGCCCCAATTACGCCCTGAACCTGCCGCCCAACAGCAAGGAGCTCTTCACCCGCAACATCACCCTGGCCCGCATCGAGAACCCGGCGGTGGCCTCCCGTCCGGTGCAGACCGCCAGGAGCAACAGCCGCCAGTATTCCCACAGCCGCAGCCAGGCCTCCCACCAGACAGCCGGCACTCCGGCCACGCCGAAGGCCGGCGCCAAACCCAAGACTTATGCCAAGGGCAGTCAGAAATCCTCGTCTGGCGCGGTTTACGCCAAAAAAGGCAAGGCCCCTGAGGCCAAAGAGGCCCCCAGCGCGGTGCAGGCCAGCCTGTTTGGCGGCGTAGCCGCGGCGCCTAAGCATGGCACCGCCAGCAAGGCCAACGGGCATCCTCAGTCTGCGGCCAACGGCAAGGCCAAGGGCAAGACGACAAGTGCCAAGGCCGCCGACAAAAAGGGCGATGCGACCGGCAAGACCGCCGCCAAGACCAAAACTGTTAAAAAGAGCGGGGCTCCGGCCGGCAAATCCAAAGATAAGTATTCCAAGGCCAAATCAGTGGCCTTGTTCACCGCCAAGGCGCAGTGACCGGTAAAAAAGGGACCTCAGGGCGCCGCCTCGCAGAACCAGGGGAAGGGGTCACCACCCTCCCGGACCAAAGGTAGCAGTCCCGGCAGCCTGAAACTGGCCCAAAAGGGCGAGGTCCCGGCCAAAAGCGCCAGCCGCTAGCTCCGGACACCCGCTGGAAACCTCGTTAATCTCCAGCCTTCCAACCGATTCGCCAAAATATTTTTGCCCACCCCCTTGATTTTCCCGAAATAATAGTTAAAATCTCCTCGATTAGCACTAATCATTAGAGAGTGCTAACAACAAGACGCCCCTAATTTACCGCAGAGGAGGTTTTATATGAAGGTTAAACCCTTGAACGATCGGGTCTTGGTCAAGCGGACCGAGGAGTTGCAGGTCACCAAAGGCGGCATCGTCATCCCGGACAGCGCCAAAGAGAAACCCATCGAAGGCAAAATCGTGGCCGTGGGCCCCGGCAAGATGAGCGAGCAGGGCCAGCGTATGACCCTGCAGGTCAAAGCAGGCGACCGGGTCCTGTTCGGCAAGTACGCCGGCACCGAAATCAAAGTCGAAGGCGAAGAGTACCTGATGATGCGGGAAGAGGATATTCTAGCCATTCTCAGTTAATTTCAGCCATTCCCCAACGGCATCAGCTTTGCAAATTTCCCAGTTATCATTAAAAGGAGGACGGTACTAACATGGCTGCTAAAGAGATTAAATATGACATCAAGGCCCGGGAGGCTATGCTCCGGGGCGTCAATACCCTGGCCGACGCGGTGAAGGTCACCCTGGGACCCAAAGGCCGTAACGTCATTCTGGATAAGGCCTTCGGCGCCCCGGCCATCACCAAGGACGGCGTCACCGTGGCCAAGGAGATCGAACTGGAGGACAAGTTCGAGAACATGGGGGCCCAGATGGTCAAGGAAGTGGCCTCCAAGACTTCGGATGTGGCTGGCGACGGCACCACCACCGCCACCATCCTGGCCCAGGCCATCTACCGGGAAGGCTCCCGTTTGGTGGCCGCCGGCACCAACCCCATGGCCCTGAAACGGGGCATCGATCAGGCCGTGGTCGCGGTGGTGGCCGAGCTGCATAAGATCTCCAAGCCCACCAAAGACCAGAAAGAGATCGCCCAGGTCGGCACCATCAGCGCCAACAACGACGTCTCCATCGGCAACATCATCGCCGACGCCATGGCCAAGGTGGGCAAAGAAGGGGTCATCACCGTCGAAGAAGCCAAGGGCATGGAGACCACCCTGGAAGTGGTGGAAGGCATGCAGTTCGACCGGGGCTACATCTCTCCCTATTTCGTCACCAACCCCGAGAAGATGGAAGTCAACCTGGACGAGGTCGTCATCCTCATCAACGAAAAGAAGATCAGCGCCATGAAGGACCTGCTTCCCCTGCTGGAGCAGATCGCTAAAATGGGCAAGCCCCTGCTTATCATCGCCGAGGACGTGGAAGGCGAGGCCCTGGCCACCCTGGTGGTCAATAAACTGCGGGGCACCCTGCAGGTGGCCGCCGTCAAGGCCCCGGGCTTCGGCGACCGCCGCAAGGCCATGCTGGAAGACATCGCCATCCTCACCGGCGGCCAGCTGATCTCCGAAGACATGGGCTGGAAGCTGGAAAACGTCACCCTGAAAGAGCTGGGCACCGCCAAGCGCATCAACATTGACCGGGACAACACCACCCTCATCGACGGCGGTGGTGACCGAGCGGCCATCGAAGGCCGGGTGAAACAGATCCGGGTCCAGGTCGACGAGACCACCTCCGACTACGACCGGGAAAAGCTCCAGGAGCGCCTGGCCAAGCTGGTGGGCGGCGTCGCGGTGATCCGCGTCGGCGCGGCCACTGAGATCGAAATGAAAGAGAAGAAGGCCCGGGTGGAAGACGCCCTGAATGCTACCCGCGCCGCGGTGGAAGAAGGCATCGTCCCCGGCGGCGGCGTCGCCCTGCTGCGCTGCGCCCCGGCCCTGGACGCCATGAAGCTGAAGAACCACGACGAGGAGCTGGGCGTCAAGATCATCCGGCGGGCCCTGGAAGAGCCCATCCGCCAGATCGCCAATAACGCCGGCTCCGAAGGCTCCGTGGTGGCCGAACACGTCAAGGCCGAGAAGGGCGGCATGGGCTTCAACGCCGAAACCGGCGTCTACGAAGACCTGCTGGCCGCGGGCGTCATCGACCCCACCAAGGTGACCCGCTACGCCATCCAGAACGCCGCCTCGGTGGCCGGACTCCTCATCACCACCGAAGCCATGGTGGCCGAGAAGCCCAAGAAGGAAGCCCCGATGCCCCCCATGGGCGGCGGCGGCATGGGCGGCATGGAAGGGATGTACTAATAGACCGGGGACGGAGGACGGGAGACGGGGTGTAGCACAGGCGCCTCGCCTGTGATTCCTCTCCCCCAACTTAAAATGTAGGGTGCGCACTGCGCACCAAAACGCAGGGGCGACCCGTTGGGTCGCCCCTGCTTCATTTATACCGGGTTGGGTGTCTTTCGGGGCTTCCGCTCCTAACGGGGGGGAAGCCCCGGATTCACCTGGACTATTGCGGTGGTTTCTTCTTTTCCGGCTGCTTGGCCGGCGCCGGCGCCGGTTTCGGAGGCGGCGGAGCCGGTTTGGGCGGCGGCGGCGCCGGGCGAGGCGCAGCGGCCGGTGGTGGCGATGGCCTGGGTGGTGCGGCCGACGGCGCCGGCCGCGAGGGTGCGGGAGCCGGCGTCGGCCTGGATGGGTTTACCGAAGGCGTCGGCCGGGACGGCGTCGGACTCGGTGTGGGCCGGGAAGGGGTCACCGAAGGGGTCGGCCGCGAGGGCGCAGGAGTCGGCGTCACCGACGGAGTGGGCCGCGACGGGGTCGTGGTCGTGGTCGGTCGAGACGGCGTCACCGAGGGGGAAGTCCCAGGCCGGGAAGGTGACCCAAACGAACCCGCCGGCGGGCCGGACGGTTTAGGAGTAGTCGGCGCCGTGGGTTTGGGTGGAGTCGGGGCCGGCGTCGGCGGCTTATGCACCGCAGGAGGCGCCGATGGCGGTTTAGGCGCCACCGGAGGATGGGTCACCGGCGGTTTGGTGGTTGACGGCGCCGGAGTGGTCGGTTTGACCGTCGGCGTGGCCGGTTTTTCTCCTGCCGGTGGATGAGCCGGTGTGGCCGGCTTGGTTCCAGGAGTCACCAAGCCCGGCTTGGCGCCCGGAGGTGTCGGTTGGGTCGGTGCGCCAGGTTTTCCGGTAGTCGGCGGCGCCCAAGGTTTCTCCCCGGGAGTAGCGCCCGGTTTGGCCCCTGAGGGCTGCGCCCCCGGCTGTACCAAGCCCGGACCGCTGGCTGGCGGTTTAAATCCAGAAGGTGGACCGGCTGACGGTTGGCCAGGTTGGAGCGGCGGTTTCCCTGTGGTGGGGGCCGTACCCGGCGGTGAGCCCGGTTTTGCCCCTGGGGTCACAAAACCCGGCTTGCCGCCCGAAGGTGGGCCAGCCGGCGGCTGGCCGGGCGTGACCGGCGGTTTACCCGGCGGTGCGCCCGGGGCGACCCCAGGCTGCACTCCCGGGTGGACCGGAGGCTTGGCCCCAGGAGGTTGCGCCCCCGGAGGAACGGCAGCCGGCGTCCCCGGTTTGACTCCAGGCGAGGGCGTACCAGGAGGAACGGTCGCCGGCGTACCCGGCTTGGCTCCCAGCGGCGGCTGCGGTCCGGGTTTCGTCCCGGGCGGAGGCAGATTTTTGATCTGTTGCTGCATGTTCGGAGTAAGCGGCTTTTCAGCTTTGGTGCTGACCGGAGGTTTTCCCAGTCCCGGAGCCTGGGCGGGCTTAACGGCAGGCCCCACCGGAGGCTTGCTCAGGGTACTGGGGGGCAGGGGCTTGACATTGGGCGGCGGCTTGATGGTGTTGGGTTTTCCCAGGTTGGCCTGGGCGTTCTTGATGGTCGCCGGATCACCATGGATCGGTTTGTTCGGCGGCAGGGGTTTGCCTTGGGCCAGTGACGTGGGGGTGATATTTTTGATGTGGGTGCTCTTGTCAATCACCGTGGTGGGCGCCGACACATTCTTAATTTTGGTGATGTTGACCGAATTGTTATTAATGGTCTGATTCACCACGGTCTGGTTGACGTTGGTGACCTGTGAGATGTAAGCGGGCGGCGGCCCCCAACTATAGGTGCCCAAGGCGGCTACGGCAGAGGCGGCCGCGGCTACCCCCACCAGGTCCACCGGCAGAAATGGCGCGGCACTGGCATAATTGAGAACCGGGGCCGTCTGGTCGTAAGCCACTGGCAGATACTCCGGGGGCGCCAGACAAGAGCTGCATTGGGCGTAAGAATAACCGGGAGCATAAGGCTGTCCGAACCCCGGTAACATCGAGGCCGCGCTGACAAAGGTCCAGCAGGGAATGCAGGGTTCCGGCGGCGGCGGGGCGTATCCCGGCCCCGGCGGGAGATAGGCCGGCGTCATTTCCGGGGGATAGACCGGCTCCGGCAGATAGCCGCCGGCGGGCTCCATGGGCGGAGGAGGAGCCGCAGGCAGAGGTTCGGGTGGCGGATAGGCCGGAGGCGGTGCGGCCGGGACCGGCTCCGGCATGGCGACGGACCTGGCCTTTTTCACCCGGGGAGGCGGTATGGGCGCCCAACCCGCATACTCGTCGCTGGTCTTAAAACTGACGGTATTGGGATACCAGGTCCGGCCCGGGATCCAGATCCAGCGGCCCTGGCTGCTTAAGGCCCAGTTGCCGTAGTGGTAGGTGGCCCAGCCCCAGGGCTCCGTGGTCTCGAACATAAAGCCTTGCTCCGTGGGAGTCCAACGGCCGTCCACATAAGGCCGGAAACTAGCCTCGACAGCTTTGGGGGGGGCGCTGGTGGGGTCCTGGGTGGGATACCAGGCCGGCCCATAGTCCGGGTCCTCGTACCAGTTGCCCAGGTTTTTCAGTTCGTCGTAAAAAATTGCGGCGTCTTCCATGTCGGCCCGAGCCGGTTGACTGGCAAACAGGGCGAGGCTAACGGATGCAGCCAGAGTTAGGAAGACTATGACACCGGGGAGAAATCGCCTTGGTCGCATGAAGTGCTCCTCTAAAGGGTGGACGGTTTGCCGCTTCTGGCCTGACCCAGAAGTTTATGATCAGACAACAAAATTTGAGTGGGCCAAAGGGGTTTGGCTCCTGATAATTTAAGGCCTTAACAACAAGATAATCCGTTTAACTGGGCCAAGCCCCCAAGCGTCCGGGTATTCTATAGGATAAGAGAAAAATGCGCAAAAAATTCTTGCCATCCTGACATAAACAACGGAGGGATTAGATACAAACTTGAGGAAAAAAATGATCTCGGGGGTAATGACAGGTGCGACCAAGCTGGTCGCACCTTTTCTTGTATTTAGTGGCACCGGTTTCTAACCGGTGGACCCTAAGCCAGCACAGGTTGAAAACCTGTGCCACCATTCTTCTTAACTCTCCGCGGCCTTAAGCGCCGGCTGGTAAAATTTTTGGGAATACTCCTTCACCATGCGGCGGGCGCTGAAGGCGGGACCGACGCTTTTCATGGCCGCCTTCATCTTTTGCACCCAGTCCACGGGAATGCCTTCGTCGTTCACTTTATAATAGAGCGGCACCACTTCCTGTTCCAAGATCGAATATAAGGACTCGGCATCCCGGGCGTCATCGGCTTCCTGGCCGCCGAAGGTCCAGCCATTGTGGCCGTTATAACCTTCCAGCCACCAGCCGTCCGGGATGCTCAGGTGCAGCACCCCGTTGATGGCGGCCTTCATGCCGCTGGTGCCGCAGGCCTCCAGCGGCGGTCGCGGGTTGTTGAGCCAGACGTCCACCCCGTGGACCAGGTATTGGGCCAGTTGCTCCCCGTAATCCTCCACGAAGGCGATGCGGCCCCCCAACTCCGGGTCCCGGGCATGGTTGAAGATGCGCTGCAGGATCTGCTTGCCCGGGTCGTCGGCGGGATGGGCCTTGCCGGCAAAGATGATCTGCAGGGGCCGCCAGGGTTCATTGAGGAGCCTTTTCAAGCGTTCCAGATCGGTGAAGATCAGGTCGGCCCGCTTGTAGGTGGCAAAGCGCCGGGCAAAACCGATGGTCAGGGCCGAGGGGTCCAGCAAGGCCCCGCCCACCACCACATTGCCCAAGCCGATGCGGTCTTCCACCCAGCGCCGCCGGGTCTGTTCCCGGATGTAATTGATCAGCTTGATTTTCTGCCGATAGTGCAGGCCCCAAAATTCTGCCTCAGGGATATCTTCCACCACCTCCCAGACCGCCGGGTCGTCATGATTCGCCAGCCAATCTCCGTCCAGGCAGCGGTCACAGCGCCTCTCTATCTTGGCCTCGACCCAGGTGGGCACGTGCACCCCGTTGGTAATATGGTCGATGGGGACCTGCTCCACCGGCAGCTCCGGCCACAGCGGCTGCCACATGCGCCGGGAGACCTCGCCGTGTTTGCGGCTGACGGCGTTGTGATATTGGGAGAGGCGCAAGGCGAAGGCGGTCATGTTAAAGCCGGCGCCGGGCGGGTCCGTGGGCGAGGTCCCCAATTTGAAGAAGTCGTCCCGGGTCAGGTCCATCAAGGGGTAGCAATGGCAGATATATTTATCCACCAGGTCAAAAGAAAAGACGTCGTGGCCCGCCGTCACCGGGGTGTGGGTGGTGAACACCGAGGTGGCTCGCACCTGCCGCACCGCCTCTTGATAATCCATCTTGTCTTCCACCCGCTCCCTAATTCTTTCCAACAGGGCAAAGGCCGGATGGCCTTCATTCAAGTGCAGGACCGAGTGCTTGATGCCCATTTGGGCCAGCATTTCGCTGCCGCCGATACCCAGGACGATTTCCTGGAGCAGGCGCTGTTCCAGATCACTGATATAGAGATGGTTGGAGATCTTACGGTGGGCCGGATCGTTAATTTCCAGGTCGGTATCCATCAGATAGAGGGGGATGCGGCCGACCATCACCTGCCAGACCGCCACGTGGATGGGGGGGTCGGTGAAAGGCACCTGGACCGCGAGATGCTCCCCCTGGTCGTTCAGAACCCGGGTGATGGGCGCCGCGTCCCGATCCAATACTTCGTCCACGGACTCCTGCCAGCCCTCGGCGTTGATCCTCTGGTGGACATACCCGTCGGGATACATGAAACCCACCGCCACCATGGGGATTCCCAGGTCGCTGCATTCTTTGAGGTGATCCCCGGCCAAAAAGCCCAGCCCCCCGGCATAAAAGGGCAGGGACCGGTGCAGTCCGTACTCCAGGGAGAAATAGGCGATGGGATAACACTCGGCGGCCGTGATGGTTTCGGTAAACCAGCAGACCTGGACCTGGGTCTGCCGGCGGAATTCGGTCAGCACCGCCTCATATTGGTCCACATATTCCGGGTTGCCGGCCGCGGCCTCCAGGGTGGCCTGGGGCAGAATTTTCAGCAGCTTTACCGGGTTATGGCCGGTGGCCTTCCAGGCCATGCGATCCAGCCTTTTAAAGAGCATCCGGGCGGCGGGATGCCAGCTCCACCAGAGATTGTAGGCCAACTCCCCCAGTCCGGCGATTCGGGCCGGTAAATTGGGGAACCGATTGCTGACATCGTCCACGGCAGCGTTCCTCATGTTGAGTAAGTGATTAAATCAATTAGGATATTTTTAGCGACACGGGTTTCTTTAAAGAAAATAAGGACTATATCGAAGAAGGCAAGGGCCGGAGCGCCGGAAGCGGCCCGGATTGACATCCGGGCCGGGGTATCTATCTTAATGCTAAATTGAGGCAGGCGAAAGGAATTTACATGAAAATTCTGGTGGTCTATTACTCAATGTACGGACATGTACTGGATCTGGCCCATTCGGTGCTGGCAGGGGTCAAGTCGGTGGCCGGAGTGGAGGCGGTTTTACGCCGGGTCCAGGAATTTGCCGAAATTGAACGGGATATCCCCAAGCACGAACACGCCCTGGCGGTGTGGCACCGCCAGCAGGAGATCCCGGTCTGCACCCTAAACGACCTGAAAGAGGCGGACGGCATCATTTTCGGCACGCCGACGCGCTACGGCAATATGACGGCGCAGATGAAGCGGCTGTTCGATTCGACGGTCGAGCTCTGGCTGCAGGGGGCCTTCGAGGGCAAGCCCGCCGGCGTCTTTACCTCTACGGCCAGCACCCATGGGGGCCAGGAGACTACCTGCTTCACCATGATGGCCCCCTTGCTGCACCTGGGCATGATCATCGTGGGCGTGCCGTATTCCACTCCGGGCCTGCTGCACTACGAAGGCCGGGGCGGCACCCCGTACGGCGCCTCCACCGTAGCCGGCGGGAAAAATGAGCTCCAGCCCGCCCCGGAAGACCTGGCCATAGCCCAGGCCTTGGGGCGTCGGGTGGCCGAGGTGGCCAAAAAGCTGCGGGGCTGAAGTTCATTTGGCCCGGTCTGTGCCACTAAGGAAGGGCGACCCAGCGGGTCGCCCCTACATTTAGTCCACCACCAGCACCGCGGCGCCGGTGATCCGGCCGGAGCGCAGGCGGTTCAAGGCTTCGTTGGCGTCTTCTAAGGGGAAGGTTTGCACTTCGGTCTTGACCGGCACCTTCGGGGCCAGGGCCAGGAATTCCTCGCCGTCCCGGCGGGTGAGGTTGGCCACCGAGCGCACCAGGCGTTCGCCCCAGAGGATATCGTAGGGAAAGGAAGGGATGTCGCTCATGTGGATGCCGCCGCAGACCACCACGCCGCCCTTACAGGTGGCCCTAAGCGCCGCAGGCACGAGGGCCCCCACCGGGGCGAAGATGATGGCCGCGTCCAGCTCTTCCGGGGGTTTTTCGTCCGAGCCGCCGGCCCAGACGGCCCCCAGGCGCCGGGCAAACTCCTGGGTTTCGGCATCCCCTGCCCTGGTGAAGGCGTAAACCTTCTGCCCCTGATGGACTGCCACCTGGACGGTGATATGGGCCGCGGCCCCGAAGCCGTAGATGCCCAGGCGTTCCACCCCTGCCCCGGCCAGGGTGTAAGAGCGGTAGCCGATGAGCCCGGCGCACAAGAGGGGCGCGGCCTCAGCGTCGCCGTATTCCCGGGGCAGGTGGAAGGTGTAGTGCTGGTCCGCCACGGTGTACGGGGCATAGCCGCCGTTTAGGGTGTAGCCGGTGAATTTCGGCGAGTCGCACAAGTTTTCCCGGCCCCGAAGACAGTAGCGGCATTGGCCGCAGGTGTGGCCCAGCCAGGGCACCCCGATGCGGTCCCCCGCCCGGAACTTTTTTACCTTAGCGCCCCTAGCCGCCACCGTGCCGACGATTTCGTGGCCGAGGATCAGGGGCAGCTTGGGTTCGGTCAACTCGCCGTCCACAATGTGCAGGTCGGTGCGGCAGACGCCGCAGGCCTGTACCCGGATCAGCACCTGCTCCGGGCCGGGGCGGGGCGCCGGGACTTCCAGAAGCCTAAGCGGTCGGCCCGGGGCCTCCAGCACCATGGCTTGCATCTTCTCGGGAATCTGCATTTTTTTCGCCTCTCTATTTTCTCGCCCAGGATAGATCTTTGCCCCTTTGAGGCCGGTTTTGTAGGGGCGGCTCGCGAGCCGCCCCTACAACTGCCTCAAATACGTCAAATCAATAAACCCGCACCAACGGGGCGTGCCGGCCGTGGTAGGGCCGGCCGTCGATGGCTTCGATGAACACGTGGTTGGCCCGGAATTCCAGGGGGCTGACCCGGCCGGAGATGGTGACGGTCCTGCCGCGGCGGGCCAGGCGGCCCAAGACCTCGAAATTTTGGTTCAGGATCACCTTGTCGCCAAAACCATACCTGGGATTGTTTCTAATATAGTAACCGCCGCGGTCTTTGGCGTAGCCGATCCGGGCCACCAGGCCGATGGGCTGGTAGGCGCCCTTGATCTTGCCGTAGACATCGGGGTCGGGGAGATACTGGGCCCGGCCTACGCCAGCAAGAACCAGCAGTAGGGTCAGGGATAACAGGGAAACTGCGATTTTGCGCATGGGCACCTCCGACATTCGGATTTGTTGGCTATTTTACCCCGAAATGCCGCGAATGAAAATTTCTTCTAGTGGCACCGGCATCCTGCCGGTGCAGCACAGGCTGGAAGCCTGTGCCACCAAGGCGCGCACCGACGGCCGGCGTTGTAGTCAAGGGAAATTTGTGCTAAAAAATCGGAGAACTTGAGCCGAATCAGCCATACGGAGCTTGCCATGAGCGACTTTACGACCATTTCCCAAGACCTGCGGACCAGCCTGGAGCTTCAATACGAACCCGTGGGGGTCACCCTGTACCGCGCCGGCGAGCCCCTGCCGGCGGACCTGCCGTTTACCACGGAAAATCTGAAAAGCTATTGCCAGGCCGTGGTCCTGGCCGGGCAGGGCCGCACCCTGCTGTTGGCCAAAGAGCAGATGGGCTGCAAGTTGGGGACGACAGCCCTGGGGTTCGAAGAGGAGGCCGAAGCCTTCCTGGACGACGGCGTTTTGGAAAAATACGGGGTGGGCCTGTTCGCCACCGAGGAGGCCTCCGCCGCCACCATTCACCGCTCTTTCTATCTGGAAGCTGGAAAGACCCGGGCAGCCCTCATCGCCCCTCTGTCCTACTTCAAGGCGCCGCCCCAGGTGGCGGTCTTCACCGCCGACAGCGAGCAGGTCATGTGGCTCCTGTATGCCCTGAACTATGAGCGTGGCGGCCGGCTGAACCTGCCCCAATCGGGCGGGGCTCTGGGCGGCTGCGCCGACATCACCGTGCTGCCCTGGCAGGAAAAGGTCCCCAACGTCACCTTTCTCGGCCTGGGCTGCCGCCTGAAGACAGGACTGGACCCTTGCCACCTGATGCTGGGGGTCCCGGGGGAGATGCTGGCGGCCATGCATGAGCATCTGCTGGCCATGGCCAAACCCATCGGCATGTTGAAGAACTCCCGCGCCGGGCGGTAATTGCAAGAAGTAAGCAGTAAGCAGTGAGCAGTAGAACATGAGCCTTGCTCAGCCATAAATCATGAAAAGGTCGGTAGGAGGGGCCTCTGTGCCCGCCGCCTTCGGGCCACAGGCGAGACGCCCAGGCTACCGGAAAGTCTTTAGGTCGTCGTTGGTTTTTAACTGACAACTGGGAACTGGGAACTGGCAACTGGCAACTTTTTCCAATTGCGCCGGGGAGCTGCTTCGGTTATAATTTCTATAAGATTCAAGTGGCAGGGTAGGCTCCGCCGGGGGACAAGCTCTCCCGGTAATTTTTATGTCTTTCGTAAAGGAAGGTAATTATGGTAGTCGGGGAAAGAAAGCCAATCGCCGAAATCAAGGAGATGGTGCGTCCATATAAAAAGATCCTGGTGGCCGGGTGCGAAACCTGCACCGCCGAATCCATGAGCGGCGGCCGAAAACAGGTGGCCGAGTTGGCGGCGGCCCTGGAAATGGCCTTCCGCCTGGAAGGCAAAGAGATGGAGATTCTGGAGATCAGCGTCGACCGCCAGTGCGTCCATGAGTTCCTGCTGGATATCGTCGACCAGACCGCTGAGGTGGAGGCGGTGGTCTCCATTGCCTGCGGCGCCGGCATCCAGAGCGTGGCGGAGCGCCTGCCGGGCAAGCCGGTCTATCCGGGCCTGAATACCATGTTTATCGGCGAGACTTCGGGCGCCGGCCTCTGGCAGGAGCGCTGCCAGGGTTGCGGCGACTGCGTGCTGGGGATCACCGGCGGCCTCTGCCCCGTGACCCGCTGCGCCAAGGGGCTCCTCAACGGCCCCTGCGGCGGCTCCCAGGGCGGCAAATGCGAGGTCTCGGCGACCCTGAAATGCGACGTCCCCTGCGTCTGGGCCATGATCTACGAGCGCCTGAGCCAGTTGGGGGAACTGGATCGCCTCCTCACTTATCAGCCCCCCAAGGACTGGCGTCCCGGCGGCTTTACCGGCCCCCGCCAGTTGGTGCGGCAAAACGTCTGATTTTCGCTAAAAATTATATCCAAATTTGCGCTTAAAAGGGGCCGGCAGCAATGCTGGCCCCTTTTTTCTGTGGGCCTCCACGTCCGTTCTTACCTTTTTTTTCAAGACCTGCCGATTATAGTGTTGCATTTTGCAGCGGGATGGCTATATGTTAGACATATAGGCAATTTTACTGGCAAAATTAGGCGAAGTTTGGCCAAATCTGCTGAGGGGGGATGCCAGGGACTAAGATAAGCTTCATTTCCGTTGACCTGCCTGCCGGGTGGGGTGACCTGCGGCAAAAGCCCGGCAGACATTCAGTGACAATGTTGAAGTGGAGGTACGGAGCATGGAAGGAAAAAAAGGCATCAGCGAAGACTGGTTGTCGCTTTGGCTCGGCCTGTTCGTCTTCGTTCTAGGTCTGGGAGCATTTGTAGGGCTCGATCTCCTGGGCTGGGGCGTCAAGACGAGTATCTGGATAGACATAACCAAGGCCATAACCCCGGTGTCCGATGCATTGAAACCGATGCCGGGAATTACCGCCCTATTCTTGACCTACCTGTTTATGCTGGCCCTGGCGATGGTCGGGGCCCTCAGCATTAAGGCCGACGCCGGCCGCTTCATCCGGGCGTTCACCCTGGTATTCTGGATCAGTTACGCCTGCTTCCTTATCGGCCATTATGCTTATTTTGCCGCCAACACCCCCGCCATGATGAAGACTTTCAACATCAGTTGGGCCTTGAAACTCACCGGCGAGGGGGGATTTATCGTGGCGCTCATTGCCGGTTTGATCGTCGGCAACTTCTTCCCCAGGCTTGCCGAACAGATGAAAGAGGCCACCCGGCCCGAACTCTATATCAAGACCGCCATCGTTATCCTGGGCGCCCTGCTGGGGCTGAAGGCGGCCGGTTCCCTGGGGTTGGCCTCCGCTGTGCTTTTCCGGGGTTTGTGCGCTATCGTTGAGGCTTATCTAATCTATTGGGCGGTGGTCTACTTCATCGCCCGCAAATATTTCAAGTTCAGCCGGGAGTGGGCCGCGCCTTTGGCTTCGGGGATCTCCATCTGCGGCGTCTCCGCGGCCATCGCCACCGGCGCCGCCATCCGGGCCCGGCCCGTGGTGCCCATTATGGTTTCGTCGCTGGTGGTCATCTTTGCGGTGGTGGAACTGCTGATTCTGCCATTCCTGGCCCAGATCTTCCTGTGGACGGAACCCTTGGTGGCCGGGGCCTGGATGGGGCTGGCGGTCAAAACCGATGGGGCCGCGGTGGCCTCCGGCGCCATCGTGGACGCCTTGATCCGCTCCAAGGCCTTGGCTGAGGTCGGAATCAACTATAAGGAAGGCTGGATGGTGATGACCGCCACCACCGTGAAGATTTTTATCGACATCTTCATCGGGGTCTGGGCCTTCATCCTGGCCGTCATCTGGTGCACCAAGATCGAATGCACCGGCGGCCGCATCAAGGCCGGCGAGATTTGGGAGAGATTTCCCAAGTTCGTCCTGGGCTACGTCATCACCTTCATAATTATGCTGTTCATCTGCCTGAGGTCGCCCGCGGCCCTGAAGACGGCCAATGCCGCGGTGGCGGGTATGGATACCTTCCGGGTCCTGTTCTTTGTGCTGACCTTCTTCACCATCGGAGTGGTCTCGAACTTCAAAAAACTCTGGGAGGAGGGCATCGGTAGGCTGGCGGCAGTTTACGTGCTCTGTCTCTTCGGATTCATTATCTGGGTGGGCCTGCTGATTTCCTGGATCTTCTTCCACGGGGTCAAGCCGCCGCTGGCCGGCTAGCGAGCCAAAGGAGGTTGCTATGACGGATGAAACCAAACTGCCGCCCGAAGAAGTGCCGGAGGTGGCACCGCAGGTGGGAGCCAAATTGATCGACGAACTCCAAAAGATGGAGTATGAACCGCTGCTGCCGGTGGAGAAGAAGCTCATCGCCTGGAGCATCATTATCGGGGTCGTGTCCCTGGGCTTCCTGGTCTGGATCAGCTATACTTTCTTCCCAGGCCAGCATTAACCAAGGCATTAATTAAGAAGAAAAGCCCCGGGCGCCAAGCCTGGGGCTTTTTTTTATTATGATGGTGAATTTCTCGATGTCTTTAGTGGTCAACTTTCTTAGCCAGCACCGCGAACCAGAGGTTTTCGCTCCAGGTGTCCAGCATTTGCAAAGGCGAGGCTTGCAGGCGGGCGCTGAATTGCGCCATCTGGGTCCCCTGGAGGCCGGAGAAGATGTACCACTTCTTGTCCAGAAATTCCGGGATATCCAGGAGGTCCAGGAGGACGTCCAGGTGGATGTTGGCCAGGGCCAGCCCCGCCGGCAGGTGGGCGAAGTGCCTGGCGTCGGCCTGGAGCAGCAGGACCTCGCTCTCCCGCTGATTATGCTTCAGGTTGCGGGCCGCGGTGCGCACCGCCAATTCGTTGTATTCCACCGCCACCACCCTTTTTGCCCCCAGGGCCAGGGACGCTAAGGCCAGGATGCCGGTGCCGGTGCCCAGGTCCAGAACCTGCCGGATTGAGTCCGTCTCGAAGACCCGGCGCAGCAACGTTAGGCAGCCCCGGGTGGTGGGATGATAGCCGGAGCCGAAGGCCAGGCCCGGCTCCATGCGGATGACGATCTCGCCGGGGGCCGGTTGCGGCTCCTCCCAAATCGGGCAAAGATGGAAGCCAGCCAGGGAGGCAGCCTGTAGCGGCTTGCCGTCCTCCCAGTCGGAGTAATTGAGCTGGGTCTCCGAAGAGTAGCGCCCGGCCCCGGTATCGGTGAGCCAGGCCCTGACCTGGGCTTCCCTGGAGGCGCCGAAGAAGAGGTAGGAGTAGTCCGCCTCGCGCCAGCAGCCCAAAAAATCGGCCCCGGCCAGCTCCGGCGGCGGCTCCACCCGGCCCTCGATTTCGTAAATATAGAGTTTTTCCGGAGGCGGCATAAGTAAATTTTCAGCTTATAGAAAAACCCGATAATCAGCCCTGAGAACCTTGGCCAGCCTCTTGGCCATCTCTTTCCCGATGGGTCTCTTGCCGTGCTCCATTTCGGAGATATGGGTCTGGCTAACTCCCACCAGGCGAGCCAACTCTTTTTGGGTGAGGGCCTCCCGCTTTCTGGCGCCGCGGAGGGCGACGCTGCCATTGAAATCAGGATAGACCTCCTCCCACGGCACGGACTCTGGCTCTTCGGCAATGGCCCCATAGGAGGCCAAAACCTCTTTAACCTCAATCACTTTGGTTGCAGGTATCCGAAACCTGATCTCAACATAGGCGCCCGTAGTGGGATTTTTCATGGCTTCCGACATAAGTGACCTCGATCACCTGGTCTTTTTTACTCAAAACCTTCCAGACCGCGACATAGGTGGGCCTGCCTCTCTGGAGGTGACAATGATAGCAGTCTTCCCGCAGCTTGCCATAATTGGGCCATTCAGCCTGAACCGGGCCGGAGAGCTTTATCTCCGCCAACAACAACTGAAATATCTCATCAATACTCCTGGGTAGTCTCTTAAGCCTCCGGCGGACATTAGCAGTTAATAGAACTACCCAGGCCATGATCAATTATATCAATTATTGGTGTATTGTCAAGCAGGATAAATAGAGCCTCTCTCCTTTAAGGTGGGGGACCCCCTTGAATTTTCCAATTTCTTCAGGTTAATATTATCAATTACGCATATGGGATAGAAATCTGAGGAAGGTCGTCATGGAACTGCAAGGGAAAGTACACCGCTTCGGGGATGACATCAACACCGATGAGATTCTCCCGGCCCGGTATCTCAGCACTTCGGAGCCCGCCGAACTGGCCAGACATGCCATGGAGGACGCCGACCCGGAGTTCGTTAAGAAGATGAAGCCCGGCGATTTTATCGTGGCCGGCAAGAATTTCGGCTGCGGCTCCTCCCGGGAACACGCCCCGGTGGCCCTCAAGGCCGTGGGGCTTTCGGGCGTGATCGCCGGCAGCTTTGCCCGCATCTTTTACCGCAACGCCTTCAACATGGGCCTGGCGATTTTCGAAGCGCCCGAAGCCGCGGCCGAGATTAAAGGCGGGCAAGAGATCAGCGTGGATATGGATACCGGCATCATCACCGACCTGAGCACGGGCAAGAAATATTCCAGCCAGTCCATTCCGCCCTTCATGCAGGAACTGCTAGCGGATGGCGGCCTCATGGCCCATTTGAAAAAGCACGTGGAGGCGAAATAAGCATGGGTTCTCATAAGATTGCGGTCATCCCCGGGGACGGCACCGGCCCGGAAGTGGTGGCCGAAGGCCTCAAGGTTTTGAACGCCGTGGCCGCTCCCGCGGGCCTCAAGTATGACTTCACTTATTACGACCTGGGCGGGGAACGCTATAAGCGCACCGGTGAAATCCTGCCGGATTCGGTGCTGGCGGAACTGCGCCAATTCGACGCCATCTATCTGGGGGCCATCGGCCATCCGGACGTGGCCCCGGGCATCCTGGAAAAGGGTATTTTGTTAAGGGCTCGCTTCGAGCTGGACCAGTACATCAATCTGCGGCCGGTGGTGCTCTATCCGGGGGTGGACACGCCCTTGAAGGACAAGGGGCCCAAGGACATCGATTTCGTGGTGGTGCGGGAGAACACCGAAGGCATGTACGTGGGCGCCGGCGGCTTCCACAAACACGGCACCCCGGATGAGGTGGCGGTGCAGACCTCCATCAACACCCGTAAAGGCGTGGATCGCTGCCTGAAGTACGCCTTCGAGCAGGCGAGGCGGCGCAACCGGGCCAAGAAACTGACCCTGGTGGCCAAGACCAACGTCCTCACCTTCGCCTCCAACCTCTGGTTTAGGGCCTTTGAGGCCATGGCGCCCCAGTATCCGGACATCACCACCGACTACGCCCACGTGGACGCCACCTGCATGTGGTTCGTCAAGAACCCCGAATGGTTCGACGTGGTGGTCACCGACAACCTGTTCGGCGACATCATCACTGACCTGGGGGCCATCATCCAGGGCGGCATGGGCGTGGCCGCGGGCGGCAACATCAACCCCGAGGGCGTCTCCATGTTTGAGCCCATCGGCGGCTCGGCCCCCAAATACACCGGCCTGGCGGTGGTCAATCCCATCGCCGCCATTGCCGCGGCCCAGATGATGCTGGACACCCTGGGGGAAGCCAAGGCCGCCGCCGCAGTGGACGCGGCCATCAGAAAGGCCGCGGCCCACGACCTGAAGAGTATGGCCGCGGGTAAGATGGGGATGTCCACTAACCAGGTGGGCGACCTGATCGCCAAATACGCCGCGGAATTGGTATAATTAAAAGTGAGCAGTAGGGGCGACCCGCTGGGTCGCCCACGGGCTGATGAAAAGAGATTATCCCAGGAGAATTTTTAGCTATGGGTGGAACATATAAAGTCGCAGTAGTGGGAGCCACCGGCGCAGTGGGACAGCAGATGGTGGCCTGTTTGGAGGAACGCCGGTTTCCGGTGGCGCGGCTGGTGCCGCTGGCCTCGGAGCGGTCCGTCGGCAAGAAGGTTACCTTCCTGGGCAAAGAGATCCCGGTGGAGGTCTTGACCAAGGACTCGTTCGACGGGGTGGAGATCGCCCTGTTTTCCGCCGGCGGCAGCATCAGCAAGGAATACGGCCCCATTGCCGCCGCGGCCGGGGCGGTGGTGGTGGATAACTCCAGCGCCTGGCGCATGGACCCGGAGATTCCCCTGGTGGTGCCGGAAGTCAACCCCGGCGACATCGGGCTCTATACCAGGCGCGGCATCATCGCCAATCCCAATTGCTCCACCATCCAGATGGTGGTGGTATTAAAGCCTTTGCACGACGCGGCTCGCCTCCGGCGGGTGGTGGTCTCCACCTACCAGGCGGTCTCCGGCACGGGGCAGAAGGCGGTGGAGGAACTGGCGAACCAGGTGCGGGCCATCTTGTCATGCCAGGACCCGGTGAAAAAGGTCTATCCCCACCGCATCGCCTTCAACTGCCTCCCCCACATCGACGTCTTCCAGGAGAACGGCTACACCAAGGAAGAGATGAAGATGGTCAATGAGACCCAGAAGATCATGGGGGACGACACCATCCGGGTGACGGCCACCACGGTGCGGGTGCCGGTGTTTTACGGCCACTCCGAGGCGCTGAATATCGAGACGGAGCGGAAACTCACCGTGCATGAGGCCCGGCAGATTTTGGCCCAGGCCCCCGGTGTGAAGGTGGTGGACGATCCCTTGAAGAACCAGTACCCCATGCCTCTGGACGCCGCCGGCCAGGACCTCATCCTGGTGGGGCGCATCCGGGAGGATTTCAGCATCGATAACGGCCTCAATCTTTGGGTGGTGGCGGACAATCTGCGCAAGGGCGCGGCGACCAACGCGGTGCAGATCGCCGAGATTTTGATTCGGGATTATTTGAGGAAGTAGTCAGTAGCCAGTAGCCAGTAGTCAGTAGTCAGTTTTGCATTTCATCAAGGCGCCACGAATATTTGCTGATAACTTACTGATAACTGACTACTGGCTACTGGCTACTGATGCTCCGAAGGAGCATCAATGCGGATCATTGCCGGCACCTTGCGGGGGCGGGTCCTGGCCCCGGTTAAGGGCCGGACCCGGCCCACCGCCGCGAAGGTAAGGGAGGCGATCTTCAGCATTCTGGGGTCCGCGGTCCTTCAGGCGCAGGTCCTGGACCTGTTTGCCGGCACCGGCGCCCTGGGGATTGAGGCCCTGAGCCGGGGCGCGGTCCGGGCGGTCTTCGTGGAAGACCACCCCGAGGCCCTGAAGGCGCTGCGGCGCAACCTGGAGGCCCTGGGCCTGCAGGACCGCAGTCGGGTCCTGCCCTTGCCGGCGGCGGTGGCCTTGCGGCAGCTGACCGCCCGGGGAGAGCAATTCGGCCTGGTCTTTCTGGACCCTCCTTACGGGGGCGGGGCGGCGGCCGCCACGCTGGGAGCCCTGGCCGGATCGAGCCTGCTCTTACCCGAGGTGTGGGTGGTGGCGGAGCACAGCCGCAGGGAGACCTTGACTGAGGCCATCGGCGGGCTGGCGCAGCAAACCCTGCGGCGCTACGGCGACACCCAGGTGGCGATCTACCTTAGGACGGGAGACGGGGGACCGGGGACGGAAGCCACAACCCCGTTTCAGGTCCCCAGTACTATAAAAAAATGACGGATGGAGGGAGACGGCTGGGCAAAACCCCGGTCCCCGGTCTCCCGTCCCCGGTCTTTAAAGAGGAGAGAGCAGGCTGATGCCTGACATTGCCGTCTACCCCGGTTCCTTCGACCCCATCACCAACGGCCACCTGGACCTGATTCAGCGGGCTCTGAAGATCTTCGACCACATCGTCGTGGCGGTGGCCACCAACGCCTTCAAGAAGTCCCTCTTCACCATCGAGGAGCGCATGGAGATGATCCGGGGGTCCCTGGCGGACAATCCCAACATCAGCATCGACAGCTTCGACGGCTTGCTGGTGAAATACGCCAAGGCCCGGAAGGCCCGGGCGATCCTCCGGGGCTTGCGGGCGGTCACCGACTTTGAGTACGAGTTTCAGTTGGCCATGATGAACCGGCGTCTGGAGCCGGAGATCGAAACGGTGTTTTTAATGACCGGGCTCAGATGGGTCTTTCTCTCCTCCAGCATCCTCAAGGAAGCGGCCATTCACGGCGGCGACATCGAGGGGATGGTGCCGGAGATCGTTTTCCAAAAATTGCGGGAAAAATTCGAGCTGTTGAGGAAGGCTTAAAGTTGAGGATCTGTGTCATAGACGGCCAGGGGGGCGGCATCGGCGCGGCGTTGATTAAGCGCCTGAAAGAGGTCTACGGGGAGGAGCACGAGGTCATCGCCCTGGGCACCAACGCCGTGGCCACCGCCCAAATGATGAAGGCCCGGGCCAACCGGGGGGCCAGCGGCGAAAATGCCATCGTGCGCACCGTGGCCACCGCCGACGTCATCCTCGGCTGCCTCTCCATCGTCCTGGCCAACGCCATGATGGGGGAAGTGACCCCGCGGATGGCGGAGGCCATCGCCTCGGCCC
>Ga0315282_10004273_pt1 | contig 24956 bp, 20 predicted proteins | sample YL17G07_20_MG_FD_203693 | JGI IMG/M metagenome (GOLD analysis project Ga0315282, IMG submission 203693) | Sediment microbial communities from Yellowstone Lake, YNP, Wyoming, USA - YL17G07_20 | ecosystem: Environmental > Aquatic > Freshwater > Lake > Sediment | place: USA: Wyoming | collected... | reverse complement strand
TATTGATGGAAAGAAAGTGTCCATATTTTCCTCCTTGTAAGATTTTTGTTATCAAATCTAATAACAAGGAGTTGGATGTTTTCTTTCCCATTTTTTCAGTTATTTAAAACTGCGAAAGTATAGTGTATGGAGATCATACCAGAATATCTTGTGACATGGAGATTGTTGAACGTCAAACAAAAGAACTCATCAAACTAAAACATAATCAGAAGATAAGTATACAGGCAAGTTCTTGAATCATGTATTTTTTTTGGTTCCGCGCTCAATGGGAGAGCGGATTGTATCTAAGAGGAGGGTGTCCCTTACTTCTTAAAGGTTGATATTGTTGCACAAACAATATTGGTATGCAAGAAGAATGTTAGGGACAACCCTCATTTTATGGGGGGGTTAAATGTTTAACATAGTAGATTTAGGACAGGTATTCGATGTGGCTGACTTGCTTCCGGATGAAGAAAATGTATTCTGGCCATTCCCATTTCCACCATTACCAGAACCCGATTCGTGTGGAAGCTACTATTCAAATACCTGATCAATCTGTGGCGGTGTTCTTAAACACCGCCACTTATATTTTTTTCTTTTATATGAAATGTATAATTAATTCACTTTATGTATTATTACTATATCATATATTTTTAATAATGTCAAGTGATAATTGATATATATGCAATATATGATGTGTTGTTATTACTCTCTCTTTAGTATGGTTTTACTCACCTTAAAACTTCATTTGAATACTCATAGAGGGAATTTGGGGTTGTATAGGAATAATGAGCAGAAAATAAATCAAAGGCTTAAAGGCAATGCTATTATAGAATAATACTCACGGAAATGCATTCTGTATTGTATGATGAAAAAATGAAGACTTAATGAATGGGTTAATCAGAACTTATGTTCTGGGAAGGGATTGTATAATCGAATCTCCAATATACTATGTTAGGGCCGTATATAGCATTAGTCACTTGAAATTTGTGGCTAATATCAAGATCCTCAAAATTAAGATCCTTCGTGTATGCAATGGTGATCCCTTTTCTCAGTAAAGGCAAAAATATCTTTTCTGTTAATAGGATACTCTGGATTTGCCGATAGGTATCCATACCTACGATATTCTCTAAAAGGTGATCAATGTAAGTGTTTTGGTAATTCCATGGAATTTCACGAGTTACTGGACCGCTATGAGAATGAAGGCTTTTATTTATCATCCACAGATGATGAAACCCGACCGGTTGCACTAACGCATCCGCATTTTGCCAATCAGATTCCCTCTCCGCTTTGATACCCATCTTCACAAGATGGCTTATCACTTCATTTGTAAGCGTTGATATAAAAGGATCTTCCCCATAAGAAGAACCGATGCGAAGTGTAAAATCCTTAATCACACTTGTGTTTGAAGGCAACGATTTTTCCAATAAAGATCTAAATTCTACTTCGTTATAATTGTTCTTACTGTCCTGGTATTGTGGTTCACGTAATATAAGATAGAGGTGATATTCAGGAAGTAATTGCAAAGGCTCTATGTCAATATTTTTTATGATACTTTCTCTGTCAAGGGCAAGATCAATGGCTTTCCTGAAATTGACGTCTTTAAATATGTCTTTATCCTGTTGAAGTATAAGATAGAATGCGATTATGCCTTTTCCGTATTTAACATTGGCTTTTTCCTTGTCAATCTCTCTCGGATTAATTTCATAAGCCAGATCTATTTTACCTTCGTTAATGCTTTTCTCCAAATCTTCTGATTTACCAAAATACTGATATTCAACGAATTCTATGGATGGTAACTTATCAAAGTATGCATCGTTGCTTTCTAGCATTAATGGTTGTTTCAAACCTTCTCTAATTCTGTTTCGCTGTTCCAACTCCATCAGCTTATATGGGCCCGTGCCATCAAAACACTCATCAACATCAGACCTTGCATAGCTTCTTGGGATGATAAACGGCATAGGCAGGTGTTTCATCTCAAGCCACCTATCCGTTTTTAGCCTGATCTGTATGGCGAATTCATTGCTTGAAATATCAATACCATCAATAAAATTATTATAAAAATCATACTTTCTAAGGAAGAGCTCGTATGAAAGTTTCACGTCCTCTGGCCCCAAAGGGTCACCAGAGTGAAATGTGACATTCCTCTTTAGGTAAAAAGTGTAAGTGAAGTCAACAATATCTGGAGTCCAAGACTTAATGAGTTCCGGGGATTTTATCCCTTCATAGATATCGTAATGATAAAGACGATTAAAAACAAGTGGATATATCAGGCTAAAAAAGCCGCTAGGGTATTTGATGGGATGAAACATATTGATGGGCAAAATCCAACTGCCGATCCTTAAAGGACGTGGACCGGCACGCAATAATCTGTCTACAGCTATATTAAAGTATCGAGCTAGTTTGATAAGGTCGTTAATAGAAGGTTCGGTCCTTCCGCGTTCCCAGGAACTATAGGTCCCAGGTGTAACTCCCAGTGTTTTAGCAATTGCTTCCTGATTTAGTTTGCGAGCTCTTCTGAGTTCATCCAAATTCTTTCCGAGAATGCTTGTTTTATCCATTTTTATATTCCCCTGCAAAAAGATATTCCAATACTAAGTGACACAGTCTAACGCCACAATTAGATCAGAGCATCTTTGTCGGAGACACAAAAACATATTTCCCACCCCACCTCTTTCAGGATGGAGTTGGAGAACATTCCTTTAAAGAGCAATAAACCAAAAAGATCGTGAAACTGTAGTTCCCGGAATTCACGTGCCATTTTAGTAACTCATCTTAGTTATTTTATCATATATAGCATTTTTCTGTAATTGCAAAAAACTACTTTTGTATATCTATGAGACACCTTGTTTTGAAAATAATGTTTTTTTCAGTATATGTAATTTCTAAAACATGTTAGCATAACACATAAAAAAAACTTTGTCAAGTAAATTCTATCAATTGTGTAATATAAATATATTCTCTATATATATCGTAGAAAAATCAATAATGCTTTAATATTATTAGTCAGAGAATGATTATAAATATACAAAAACTAAAAGCTCAATACAGATAAATGAGTGACAAAAATTACACGGAGACCTTTAAATGAGTGACAGAAATTAGTCACTGAGACTCTGTTTGAGCTTTTATGAGCTAGACAGCATGTTCAATCCTTTTTGTTATAGAATCTTATAGGTGGACCATCTTCTGAAAACAACTTCACTTACCAACTTGATTTGGCATGCGAATTGCATCCGCCTATGGCTGTCCTCTCGCATTTGGATAAATCGGTACCATGCCTTCATTTTTACTCACCCCCTCCTGTTTTCTCGATTGAGTATGGTTCATAATTATGGTGACATATTTCGAAATTATCTTTAACAAAATTTTGTAATTCCAGCTTGCGCGGGAATGACATTCGTTGCATTTTATATCGTAACCGTTGAAAAATAGGTTTTTTGTAGGGGCGAAGCATTTTCACGTTTATACAAATTGGCTATAAATCTTGATCTAGCTGAAAATGCTTCGTCCCTACGCTATGTCAAAATGGCATTTTTCAACGATTACATATCATAAAAAAGTGTTACCTTAATTTTCTTAGAAAATGAACCATGCCCTTGATTATTATAAAATGTTCTCTTATCTGTTTTTGCTCTCCGAATTTAATTAATGATCCGTAATAAACCTCCTTAGCCATAAATTAAGCATAAATTGATCATTGAAAAATATCATCTGAAAATTTGTTTGACTTAAACATATTCACGAAGACGCATCGCTGGCATGTTAAATCCTATTCATGTCAAATTTCCACATCCTATATTATGGATAAATGGATGAGAAAGGAAGATGTGCCTTTCTTCGCTGACGACTTTCGAGAATAATTGAATACCACACATTGAAAGTTGATAGAATATCAATGTTTGCTGTTTCTTTTTCACGACCCTCGGTCTCATTGCGTGGAGTTTCTACTGATACAGCTACAACTGGTTCAGTAGGAATTTGCTCAGATCCAAATCTCTTGCTCATTTTATATACCTTGCCTTTCTGATATAAGATGCTCTTGGTATTTTGTTTAAATAAGAAATAACATACAAAATGTGAAAAATATACATATTGTATTATATTATACATTTTACCACAAAATTGGTTGTTGTCAAGTCCAAAATTATGATATTTTTGTGTTGTAATATCGGCATTAAGTCTTAAAGCCAATGATAATATTGATATAGCTGTGTTTTATATTAATTATATGATTTGTAGAAAATTAATTAGAAAAGAAGGAAACTGATACAAGACATCAATAGACGGTTCGATACTAACTAATGCCATTCTTGACGAGAATAGAGCAGAGATATATAATACTCTAAACGTTTTTTGTTTTGGTTAATTATCTAGCTTTACAAGGAGGTTAGCTATGAAAATCGCATTTATAGGCGCCGGTGGGATAGCTGGCAGTTATCGGGGAAGCCTGAAAAAATTGAATCAGCCAATATCTGCAATATGTGACATTAACAAAGATCGTGCAACAGCAGTGGCAAAAGAGGAAAATGCAATCGCTCACACCGACCACAGGAATATGCTGGCAAAGGAAAAGCCTGACGTGGTGTTTGTATGTATCCCACCGGGGGCGCATACAACGCAGGTCATGGATTCCGCCCAGTCAGGTGCCGCATTGTTCGTTGCCAAACCAATAGCGATTGATATGGAGACAGCACTTCGCACAAAAGAAGCAATCGAGAAAGCAGGGGTCATCAATCAGGTGGGTTATATGGCTCGCCACAGCGACATCACTGCAAAGGCGAAGGAATTACTAAGCGGGAAAAAGGTAGCGATGGGATTTGGGCGATTCCTATGCAGAATGGGCGCAAGCCATCCATGGTGGGGTAAGTTCAACCTCAGCGGAGGACAGATGCTTGAGCAAAGCACTCACGTATTTGATCTACTCAGATACTTTATGGGTGACGTTGAAAAAGTTCAGGCGTTCGGAATAAAAGGCGTGTCTGCGTCAGGGATCGCTGATTTTGAGGAATGTACTGTATGCAATCTTTACTTTGCCAATGGCGCGGTAGGAAACATAACAAGCACATGCGTTGCCAATTCTCCAGATGGCTTTGCGGCTGAGTTAGTCGGCGATGATATTTATCTCAAGTTTGCTCTCGATACGAGATTATACGGCGCAGTTGCGGGACAGAGAGTTGATTACACTGGCGAGGAATCTGGATACTACAGGCAGGTTGAAAAATTCATACAAGCAGTGAAAGTTTGCGATCAGGGTTCAATACTCTCGAATTACGCAGACGCCGCCAAGACGCTTGCGGTCACAGTCGCCGCTAATCGTTCTATGGCAACAGGCAAAGTTGAAACTGTAGATACTGTTTGATAGCAATTGACTTCAACTTCTTTTATCACGAATTTCACTAATGGAACGAATTACACGAATATAAATAAAAGTCTATAAGTCAATAGGATTATTAAAGGACAGAACTATGGGATTATGGGAATATAATCTAATATGCTTATAATCCCATATCTCCAAAAACCTATTTTCATTCGTGCAATTCGTTTATTTGTGTAATTCGTGATTTAATTTTACTATCTTTTCCACGGTTAGAAGTATTAAAAAGAAAAAATTTTCCATTTTCGTGGCAGTTTTTCACCTTCAGCGGTATCTTAATAAATGAGAGACAAATTTATTAGGAGCAATAAAAATGCAAACCGAAGATGGCTATATCGTCTATAAGTGCCTTGAAGGGGATTCATCGGCGTTCGGTTTTCTTGTTGATAAATACAAGGGAAGCGTTTACGCCCATGCCTACTCCATATTACGCAACTTCCATGATGCTGAGGATCTAACTCAGGAAGTGTTTATCACAGCCTATCGTAAGCTACATACCCTGAGACATTGGGAAAGCATCATGGCATGGTTGTATTCTATAACATCCAACCTTTGCAAGTTGCGAGTCCGTTCACGATCCAGACAGCCTGATAGCGAATTCATAGAAGATCAGGATGCTGATGCACTGGATCGACCTTCCATAGACCATCATCAAGAGGAGTCTATTTTTAGATCGCTTGATGACGCCCTGAACTCACTTCCTGAGATCCATCGTGAGATATTGACACTCCATTATCTTGCGGGTATGAAAGTTATGGATATGGCAAGGTATCTTGGCACTTCTCCACGGACTATAGCCCGTCGGCTTAATGATGCACGATTACAATTAAAAGAGGAGATGCTTGCGATGGTGGAAAGTGGATTTGAAATACAAAGGCTAGGTGCTGGATTTACTATAAATATCGTTGAGATGGTGAAACAGATTAGAGTTCAGCCAATCTCAATAACGAAGGGATTATCATTAGGTTTATCAGTAGCAACGGGGATAGTCGCCTTATTTTTCGGCATTGGACAGCATTTGAATTTGATAAATCCGCTTGAGTTTCTGCCGATTTCAACGTTATCAGGTGAGACAAGCGTTCTGGAAACAGGAGAATATCCAGTTGATGTATTAAAGGTTTCCAATACATCAGTTATATCTAACAATCTTGGAAACGGCTATGGTCTGGGTTCTGAAGCCCCAAGTCTGCAAAATGCTCTCTTTATGGCTCCGCAGGTTGGGGATACGTGGACGAAGAAAGCCGATATGCCGACAGCGAGATTCTACTTCTCTACCAGTGTGATAAATGATGAGATTTACGCTATTGGTGGACAAAAAGATTTTGAACTGCCTTTGGCTGTGGAAAAATATGATCCAGAAAAAGACAATTGGACTAAAAAAGCAGATATGTTAATAGGAAGAATGGGTTTGGCTTCAACAACTGTAAATGGAAAGATATATGCAATTGGTGGACAAGCACAGGGCTTTTTTTCTTTTGTGGATGAATATGATCCGGAAGCTAATGTTTGGAAGAGAAAAGCTAATATGCCAACACCAAGAGCCTTCTTTTCTGCTTGTGCCGTTAATGGAAAAATTTATGCTATTGGTGGTTGGACATGCGTGGGAAATGATGGTAAATTTTACTCAACAGTAGAAGAATATGATCCAGCCACAGATACATGGATAACAAAAACCGATATGCCGACAGCAAAGTCTGGTTTTGCTGCTTGTGTGGTGAATGGAAAAATATATGTCATTGGTGGTACTAAACAAGGTCAGTGGTTTATAAAAGATGTAGAAGAATATGACCCTACAATTGATAAATGGACAAAGAAATCAGATTTGCTAAACGCAAGAGTTGACTTAGCCGCAAGTTCAGTTAATGGGAAAATCTACGCTATCGGTGGAACTGGGGAAAATGGAGTTTGCTCCACAGTAGAAGAATACGATCCAATATCAGACAAGTGGGTGATAAAAACAGACATGCAAACGGCTAGAGAAGCTTTGTCTGCGTGTGCAGTAAATGGAAAGATATATGCAATTGGTGGACAAGGTAAAAGGAACCCCGGTGTTAATTGGAATATTGTTCCAACTGTTGAAGAATATGACCCCGGAACCAGTGAAAGTATCAACTTCAAAGGCAAACTCCCAACAACATGGGGTGATGTGCGTACCACAATGAATAAATGATCTCATCGGAGCCGATATAAACTAATGTTTCATTTTTCTTCTGATTTTTGTCACACTTTTAGCCTCTTAATTGTCTTTATATACAAAAGCGTCTTTTGAATAAGAATCTACAAATAAAGGCAGGAATCAATGCGAACAGAAGACGGATATTTTGTACATAGATGCTTGAGCGGAGAAACCGAATCATTCGCTTTCCTCGTGGATAAATACAGGGAAAGCGTTTTTTCATTTGCTCACTCAAAGCTTCGTAATTTTGACGATGCAGAGGACGTGACACAGGAAGTCTTTCTCAAGGCTTTCGAGAAACTCCATACCTTGAAGCGATGGGAAAATTTCGCTATATGGCTACATACGATAACGAACAATCTTTGCATAAATCTGCTAAAATCAAGCTCAAGGCGTTCTGAATACATTACAAGCAAGCTAAATGTTTCAGTAATTGATGAGGCTGAATCAAAGAACGAAGATTCAAGGCTTGAAATACTTGATAAAGCATTAGATAACCTGCCTGAGATATACCGACAAGTATTGACCCTTTACTATCTTGGTGACATGAACAGCGAAGAGATTTCCAGATTTCTGGGTATCTCTCCCAGTGCCATCAGGCAGAGGCTTAGTAGAGCAAGGTCGGAATTAAGGGAGGAGATACTAATGATCATGGGTAAGACTTTTGAGCAGTATAGGCTGAGGGTTGGTTTCACGTTCCGTATCATGGAGATGGTGAAGCACATCAGGGTCAAGCCAATCTCAATAACAAAGGGATTATCGTTGGGTTTGTCAGTAGCAACAGGATTTGTAGCCTTATTTTTTGGCATTGGACAGCATTTGAATTTGATAAATCCGCTTGAGTTCTTGCCGATTTCTGCGTCATCAGGTGAGACAAAGGTGCTAGAAACTGGTGAATATCCTGTTGACGTATTAAAGGTTTCCAATACATCAGTTTTATCTAATAATCTTAGAAACGGATATGGTTTGGGTTCTGAGATACCAAGTCTTCAAAATGCTCTATTTATGTCTCCGCAGATTGCTGATACATGGACGAAGAAAGCTGATATGCCAACTGCAAGATGCTCGTTATCCACTAGCGTAGTGAATGGAAAAATTTATGCTATTGGGGGTCAAAGTGTCTTAGGTGGTAACTGCCTTTCGACGGTAGAAGAATATGACCCGACGGTAGATAAATGGATGCAGAAAGCTGATATGCCAACAAGTAGAATTCTTTTCACTGCCTGTGCAATAAACGGAAAAATCTATGCTATTGGCGGTCAGAATGCTAAAGAATGGAACCTTTCAACAATAGAGGAATATGATCCGGTGATGGATAAATGGGCAAAGAAAGCTGATATGCCAACTGCAAGGTATTGGCTATCTGCCAGCGCAGTAAATGGAAAAATTTACGCTATTGGTGGTCTGGTGTCGGGTCAGGGCTGGGACCACCATCTTTCAACAGTGGAGGAATACGATCCAGTGAGTGATAAATGGACGAGAAAAACTGATATGCCTAGAAGGATACATACCTTATCCACCAGTGTAGTGAATGGTAAAATCTATGTCATTGGCGGCGTTGACAGTGGGGTTGTTCTTTCGACAGTATACGAGTATGATCCTGCGGAAGATATATGGACGCAGAAAGCTGATATGCCAACACCGATGTGGAGATTAAGCACTAGCACGGTAAATGGAAGGATCTATGCCATTGGAGGTTTGGATACAATTAATGATAAAGCTCTTCCAACGGTGGATGAATACAATCCAGATACAGATAAATGGACAAAGAAAACCGATATGCCAACGCCAATGAGCGATCACGCTAGCGATGCAGTAAATGGGAAAATCTATGTCATTGGAGGTTTGGATTGGAATGCGGGAATCGTTAGTTCAACAATAGAAGAATATGACACTGGAACTGTTGAAGAAGACAAAAATGTTCAGCCCAAGGGCAAACTACCAACGACATGGGGTGATGTACGAACTGCAATGAGTAAGAGATAGGATAAGCAAATGGTTTTCGGTTAAGCACCCATTGAGTTAAAATTCTGAGAATATTTTTCAATTTTGTTTGTCTAATATCTATGAATGATGTTATTTAGTTTTGAGTTTTAAGGCAAAAACAGCTATCATCAAAAGGGGGATCAAACTATGAAAAAGGCTTGTCTTTCATGTATCGTAGTAATTTTGGGTATATGTCTATTAAGTTCTGTTGCTTGGTCTGCTTCAAAAGGAACGTTGGTTACCAAACCGGGTTACATTATGTTCAACGATCAGTATGCGATCAGTGGTGATGTGAACGGATATAAGGATTGCTCTCTCGGTGGAACTGATATGGTAGAAATAAGGGTCTGGAGTAGTGATGGGTCATTCGGTGGTATGGAACTGTATATCGGTGTCATGTATAAGAAATTTTACAAATGCTCCACCGGTCAGTTCTCTCCCAGTAGGCTGAAGTTCAATTTCAATGTATCCGGTATAACTGGTGGTCCTACTGGCAATGCAGTGCATGACATTTTGCGATGGTATAAAGATACAAATGGAGATCCCCAAGAACGTTGTGAATCTAATCCCGGTTACATATCTGAAGGTTTGCACGTTCCCTTAGCAGTAAATGTAAGGTGGATTCCCGGTATGGGAGATGATCAAGTTCAATTTGCGATTGATCCTGATCCAACCCACCCTGGCACTGATGCAAGATCCGTGACGCAAAGTAGCGTGGATAATTACTATACCGATGATGATAATATAACTTATTTTTGCACAAGAACAGAACCAAACTATGAACTAGCCCCATACATAGTTTATATAATTGACTATGGTGATAGTGGGTTTAATGTTCAACCTGTTGCATCGAGTAAAGACAAAAAACCAGTGCCAGTGACATGGATAGTAAAAGCTAACGGACCAGCTAGTCTTTTTGTTATAAAAGATGATTATCCGGGAGAGAAAGTGCCTTTAATTAGCGATTTCAGCTTGCCATTTGAATTTGCTGTTTCGCTTGTTCCTTTGACTGTATATCCTCCTACTGCAGCCAAAGGCGCACCGGCAAAGTATAGCACAATTTCCACAACGTGGGGTGAGATCAAAGGCGAATAAATTTATGGAGTGCGTAAACTTGCTTATGCTATGCTGAAGCTTACGCTTCAGCACTCCAAAAACTGATAGCATTATCCAGCTTGTTTCATAGCTTCATATTCTGAGAATTCTGAAGGGCTAACAATATCAATATGGTCAAATCGTTTGAGAGCAAGTAAATCTTTATCTCCAGTGACAATGCAAATAGCATTTCCCGCAATTGCGGTTCCAATGATGATGTTATCATCTGGATCCCGACATAACGATGTTTCAGGGATAGCAGGTATAACTTTCTCCATCTTCAATTCTAACAATTCAATAGCTTCTTCTACTTCTGTATCACTATATTTAAGCTTTTGAATCATGTTTTTTCGGAACTCACCTAGAATGAACTCCGAAGTTATAAGCTTATGATGGCGCATACAATGATCAAGCAGATCACTACATACACCATGAACGATGAATGCGGAGATAAGGACATTAGTATCAAGTAGTATTTTCATGAGACGAGTTTAAATACATCCTGATCAGTAAGAATTCCCTGTTTTTGTGCTTTTGCAGTCATCTGTTCACGCAATAGGCGAAGCCGATGAAAGAAGAGATATTCTTCGATAGCTTCATTAACAAGCTTATCAGGGGAGATACCTTCCTTACTTACTACGTCATCCAATGCTGACCGAACTTTTTTAGATATACTAATAGTAATAGTTTCTTGCATGACGGATTCACTATTTTCCAGTGTTTGTTGATTCATTTTGCATAATAACATAAAAGGTCTTCACATTTTGGTTTTAGTATTAAAAAATATAAGAATCAAGAGTAGTTATACCTTATCTTCAATATGTTGCGTAAACGGGCTATTATAGAAACGATAAATGATCAGTTATTATCTGAATCCCATGCTCTTTGGCGAAATCTTTAGCCAATGGTGTAATTATTGAGCCTTTAGTAACGGTTATCTGCTTAGTACCTTGTGGAAGCCCTTCTATAATATCTTGCGTTATCAATTTCTGCTCTAAGACTCCGCTTTTGTCCTTATTTAGTCTATTGATTACAGCATCAGCGAGTTCTGTCACATCTACAAGCTTTATGCCATAAGATTCCAGCTTTTGAAGGTAGTCTTTTGCAAGCGTGATTAATGCAGGCGGGGTATTGGGTGTCGCTATGCAGGGGCAGTTGGCTTGATCCGGGTCAGCAGAATTTTTAGCCGCTATAACAGATTTTCCAGATATGAGTGCTTGCATTATTATATTCGTGGCAAGCGTATCTGGAATGCCTAGCGCTACTTTTGCCGCTGAATTTCTGGTAAGTATTGGAACAATGATCGCATCGCTTTTCTGGACAAGTTCTAACGAGGAGATCGAGGATTCAGGTTCGCAGATAAGCCTGCTCAAACCCGATATTCCCCGAATTTTCTCCTGCCCTATAACGTTCATTGCTGATTGAGACATAACTGCGTCAACATTGTAAGATTCCTGAATCAGCCTTTCGACCTGAGATATAGATTCCTGAAATTTTGTATAACCTCCAGTGAAAATAGCCAGTACCTTTTTCTTGTCCGTAGGTACTTTATTTGAGGTTATCTTTCCCTCGGAACTGACCTGATCGGTGAGAGCCTTTTTCACCTCGGATTCTACTAATTGTATCAGTTTATCTATATCCATGTTATTGTTCTATTCCCCGCTGATAGCGACTTTTGACTTTCTCTGCAATGTTCTGCGGATAACTCCGGGTCTTTTCGTTTTCTTTTTGGGTACAAGGTCTTCAACTTTTTTCAAAGGTTTATGTGGTTTCCTTAAAAGAGCGGCATCAGCTAATTTTGCATATTCCCTGGAGTATTCATCAATGGCTGGTGCAAGATTAGTAAACAGCGTTTCCGCTCCAGGATGTGTTGGGTATACACCCGGTGTAAAGAACGCTTTCCGTGCTACTTCTGGAACATCAATGAGCATACAAGGACGGTTGGAATTTGTGGAATATGGACGACAGCTTCTTATTTTCCTGAATAAAGGAGATCCTAAAGCTTCTGCGAGTGATATCTCCTTTATGTTATCCATAGCGAAATGAGCAAACACACACGGTTCCACGTCTCCATTAGCATTAATATGGATGTACCTTTGACCGCCTGCAAGACAACCTTCAGTCAACCAGCCATCGTTCCAGAAGTCTGCAAGCAAAATAGGTTTGCTGTTACGAATCTCACTTATCCTATCTCGCTGATAATCTCGCTGTTCTGGTGTTTGCATGAGAGACATATCGGGTTCTCTGCCGATGGGTATATAAGTAAAGTACCATCCAAGTGCAGCGCCTTTTTCGACCATCAAGTCTATAAACTCATCAGATAGCAATACATCAGTATTATTACGTGTAGATGTCGCAGAGAAACCAAAAATTACGCCATTATCTCTGAGACGCTCCATAGCAGACATTATTCTCTGGAAATGTCCTTGCCCACGGCGTTCGTCAGTCTCTTTTTCAAAGCCTTCAACACTTATGCACGGCATAACGTTTCCGAGTTCAACCAGTTTTGCAACAGTCTTATCATCCAGCAAGCTACCGTTGGTATATACCTGAAAGCCAATATCATTATGCTTTTCGTACAACTGGAGAAGGTCTTTACGTATAAAGGCTTCGCCTCCACTTATGACGATGAAGCGCATCCCCATCTCTTTAGCTTCAGTGAGGATACGGTCTATCAGTTCAAAAGAAAGCCCGGCATGTGCCTGTGAATACTCTCCAGCATAGCAGCCATAACAGTTTAGATTGCATTGCATTGTAGGGCTTATGACGAGTAAAGAAGGCACGTGAATCCCATGTCTCTTTTTATATTCATCACGAGTATTCGTTCCCACTAATAATGTGTTTACAATCCAGTTCTGGAGAACTTTTTTTCTTACATTTGGATGTGTCTTAGTTAGAATATTTTTTGCAACGGTCAAAGCAGGATGCTTGTTCTCAAATAGTTGTGTTATGTATTTAACACCTATTTTTATTTCATTTTCCGGATTCACCATGGGGATTCTTTGAGCAAACCTCAGAAATCTGATTATATTCTCATCAGAAGCTTCGGCAACGTACTTAAAAAGAATCTCAGCAACTTGCCGATAACCAAAGCTTTTGATTCCCCTTGCAAGTTCCATTTTACCTTACCTCCTGGAAAAGATCACAGCACTGTCTAAAAACTAAAATATTTTGGGATAGGCTTAGAACCTTTAATTTCTTTTAAACCTCCTTAATTAATTTGAATATAACGTTGTATTAATCTAACAGTGCCTTTGATCTTTACGTTATGATTATAATAATTATCTTACCAACTCTGCGGATTCTCCGCATTTGACGCCTGCGGCATTAGCATCATCAGTATCCAGATGCATTTGCAAAAGAAACTTATCATTAACTCTGATCTGAACGTTTTCAAACGTGATAGCTCTAACCCCTGACACTCTGACTTTGACTATTTCGTTATTTTTCACCATAAGTCTTTCAGCGTCCTGCGGATTTATGTGAATGTGACGATTGGCACATATCGCCCCTTCACTTAGTGAAACAGCGCCATTAGGACCTACCAGCACTATCGGTTCAGAACCCTTTAGATCACCCGATTTCCTTACCGGCGGATCAATGCCAAGAGCCACTCCATCAGTACGAGATAGCTCTATCTGTGTGTATTCTCTGAACGGTCCCAATATTCTAACGTCTTGTATAGCTCTTAGCCTTGGTCCAATAAGTGTCACCACCTCTGCTGATGCAAATTCCCCCGGTTGATATAACTCTGTATAAACTGTTAACTCTTTACCACGCCCATATAGCTGTTCAAAAATCTCACGAGTAATATGAATGTGTCTTGCCGAAATGCCAATGGGAAGTAATCTACCATTTGCCGAAAATGGTTTACGTGCTTGAGTTTCCCATGTAGGTTTTTCCCTTTGAGCCAACTCCTGCAAAATTTTCTTTGTAATATTATCTATTAGGGTATTGTAATCCATATTTTATATACAAGTTAAGATGCTCATTATGTAACCGATTATTCCCATACGTACCTATCACACCGTAGAAAATCGCTTTTTATTCGATCATATTGCTTCAGTTTGTCACCTGCATGTTGGGCGCATTCCAATATTGCCATGCGGGAAAGGCTTTCTGTTTCAATGTAACCCTCGAAGTTCGGTCCCTGGGTGATCTGTACGCCAAACGCTTCGGGGTGGTTCCATATAGCAGTGCCCGGATAGGGACGGTGCACACTCAGGTAAACCTCACTTGCGCCACACTGCTCTGCAAATTCAACAGTCCGTTGGATACTCGTTTCTGACTCGCCAGGCAAACCGATCATGAAAAAGGCTGAGACCTTGAGTCCGACAGCATTGAGAGCCCGGGTACCAGCGTAATGCTGTGCAGTAGTGAAGCCCCGCTGTGCCTTGACTAGCACCTCGTCGTCCCCGCTTTCTGCCCCGAAGCCCACATGAATACAGCCTGCGGCTTTCATCTTTTCCGCCAACTCAGCATCTATCAGATCGCCCGCAGTCCAGCACTCCCAAACCACATCCAGCTTGCGATTGAGGATCTCTTCGCACACTGCCAGAGTGTGCCTACGGTTTAATCCAAACAGGTTGTCGTAGAAATTGAACCCATGTATCTTAAATTCTTCCATCACTAGCGCCATTTCATCTACGACTTTCGCTGGACTTCGCCTTCGCACCCGATGCCCTTGCGGATTGAGACAGAAAGCGCACTGCATTGGACAACCTCGATAAGTGAGGATCCCGATGCTCTTAATTCCGAGGTTGGGATGTGGAGCGTAATTCTCCAGACCAAGCAGATGATGGGCAGGAAAAGGTAAAGAATCCAAATCAGCGACGGGCAAGCGAAGTTGGGTGCGCACGACTTTGTTCTCCTGTTTGTAGACCACTCCCCGAATGTTCCGTAACCAATCGCTTGCTCTTTGCCCGCTATCTTTTATAATATGTTGCGCGATTTCAAGCAGTGTCATTTCGCCTTCGCCAATCACGCAAACGTCAAAGTCGGAATTCTGAAGCAGTTTCTCTGGTTCAGCATAAGGATGATGTCCACCAGCAATCAGCAGAGCATTTGGCAACCGTTCGCGAATCAATTTCGCCAGCCGCACCCGTTCTACATAAGCTGGTGTATGGATAGTCATTCCCACAATAAATGGTTCTTCTTGTGCAATCACATCCGCCAACCGTTCATCGAGCCTTGCTAGGTCATCGGTATCAGGTGAAGGCGGATAAAGGTCAAAGATTTTTGCTTTGAATCCTGCTTTTTCCAAGACACTGGCAAGATAAGGCAACCCCAGCCCTTGAACAAAGCGGGGTGGTTTACTCGGACCAGCAATCAAAGCAATAATATCTTTCATCACCTACTCACTTCCTCATATAACTATACCGCTATTGCTTGACCAGATTAGCTATTTATGTTAAACGAAAGGAATCAAATCCCCTCTGACTCCCCTTTAGCTAAAGGGGAGAATAATTCCCCCTTTGAAAAAGGGGGGAAGGGGGGATTTAAATCTTACTCATAAAAATAAACTAAATAATTAATCTGGTTGACCACTATTTATGTAATCGCCTATTCCTTATAGTTATCCATAAACTCAAGCGTTTCTTCCATGTTCTTTATACCGGCGCTTGAACCGATAGCTGTAACGCAACACGCACCAACAGCATTCCCAAGTCTAGCGGCATCCTTATAGTCCCAACCTTTGGCAACGCCTGCCAAAAAGCCTGCGGCAAAGGCATCCCCTGCACCTGTGGAGTCAATCGCATTGACTTTGTATATCGGGAGAGAAAACTCCCAATCGGGCGTGCGGACGTAACTCCCTCGATCTCCCATTTTTAATGCAACTGTCTTTATACCATACGACAGCAAAAATTCTGCAATATCCGATGGCTCATCTTTTCCCGTGATCATACGTGCTTCTTCAATGCTGGGCATGAAAATGTCAAGGTATTGCAGGCAAGGTTCCAGAACTTTTAGCCAATTGCCTTTTGAATCCCAAGCAGTATCAAGAGAAGTAATAATACCTAAATCGCTCGCTTGTTTAAGCACTCTGGCAGTAGGCATGCCATCAAAACTTGGCATCAAAAAAGAGCCAGCTACGTGAAGAATTTTAGCTTCTTTTATAATATTAAAATCTACGTCATCATAATTTAGTTCAGCGTTTGCACCGAGATAATGAAAGAATGTCCTTTCACCATCTGCCGAAACCATGACCATAGTGGCTGAGGTATTTGCTGTTGTGCTGTACCTGATTCCACGAATATCAAGCCCTGCATTTCTCATGTAATTGACAAAGAAGTCACCAAATCCATCTGTGCCAACCTTACCCATTAATCCAGTAGATATGCCAAGCTTACTGAGAGCATAGCCTGTGTTGCTTGCACAACCGCCTGTGTGCAATTCCATTGTATCTACTAAAGCCAGCTTACCTTTTCCGGGCATATTCTCAATAGGTTTTGCCACTATATCAGCCACAAATATTCCTAAACACAGAACTTCCATCAAGAGTTCACCTCATAATTATAAATTTTGATTATACCATAATAATCTGTAATATTATATATTACCACTTTATTCCCAATAATGCAAATAAAAATAACTAGATTTATAGCATATACATTGATATTAAACATTTTATAATAACACTTTATATATAATTTTTGCAAGTATTTTTTTATCAACAGCAAGTTACAGTGAAAGGGATGAGTGCATTTTAATCTAATAATGCAAGCAAAACAGAATAGCAGTATTTAATAACTTCGTGATTTTCTTTCGTAGGTTCAAGATTTCCATGAAACAATAGGCATCTTACCTGATAAAGAATTTCAATCAGGCAAGCGAAGAAAAGCTCTAAATTGGAAGTTATGAAGATTTCATTAAGCTTTACCTTTTGTTTCTGATGAGGTTTCTTCATCAGATCTTCGTAGCTTCCTATAAATTTTCGTTTATTATATTCATAGAGAGCAGAATCAAAAGATATTAGAGTATTACTACAATGTCCTTTTGGATATTTTATACTTGCTCTATTCAGAGAGTAATACAATGATTCCAAGTCAGACTTAAACCTTATATTTTCCTTGATTTTTTCTTTTGCGATTAGATTGTTGAAATTGGTATATAGCGGATTTCTAAGCGTGAAATCTGATTTTATCTTTTCAATAAATTGTCTATCATTCTTGTCTGATAATTCAGAATAATGTGATCTGTACCATGAGTTGAAACTCAACCAAAGAGACATAAATTGTGAATAATAATCAACTTCAGCTTTTGCCAACCACTCTTTCTTGAAATCAGGCATTTTCCAATTATCCTCCCTGCTTTCAAATAATTATTCATCTAAAGTAATACCAAGTGCTTTAATCTCTTTATCTATCAAATCTTCAGCCTTTTCTTCTGTTTCTTCAATAGCAATTTCAACGCCATGCTTGGCGATTTCAAGCAATTGTCTAGATTTTTCTCTACTACAAAAAGATTCGTTTATAGTATTCGATATTTCTTGCTGTTTATTGATCGGCAGTATTGGCACTAAAGTATTCTTTACCTGATCTACAAGCCAATGATCTATGATTGAGCCACCAATGTCACGTTCGACTTGTTTTTGAACAATTACAGAATTCAATACAAGTGTAAGATACTCAGGAATTATCTTTTCTCTGTCCTTGATGGACAGTCGCAATATTCCACCAGATGGTATCATCTTTGATGGATCGTCTTTTAAATAGTAAGCAATACCGGGAGTTGCATCTTTTGATAATAGAATTTCATTTTTTTTGGGTTGATATTGTTTCAATGTTTCATATAGTTCAGATGACAAAAACTGCTGATTATTATCATTGATGCTAAATTTAGAGAGATTGCTCACACGAACAAAGGGGATTCCGCTATCTTGATATGCTTCGCTTCCGGGTTCAACACATTTCTTGATTGATACCAAATCACCTAAGCAATTATAGCATCCTGACGAAATAATAGCTTTCATGAGTTCCTCATATATCGGTTGGAAATATTCAGCGTCAATGCGTTCTGCTGATTCTGTATCGGAATAGTTCCTGACGAAAGAAAGCTGATGCTTCGGCTTCCAATCCAAAAGCCCAAGCTCTGAAAGAAGGATTTGTTCGGCTTGAATATATAAGTCCTTTGCTTCATCAACCAAATTAAATGAGCTTATAATAATTTTCCTTATTTTTTCCTGAAAATAGATGGAAGGGATAAAAACCTTTATTTCTTTTAAGTCAATTAGATTTAATCCTAACTGTATTGCTCCTCTTGTTCCACGTAATGCAAATAATTGTCCTACATTTGAGTTTAGATATGTAAGAAGATAATAAGGATCGATTTTTCGAGTTCTGATCAATGTGCTTTTGCAGCTAAAAATTGAATATGTATCTTTAATGAGTGCTATAGCCGCCTTTCCTAAAGTTCCTACCACTGTAATTAAAATATCGCATTCTTTGATGTGATATTGTGGCAAACTTTTGTAAACATTTTCAGGAACAAAAGCAGGATCGTCATCGTCAATTAAAAAATCATTTATATCTTTATTCCTTACATATCTATAATCGGATTTATCAACATATTGATCAACTGTCACTGTTGAGCCAAAAGGACCAATAAAAAATGATGCTATGTCTCCCAACATTTTATTATCTTTTTTACCCAGCAAATTGATTCTATTTAAAACTTCTGCTCGATAATATTCGGCATCAATTCTTAATTCTGAATTTAGTTCTTTGTAATTTACAACAGAAGTCTGCATCTCTTATCTCCAAAAACTCAGTTTCTTTTCTTTCGCCCATTCAATAAACGCTTCAGCAATACCATCGGGCAATTCGCCGTTGTGGTTGTGAAGATCATGATCAATGATGATATGACCATATTTGTCTAGTTTCTTTTTACCATCGCCATTTTTTAAGTAGATGTATTCACCCGAATTGTCCTTGCCTGCCTTTTCAGAGACAGCAAAGAATATCGGATAATCTTCCCTTTTTGGACATAACTCATCATCCCATTTTTGAAGGAATAAAACGCTTGTTTTTGTACCTGTATGCGGCTTAAAGGTGTTGTTATGTAAGCCGACTACCGCTAATATTCTTGCCCTTTCAGCGATAAACTCCCGAATATCCTTATCTGACGTATTATTGAATCTACCTTGCGGTAAAACTATGGCTAAACGTCCACCGGGTTTGATAAAGTTCAGGTTTCGCTCAATAAATAATATATCCCTGCCGACCTTTGGCTTTGGCTTGTTTTTTTCGTTATAGCCTAATTCATATTTATGGATTATACGAGATTCCTTTATGTCACCAGCGAAAGGCGGATTTGCCATCAGAATATCAAACTTAAATTCCTTGTTTGAGTTACTGTCTTTCTTGAGTTTTTCAAGCCGATTATAGCCTTCACCATAAGTCAAAAGCCAATTCCTGTTGTCTGTTGTTTCATTCCATCGTTCGTAATCAAGAGAGTTTATATGCAAAACGTTTGTTTCACCATCGCCAGCGATAAGGTTAAGCGTCCTTGCAACACGGACAACTTTTTCATCAAAGTCAATACCAAAGACTTTTCGCACATCCTCTTTTTCTTCTGCTGATATTTCTTTATTCTCGAAAAGGTGTCTTGTTAGATAAAAGATCGTGTGAACGGGAAATCCACAAGAACCCGCCGCAGTATCAATCATATATTCGCCTTTTTTGGGATTCAGCATCTTGACGCACATATCAATGACGTGACGAGGTGTAAAATATTGACCTTTCTCACCTTTTGATGATTTATTGACCAGATATTCAAAAGCTTCGTCAATTACCTGTAAGTTAGAATTAAAAAGTTTGATGTCCTGAAAACTTGAAACGCAAACTGAAAGATGAGAAGGGGAAAGATCAATCCTGCTATCTTCTGGAAATACGCCATGCCATTTCTTTTTTGCCTCATCAAATAGGTTTTGAATCTTCTTTTTCAGTTCGCCTTCTGTTTGACCAGTATTCCTGAACTCAAGCACACGAAATTTTTCATCAAGTTTCAATATAGTATTATCTTTAGCCAAAAATTCTTTTAATCTGTTATAATCGCTTTTTTCTTCATCTGATAGATTAATATCAACTATTGAATCAAGTTTCATTTTATCATCTTTGCTTTTAGATTCATCATATAGCTTTGTAAAAATGAGTTTGAAAACCTCCTCGAAAACGTCTACTCCTGCGTTTGCAAGGACTTCATCTTCCATTTCGGTAATGATCATTTTTAATGATTTTCCCTCATTTGGGATTTTATCTTTCATAACCAAATCACGCCAAGTAAAACGTTCTTTTAGAATATCAGCAAGTGTTTGATCTGCTTTGGGAATGTCAGTTATAGGTTCAAAGTAATTTGGGTCTTTGCGGTTATAATAGGAAATCTGACCACCATTTGTCCATATACCGATCGGTGATCCAGTAGCGTTGCAATATCCCTTTAGTTGCTCTTTGCCATCTTTTAGTTTTGGTTTTTTGACCTCAACGATGATATATTCAACTGTTGGTCTATCTTTATCAAAGACGACAATATCAGCAGATTTCGTTTCTCGTCCAAACTGCACAGGATGCTCAAATTTTATACGTCCTTTATAACCGTATTGATCTATAAGTTTCTTTGCAAATAACTGACGGACAACTTCCTCCGGCTTTAGCTGAATCTCTTTTCCACGAGATATGCACTCGACATAAGGTTTTTCATTCTTGACATAGATTCTTTCCTCAAGCCAAGCAATCTCATCATTAGTAAAGATTGAAAGATCATATTCAGAACCCTTTAGAATTGACGAAAGGTTGATCTTTGTCTCCTCTTTTTTATCTCTAAGTAAATCATTCATCATTAATCTCCATTTGATAGTTATGACCAGTTTTCAATCTTCAATCATCTCCATTCATGTATTTTATAACAATTTATTGATATTTTATAGTATTTTTAAATATGTTTAAATACCTTCGTTATCTCATCAGACTCGAATTTTGGTAGTGGATACTCTTTGGAACCATCTTTGATTATCAGCCCATTTTCTATGATTTTACCGATCTTTGAGCATGATATACCATTCTGAATGAGTGCTCTTAGGATATTTTCGCTCTGCAATGGGTCTGCAACTATGACCAGTGCGCCAGAAGCGATCACGCCCATCGGATCCAATCCGAACTCATGGCACAAGTCTGCACATTCACTAAAAACGTTTATTTTATCTTTCCAAACAACCATTCCTACGTTTGAGCATCTTGCTATCTCACTTAGACCTGTCGCTAATCCGCCTTCTGTTGGGTCGTGCATCGCATGTACCCCGCCGATCTGACTTGCTATAATGGCTTCCTTTAATACTGATATTCCGGGGTCTTTTAGATACTGCTTGGCTTTTTCGATATATTGTTGCGAATAACCACGAGATAATAGTAAATCCTCACGTTCACGGGCTATTATGGATATTGCCTCAATAGCTATACCTTTGGTCAAGAGTACGTCATCGCCGATCTTTGATCCTGAACTGGTTACGAGCTTGTTTTTTTCAACCTGCCCTAGCATCTGTCCCACAACTATTGGGCGATCTAAGCCATAGGTGATCTCTGTATGTCCACCGCACAACGTTATATTGAAATGCTCACATGCAGAGATTATTTGCGAAAAAATGTCTTTTACGAGAATTTCTGAGGTATTGTTTTCTGGTAATAGGGCAGTCACCAAAAGCCATTTTGGTACAGCACCCATTGTTGCTATGTCGTTGCCACTGACGCATACGAGATACCATCCTATTTCATCAGTTGCGAAAGTTATCGGATCAGTCTTTGCAACGAGATAGCTGTCATCGCCTGTATCAATTACAGCCGCATCCTCGCCTACCATTGGTCCGACTATAACCTTTGGGTCAAGGATACGATAACTTGATAGCAAAGAATCAAGTAAGCCAGGGCTGAGTTTTCCAACAGGCAGTTTCATCGAAATCTCCGAGTATGAAATTTAAATCACGAATTTCACGAATAGATCAGGTATGTTTATAATAAGTAATCGTTGAAAAATGCCATTTTGACATAGTATTTCAACGTTTTTCACAACCCCCTGACCCCCTTTGCTAAGGGGGAATGTTGACACGACTCGATTTATTCCCCCTTAAAAAAGGGGGCTAGGGGGTTGTTTTTAGGACGTTTATGTATTTTTCAACGATTACATAATAGGGTAACGCTTTTTAAAGAATTTCTATATTTAGCCACAGATTAACATGGATAATGGAAAAATGCTATCCACTACTATTCTATATTTACATAGGGATTAAGTCAAGGATTGATAGAGATTGAAAAGGGTTTTTGAAAAATTTGACGGTGTATGTTAATTTTGTGGAATAATTTGGGGTTCAGGGTGATCATTATCAAGTTTCATTATGACAATATCAACTCTTCTGTTCTTTGCTCTGTCTTCTGGGGTATCATTGGGTCTGATGGGTTTATATTCGGAGTAACCCAAAATGGAAATCTTCTGTGGATTGACCCCTTTTTGTATCATGTAATATGCTGTGTTGAGTGATCTGGCGATGGAAAGATGCCAGTTTGATGGAAATTGTATTGTGTTGATTGGTACGTTGTCTGTATGTCCCTCGACCCTTATATTATTAGGTAGGTTTTGGATCAGATCAGATAATTTATTAAGTACATTCTGTGCTTCGGGTTTGAGATTGTCACTCCCGGTCTCAAAAAGTAAAGTCTCCAGAAGATGAATTGTTACGCCTTCTGAATTCTCTATTATACTCACTTTTGCAGATTGAATATATTGTTCCAGAGCTTTATTAATATTTTGAGAAATCTCATTTTCATCGCTATCGGATGATACTTCGTCATTATTATCACTGCTATTTTGAGGTGGAGGCGCAGGTATAGGAGTTATTCCGCTATGATCTGCCAGAATAGTTTTGCCTCCAAATGCCTGATTTAAAGCGATGGCGACCTCGTTATACTTTGCCTGATCGAGCTTTGACATAGCATAAAGAATAACAAAAAGACCAAGTAATAAGGTGATCAGGTCTGCATAAGTTAGTAACCAGCGTTCCGCATTTTCGGGTTCCTCATGTCCACGTCTTTTTTTTCTTGACATTTTATGTTACTCCCAATGAATCATTTTATTCGGTGACTTGCTTATAAGCAGGCAACATGGCATAGAGTTTTGTTTGTGTTAATGAGGGGCTTTCCCCTGCCTGAATTGCAAGAACGCCTTCAAGCATGATCTCAAGCGAAAGTTTTTCCTCTGCGTGTATTGATTTCAGGCGGTCAGAGATCGGCAGCCATACAATATTTGCCATAAAAACTCCCCATAAAGTAGCAATGAAGGCACTAGCGATGTGTTTAATCAGCATGGTTGCATCCTCTCCTGCATTTGCTAGGGTCTTTATAAGTCCCATGACCGTTCCAATTATACCCATTGTTGGCGAGTATCCACCCATTTTTACAAATACACTTGCATTTGCGTTGTGCCTTTCTGTTATGTAACTTATCTCAATCTCTGCGATCTCACGGATCACTTCAGGATTTGTTCCATCAACTGCAAGTCCGAGCATTTTCTTCAGGAATGGATTTGTAACATCAACCAATATACTCTCAAGAGCGAGTAGTCCTCCTTTTCTTGCGGTAGTTGAGTAATCAACGACTGTTTGTATAGTTTCTACTACGTTAATCTTCGGCGGGAAACATGCCAACATAAGAAACTTTGGCATCTTAAGAAATATATCTTTAGGAGTTCCAATCAGGGCGGCTGCTAAAGTTCCACCGAAGACTATTACCATCGCTGGAATGAGTATTAGCGCACCTAGCGTACCGCCCTCTAATATGAAAGATCCAAATATTGAGCCAAAACCAAGCATGATCCCGGCTATTGTTCCAAACTCGAAGCCTCCGCCTTTGCCTTCTGCCATCAGAAACCCTCTAAATACATCGCACCATAAACTCTCATCTGGTTAGAGACTTTTAGTTGGGTTTCGCTTCTCAACCCAACCTACCAATAACTCAAAAGACTTTTTCATTATCTATGAACCATGTCTGATTATTTGACGTTTATAATTATATTGGTATTATAGTCATATCTTTATATCGGTATGGTGAATATTAAACTTTAATAGATAAAGTATATTCAGCCTCGATTCTGTTATTGACTCGTCACTTGAATTGTGTTAGATTTATGAGTATAACTTGCCAATGTTAAATTAGAAAAAAATGCGGTTGTAACCCAACTGATAGCTCTCCACTAAAACGTGGAGATGAATATTGACAAAAAAGGGATCCATTGACATCCTTTTATATACTCAAAAAATGAAAGGAGAGTCAGATTATGGATCCCACTAAAGTATTTTGCCAC
>Ga0315282_10004272_pt1 | contig 24957 bp, 15 predicted proteins | sample YL17G07_20_MG_FD_203693 | JGI IMG/M metagenome (GOLD analysis project Ga0315282, IMG submission 203693) | Sediment microbial communities from Yellowstone Lake, YNP, Wyoming, USA - YL17G07_20 | ecosystem: Environmental > Aquatic > Freshwater > Lake > Sediment | place: USA: Wyoming | collected... | reverse complement strand
AGGAGGTCAGCCATCGCTCGTTCGGATTTCGCGATCCGAAAAATTTCATTGTGGCCATCTATCACACCTGCGCGCAGCTTCCGCTGCCCGCAGAAACGTGATTACACTTTTGGGATACGAGCCAAAATTAAGAATTAAGAATGAAGAATGAATGAAAAGTGAAGCCACAATCCTTAATTCTTAATTTTCAATTCTTAACTGCTTTTCTCGAACCAGCAATCGAGCTGCTGGCGCAGCCGGGCCAGCGCCTCCGGATGGCGCAGCACCACGATCTCGGCTCCGGCTTCCACGAGCGGCAACGCCGTGGCCACTTCCCAATTGACTCCCCGCGTCCGCTCATCCCCCCACAGGGGCTCCTTGTCACGCGGGACCGCTGCTTCCTTGGCTTTCCAGGCCTCTTCACCGGCCAGGCAGACGACAGGGGCATTCAGCATGGGATCGCCGCCGAGAGCCGCCAACCGGATTCTCTGCATGACAGAGTAGGTGTACTCCAGGCCGTAACCGAGCCCGCCGGTCAGCGGGTCGATCAGAACACGGTTCAAATCGACGCTGGCGTCCGCCAGCAGGATGTTGAGTTGCTTGGCGATGTTCATGTCGATGGGGCTTTCGGCAACCAGAACGTGACCGTAGGCCACAGCGACGGCTGCCAGGGTCCTGTAATCTTCCTGGCAAGCCGAGTGCAGCACCAGGCCCTCTCCGCCGCAGGCTTCCGCCACCCGCGCCAGCACGTCATTCTGCTTCCTGCCGGCGCCCGGCCCCTTGACGATGAGGGGAACGGGAACGGCGTCGAGCACGGCGCGCACGTCGGCCACGGCATCGTCCGGAGAGCGGTTGCCGCGGTCGGGGTGAGTTCCAGCGAAGTGGAGCATCACCAGGTCGGCGCCGTAGCCTTCGACAGCGCGCCGCGCGGCCGCCTCCGGCCGGCCCAGCACGCCCTGCCACGGCTCACTTGCCGCCGCCGGCCAGCGGGCGGGCGCCGTATCGGTGATCTCCAGGGCCAGAAGCGGCCGGTGGGGGAAGCTCCCTTCGAAGGCGTGCAGCGGAAGAGCGTTGCCCCCTCCCACCGCCAGCGTCCTCCGCCTTCCGCCGCCCAGCGTCACGGTGCGGATTGTGCCCGGCCACTTCTTCGGTTTCAGTTCCAAAGTCATTCGGATGGACCACTTCTCACCACAAAGACACAAAGAAACCAAAGTTCACAAAGGAGTTTCTCTTTGTGTTTCTTTGTATTCTTAGTGCCTTTGTGGTTCATATCATTTCGCCCATTGCCAAGGCCGGATGCTCGACCGAGGCCAGGTGCTCGACGAGCGGTTCCAGTTCGGTGCAGATGGTTTCGTCGGCAATCTTGTCATAGAGTTCCGGCCGGCCGATTTCTTCGCAGCGCCGCCGCAGCATGTCCCCCAGCCGTTGCTTGACCCTGGTGGTGGTCCACACCAGGCGCGCCAATCCTCCGTCGGCGCTGAGGAATTTCTTGGAGACCACATAGAGCGTTCCGATGCCGATAAAGCCGGGCGTCTGCTGCCCGCCGCCGACCATCTCCGCCAGCGAGGAGAAACTCATGCCCACCGGGGTCTGTCCCTGGTACTCGCGGTCCACGATCATGATGCCGCCCGTTCCCGGCAGGACGCAGGCCACGCACTCGAAACAGCCGCAGGAGGTCATGGGGTCGGTGAGCATGGAGTAGGTGGAGAAGCGGGGGAAGGCGCCGTTGGAGGCGTTGTTGATGAAGTCGTTGATGCCCTTCCACTGGCCCAGCACCGGGTCCAGCGCTTCGCCCTTCTTGACCGGGAGGTTGCCGCCGTGGGGGTTGATCTCGTAGGCCGCCTTTCCGTCAAGCCAGTTGTACGCGCCGCAGAGGCCCAGCCGCTCGGGCGTGATGATGCAGACGTGGTTGGGCGCATAGCTCTGGCACAGCGCGCAGGAGTAAAAGGTATCGACCGCTTCGTCGGTGAGCGCGCCCATGCGCTGGTCCCGCTGGCGGTAGGCGGCGGCGGCCGCCGGGTGGAGCCGGTCCACGTCTTCGGCGTTGGTGAACAGCGTGACCTGCACCTTGTCCACGATGGCCGGGAAGTCGTTCTTCAGCTTGTGCAGCAACACGGTCCCCAGGTGCTCGATGCGGAAACCGGCATCGCGCGCCTTCTTCGAGATGCGCAGCCAGATCGTGTCGCGCTGGCCCAGGTGCATCACCCCCATCGGTTCCGACAGGAAGGAATGGATGTGGCGTTCCAGGATGGATTCGAACTCCGGCTGCAACTTGCGCCCGGCCACCTCGACGAAAATGGCGAGCGGCAGGCGCGCGGCCTCCGGAACGTCGCCAATCTCCGGGCCGGCCACCCGGATCAGGCCGTCCTGGAGCTGGTCCATGGGGCGGCTGATCAGGTACTCGAAGGCCCGGGTGTACTTGCCGCCGAACTCGATGGCCAGGTCTTCCTTGCGCACTCGTTCGCCTTCAAACGCCGGTCCGTGGCGCACGGGAATCGGTATTTCCACGGTGCGGATTTTCACCCCCCGCACCTCGACCGCCCGCGCCGGCATGGCGCGCTGATCCACGTTGGCCACCACGTGCTCGTAGGTACAGATGCCGCTGGGCAGGATCTCGGGGATGTCGGTGTCGGCGATGACCGGGAAGCCGAAGTTGATGGCGCCGGCCGCCGTGGCGTACTTCTCGTCATCCAGCTCGCCCAGCGCCAGCACGAAGGCAAACACGCGGCGCTTGTTGTACAGAAGGATTTCCCGGGATTCCTTCAGGCCGCCGGGCTTCAGGCCCCCGAAGGTGAGCGCGGCCCGGCAGGCAAAGCCGAGGGCGTGAACGATGGATGAGGTGTCGGGCCCGTACGGAACCAGGAACGTCTCCCAGTTCATCTCCACGCCGCGGCGGTTCAGTTGCGCGGCCATGGTCTCGCCGCCCGAACGCGAGCCCATAAAGACCAGGATGTTGCGCTCCTGCAGGTCGCGCGCAAGCTGCTCGGCCGCCTCGTCGGTCGGCAAGGCGCCCACGCAGGCGGCGAAGCCGGGCATGCGGCCGTCCACCAGCTTGATTCCTTGCTCCCGGAGAATGCCGTCGGGAGTCGGCCCCAGCCAGAAATCGAAAGCCAGCGGGATGCCGGCAAGGGGCTTCATGGCCTCGACGGCCTCGTGGGCCACCAGCGTCGCCGAGCCGGCATCCAGCGCCGCGCCCAGGTAGGGAAGCCAAACCTGGTCGCTAGGCACGGCGGGAAGCCAGCCCCGCGCCTCCTCGAGCGCTTCCTCCAGGTCGCCGAGCTTCTCCACCCGCTTGCCGACCAGCGACAGAATCACCGGCAGAGCATACGCGGTGCCGGGAAAGCCGATGCCGGCCTCACGCCCGTGGTGGCCGATAGCCTCGGCCAACATCGTTTCCGCCCGCTCCATGCAAGCATGTGCGCCGCGTATGGCCGCGCTGGCGATAATCTTCGACATTGATCAACTCACTCTCGAGTTACCTGCGATCTGCTGATTATCCCGCCGTGCCAGGGCGATTGGCGATGTCGCATACGGCAGCGTAAAGCGCCGCCACATTGCGGCACAGACCCGCCCCCACTACCGCCTCCTCATCGACCTGGGTCTGGTCTCTGTACAGGCGGTAGAGGACTCCCGCGCCGGAAATATCGCCGAACAGCAGGGCGCCGGCCAACCGCCCACGGCGCAGGACCAGCTTCCGATACACGCTGTCGGACCGCGCCAAAACCCGCGCCGCAGCGCCTTCCAGCCGCTCCGGGCAAACCTCGCCGATCGATACGATCGGTACGTCAAAGAAGCGCGCGGCATTCATGCGCAGCGCGCCGCCGCAGGCCCGTTCCACCCCCACGGCGGTGCTGCCGGCCGCGCGGCCCGTTTCGTAAGCGACCGGCCAAATGCCGCTGATCGCGGAGCGGCCGGTCAGCGGATCGACCAGTTCCGCGCAGTCGCCGGCGGCGAAAATGCCCTCGAGGCTGGTGCGGCCGCAGCAGTCGATCACGATTCCGCGGCCCATCCGGAGCCCGCTGTCCCGCAGCCACTCCACGTTGGGTGTGATCCCCTTGGCCATGAGAACCAGGTCGGCGGGCAGGCATTCGCCCTCGTCCAGGCGCACGCTCTCCACGCGGCCGTTGCCGGCTATCTCGGTTGCGTCGCGCCCGGTTCTGATGTTGGCCCCATGGCGCGCGAACAATTCCGCAACGCGCCCCCCTGCTTCGGCATCGACCATTTGCGAAAGCAGGTGCGGAGATTTGACGACGACGGTCACGCCCAGGCCCCGTGCCAGCAAGGCCTCGCAGACCTGCAGTCCGACGTTGCCCCCGCCCAGCACCACCGCGCGCCGCCCGGCACTGGCCAGCCTATCGATGGTTTCCAGGTCTTCGGCATTTCGAAGCGAGCAGACCCCCGCCAGACCCCCGCCGGGAATCGAAAGCAGCGTCGCGCGGGCGCCGGTCGCCAGAATGAGGCGGTCGAACGCTACTTCGGTTCCATCGTCGAGCGCCACAGAGCGCGTTTCGGCGTTGAAATGTGTTGCCCGGACGCCGCACCGAACCTGCACACCTAACTCATTTTCCAGATAGCTGGCGGTCCGCCAATCAATGTCCTGTGGCCCGATTCGGCCGCCGAGGAGATAGGGCAAAAGCGGCCGGGAGTATTGGGGAGAAACGTCGGCGGTTATCAGCGTGATGGAGCAATCGGGAGCATGCTCGCGGGCAGCCTCGCAGGCGGCGATGCCGGCTGCCGAGGAGCCGACCACCACCACGTGCCCGCGGAAGGCGCTGCGCGCGCGCTCGTCCGGCGGCGCCTGCGTGCCCAGCGCGCCGGTGGGACAGGCGGCGACGCAAGCGGGCACCGTCGCGGTATAACTGGGGCCGGCCGGCGGGACGCCAGCGGTACAACTGGGGCCGGCCGGCCCGAATCGGGCAAGCGGGACGCCAGCGCTACATACGTCGCATCGCACCACCGCGTCCCTGGCCGGGTCGGGACGCACGCCGAATGGGCAAACCATCAGGCACATGAAACAGGCTATGCAGCGGCGCTCGTCGAAGACCACCCGTCCATCGCGCGGATCACGGTGAAGCGCTCCGCTCTTGCAACTGAAGGCGCAGAGCGGCTCCAGGCATTGCTCGCAGCGCAGCGCTTCGATGCCGTCTTTTCCCGCCGCGATGAGCACGCGCCGCTTGGGCGGCAATTCCTCGAGGATCGCCGCTTCCAGCCGCCCGCTGCGGGAATGGATCACCGAGCAGGCCAGCTCACAGGCCCTGCAGGCCAGGCACCGCTCGCGATTGAATGTGACGATGGTCCGCATGGAAACACGCCGTAGGCAGTAGGCAGTAAGCAGTAGGCAGAGGCTCTAGCCTGCTGCCCGCCTACTCCCCTGAAACTCGCCCGCCCAGGGCCGGCAAGATGCCGGCGCTCCATGAAAGGCACGCCACTGCCTTCCGCCTACTGCCTTCCGCCTTCCGCCTACTACCTCCTGCCTACTGCTTACTGCCTACTGCCTACTGTTCCGGGGGCCTTGACTGGCTTTGCTCCTGGGCCTTGCCGCAACCCAGCGACGTCAAGCCGGTCGGGGGTACGTAGTCCGACAGGAGCCGGGAAACGGTCGCCTCGCTGGACCGTACCCCATTCTCGTAAAGCATGGGCGCCAGCTTTAGCGCCTGGCGCTTCCCATCCAGGTGGGCGACAATGGCGCGCGCCGCCTCCTGGATATCGTTGGTGAACAGGAATTTGCCCCCCGTTTCCCGCTCCACATCCTCCTCCAGGTACTTGCGCACCACGCGGCTTCCCGCCACGCGCGGCGTGGGCAGAAAGGCCGTGAAGATTCCCGAAGCGACCGCGTACATGCCGATGGTGACGGCTTTTTCGCTCATGGCTTCCGGCGCGGCCGCCGCTACCGGCAACTCCGACAGCTCGCCGCCGATTCCACCTTCGGCGACCAGCGCGACGCAGATCGAGAGAATCCGGGAATTGTCCACGCAACTGCCCACGTGCAGCACCGGGGGGATGCCCACCGCTTCGCAGACTTCGCGCAGGCCCGGCCCCGCCAGCTCCGCGGCCGCTTCCGGGCGAAGCAGCCCGGCTTTGCCCGAGGCGATGGCGCTGCAGCCGGTCTGCACAACGAGCACATCGCGCGCCAGAAGGGAGCGCACCAGGGCCAGGTGGTGAAAATCCTGCACCACCCGCGGGGTATTGCAGCCGACCACGGCTACGATGCCCCGGATGCGGCCCGCCGCCACCGCGTCAATCAGCGGCCGATACCCGGCACGGAAGCGCCCGCCCAGGTAGTAAGGCAGATTCTCGTTGGTAAAGCCCGCCACCAGGTCCATGCTGTGGCGCGGAATCCTGACCTGCGCGGGGTCGCGGCGCGCGAAGGCTTCCACGGCCCGCTCGATGATGGCCCGCGCCGCCGCCATCGGCTCCCGCGGATCGAACTCCAGGTGTTCGGCGCCGGGAATGTGGGCCTGGGGCGACGTGGTCACCAGCCTGGTATGCCGGCAGGCGGCGACCTGGGCCAGGGAAGGCATCACGCATTGCACATCCACCACCATCACATCCACGGCGCCGGTCAGCAACGCCAGTTCCTGATGGAGATAATTGCCGGCCACCGGCATACCCTGGCGCATCAGGATTTCGTTGGCGGTGCAGCAAATCCCGGCAATGTTGAGGCCCTCGGCGCCCGCCTGCCGCGCCCGCGCCAGCAACTCCGGGTCCCGGCTGGCCGCCACCAGCATCTCGCTCAATGTGGGCTCGTGGCCGTGGACCAGAATATTCACCTTCTTCTCTTCGAGCACGCCGAGGTTGGCACGCGAGCGGATGGCTGCCGGTCCGCCGAAAAGCACGTCCTGCACATCGGTGGCAATCATGGAGCCGCCCCAACCGTCGGCCAGCGCCGCGCGCATGGCGGCCCGGAGCAGGGCCACCGGGTCGGCTTCCACGCCGTGATGACTGCAGTGCAGCAAGTCAACGATCTCGCGGTCGATTCCGCGTGGCGTAATTCCCATCTTGGCCCACCGCGCCCGCTGTGCTTGGGGGGCGCGCAGCGAGGGGACCAGGGGGCCGTGCTGTGCGCCGAACTGGGCTTCCATCCGCACGGCCAGCTCGCTGGCAAGTCGGCGCACATCGCCATTGCCCGCCACGCCCCATTCCGCGGCCAGCGCTTTCAGCTTTCCGGGGTTCAGCACGCTGTAGCCGGAAGAGGCGCCGTCGCCGGCCACGCCGCGGAGAACTTCCACCACTTGGCGGCCGTGGTCGCTGTGGGCCGCCGCGCCCGCCGCTACCGCCCGCGCCATGTTGCGGGCCACGATCAGGTGCGCATCGGCGCCGCACGCTCCCACCTGCGCCCCTTCGCCGAACGGGTCGATGCGGCACGGGCCCATGTAACAGACCTGGCAACACAGGCCCAGCTCGCCGAATCCGCACATGGGCTGCAGGGCGTCATGGCGATCCCAGACCGTTTGCGCGCCAGAATCCCGGGCCTGGGCCAGCACCTCCTGCGCGGCAGGATCAGCAGACCGGTTGTCGAAATTCAAAGCTTCTCCTTTTCAAGCACCAGCCGCAGATTTCGCAGATTGCACAGGTTTCAAAGCCGTTGAGCCATCCGCAGTACCTCGCGATAAAAGGGGCTGTCGCCAGAGACGGATCCGGCGCGGGCAGCCAACTCCAGCTCCCGGTCAAAGGGGAGCGAACCGAGCAGCGGCAGTCCTGCCAGGTGCGCGCGGACAAAGGCCGCGTCATCGCCCCCACAAATCTTGTTGGCGATGGCCTGCACGTTTCGGACACCCAGGTGCCCGGCCAGTTCCGCCACCCGGCCGGCGGTCTGCAGGCTGGCCCATCCCGGCTCGACAACCACCAGCATGGCGTCCACGCTCTCGGCCGTGCCGCGGCCCAGGTGCTCCACGCCTGCTTCCATATCGACCACGACGCACTGGCGCTCAGTGAGCAGCAGGTGGCTGAGCACTTCGCGAAGCAAGATGTTCGCCGGACAGGCGCAGCCGCTTCGGCCGCGCTCGATCGTTCCCATCACCAGCACGCGGATGCCGTCCACCACGATCCCGAACTGCTCGGGAATGTCGTCCACCCGGGGGTTCATGCGCAGGAACCCGCCCCAGCCGTCCGCGCCGCCGACCCGCTCCTCGATCAAGGCCTTGAGCTTGGCCAGCGGGACGATGTCGTGGCCATGATAGCCGAGGGTGCCGGCCAGATTGGCGTCCGGGTCGGCGTCCACCGCGATCACCTCGCGGCCCAGGTCGCGCCAGCAACGGGCCAGAAACGCGGCCACCGTCGTCTTGCCCACACCGCCTTTTCCGGTGACGGCTACTTTCATGCCGGCAGCTCCCAGGTGCGCAGCGCCGCCAGTGCCGGTGTGGCCGGGTCCAGCTTCAGCAACGACGTTCCGGCTGCTTCAAAAGAGGCCACCTGAGGATCGCTCGGGACGGCGAGCACGCGGCGGAAAACAACATTGGTTCCGGCCGCAATCGTCGTCATCTCGGCCGCCAGCGGCTCTGCCGGCTCGAATTGGTTGAGCACCAGGTCGGCCCGTGGCGGCAGCCCGCCATGAATCTCCCGGTAGAGCGCCAGGGATCGCCGGATGGTTTCCGCGGCCATTCGGGAGCGATTGGTCACGCAGATCAAGGCGTCCGGGCGCCCGCTGGTGCGGCGCGAGAGGTGCTCGAGTCCCGGTTCGCAGTCCAGCAGAACATGGCGGTACGAGCGGGAAAGACGATCCAGGTGCTCCCGGATCAGGTTGTTGACGAAGCAATAGCAGCCCCTGCCTTCCGGCCTGCCCATGGTCAGCAGATCAAAGCCGCGGTTTTCCACGATGGCCTCTTGGGCGCCGAGCGCCAGCCACTCCCCGGCCGACATCGAGGGCGGCCGGTCGGCCGTCTCCCGCATGCTTTCCCGCAGGTCGGCCAGCGTCCCGCCGACCGCGACGCCCAGGGCCGGCCCCAGGCAACTGGAGGGATCGGCGTCGATAGCCAGGATGGGCGTCTGTCCGCACTCCAACAGCCGGCGCAGGATCAACGAGGCCAGGGTTGTCTTGCCGACACCGCCCTTCCCGATGACAGCGATAATCATATGAGGCCGGAGACTGGAGGCCGGAGGCTGTAGGACTAGACCCACCTCCTCCGGCCTCCGGCCTCCAGCCTCCGGTCTGTCCCTTCTCGTTCTCGAACTCGGACGGACAGTTCGAGCAGGAGATCGATGGCCCGGTCGGCCGTGTCCACGCTCTGCGTTCCCAGCCCGCAGGAGGGTGTCAGGAGCGCCTGGCGGAGGAGCGCGCCACGATCCAGGCCCTTGGCCACGAGCTGCTCGATCCGGTCGTCGAGCATTGCCAGCAGTGCAACGGCCGTCAAGCCGTCGACTGACTGGTTAGCAGGCACAATCCCCCAGCTCAGCAGCCCTCCCGCTGCCAGGAACGACTTCAGCTCGGCGGGATACAGCGGTAGGCCCTGGAAGAACTCGCAGGCGTCGAAGTTGATGACCTCGACGCCGGTGCTCAACACCAGGGACCAGTCGGTATTGCCGCAACAATGCAGGCCGGCCAGCGCGCCTTCCTGATGAATGGCGGCCACGGCCCCGGCGATGGCCGCGATGACGTCCTCCCGCGAGACGTTGATGAAGGCCGAACCGAAGGAACAGAGATACGGTTCATCCAGCACCACCAGCACGCCTTCGGCAACCTCTCGCAGCCTGCGGGCCAGCCAGCGGGCCTTCATCGCCATTCCGTGGCTGGCCACTTCGTACAGCTCGGGATTGTAGGCCAGCGCCCGCTTGTTCTCGTCGGTTACGGTCATGGCAAAGCTGAAGGGGCCGGTCACCTGGCCTTTGACCCATGGGGGGCGCGTCCCCAGGCGGGCGATGCTGTCCAGAAAGCGGTGCAGACCAAGCGCGTAGCGCTCGGTAATGGCGAAGGGTCCGACATCGCCTTCCACGACCGCTTGATAGAAGTTTTCCAGTTGGGTTTTAAACGCGTCGTCGGCGCGGAAGTAAATCCGCTGTCCCTGCCGGTCGATCACCGCACCCGGCAAGCCCTCCGAGTACTGCACATACATGCTTTCGAGCCAGTCGCGCGCGGGCATCTGCGGCCAGGCGGGAAGTTCCGGGAAACAGCGCAGAATCCGCTCCACGATGGCGCACGGGTCGGGGTGTGGGAAACTTCCGACCAGTGTCGGTGCGGCAGCAGGAATCAAAGATGGCGCCCTGTCTTCCATAATTTGCGGGAAAGCCCATTTAGAGACCACGCCCGGCCTCGCGGTGGATCTCATGCGGGGGAGAGCGCAACGGCTGGCCGCGTGTCGGGGACCTTTAAGATATTCGGTTTGCCGGGCAATTTCAAACGTTTTCCCGGCGGCCCCAGGGGCTGCCTTTGTGGTCGCCCAGCACCGCTATCACTTCGTGTCCCTGGCGGCTTTGTGGTGAGCGTCACTTCACGACATTGGAGGGCCGGCCGGCGGCGAAGTTCAGGATGTTCTCGGCGGTGGTGTCCAGGATGCGCTCCAGCGCCTCGCGGCTGTTGAAGGCATTGTGCGGGGTGAAGATGACGTTGTCGTGGCGGAAGAGCACGTGCGTGCGGATCACGGCCTGCAGCTTCTCCACGCTCTGCTGCTGGTAGAGCAACTGCTGCTCCTCCTGGATCAGCTCCTCGCCCTCGACCACGTCCAGGCCGGCGCCGGCCAGCTTCCCGCCCTGCAGCGCCTCCAGCAGCGCCTCGGTATCCACCAGCCGGCCGCGCGCCGTGTTGATGAACAGCGAGCCGGGCTTCATCCGCGAGAACTTGGCGCGGTCCATGAAGTGGTGCAGTTGCGGAGAGTACGGCATGTGCAGGCTGACCACGTCGCTCTCGGCCAGCAACTGGTCGATGCCGGTGTAGCTGTAGTTCAGCAACTCCGCCAGGAAACCGTTGGGATATGGGTCGTAGGCCAGCACGCGCATGCCGAAGCCGCGGCCGATCTTGATGACGTGCAGCCCGATCTTGCCGGCTCCGACCACGCCCAGCGTCTTGTCCTTCAGGTCGAAGCCGGTCAGGCCCTCCAGCGAGAAATCGGAGCGCATCACGCGGGTGTAGGACTGGTGGATCTTGCGGGACAGCGCCAGCATGAGCGCGAAGGTGTGCTCGGCCACCGTGTTCTCGCCGTAGCTGGGCACGGTGGAAACCACGATGCCGCGCTCGCGGCAGGCGCCCAGGTCGATGTGCTCGAAGCCGGTCGAGCGCGTGGCGATCAGCCGCAGCGCCGGCAAGGCCCGGATCACCTCGGCCGAAACCTGCGAGTAGATGAACGGCGAGAGCGCCTCGCAGCCGGCCAGCGCCGCCTGCATCCCCGGCTCCAGCGTCTCGCCGGAAAAAAAGAAGTCGTACCCGGGGAGGCGGTTCTTCAGGTAGTCCCGCTCCCAGTCCTTGATTTCCAGAAAAGCGATTTTCATGGAGGCCCCCAACCGGCAAATGCGCGGCAAGTGGAAGCGCTGCTACAAGCCCAGAAAAGCAGGATAGCATTGATGGCGGAAAGTTGTATGTCGCTCGACAACGCGGGCCGAAACCGCAGCGCGCTCTCGTTCGTCTCTTGTCTGAGCGTTGAGTTGGAAGGAAGAGTGTGTTCGAACGTCAGGTTCGAGGAGCCTGTATGAAGCGTCTTTTGCCGGCAGTCGCGGCGGTCCTGGGACTGTGCGTGTGGGACTTGCCTGGCGATGATTTCTGGAACAAAAAAAAGCCCGGCGACTGGACCAGCGAAGAAGTGCAGCGCGTGCTCACCGATTCCCCTTGGGCCAGACCGGCCAAGGTGAGCCTGGAAGCGGGCGGGTTTCGCCAGGGATCTCCCGAAGGGCGGGGAGGCTATCCGGGCGGCGGAGGCGGCGGCGGCGGCGGTGGCGGAGGCCGCCGGGGCGGGGGTGGGGGAACGGGCCGTGTCGGTGGGATGGGCATCCCGCTGCCGGGCGGCGGAGGCGTGGGCTTGCCCGGTGGACGGACCCCGGGCGGCCGGACGGGTCCAGGGGGCGGCGGCCGGGGGCCTTCCTCCGGCGATTTCCCGACTCCCAAGATCACCGTCCGCTTTGACAGCGCCCTGCCGGTCCGCCAGGCGCTCGATCAGCCCTCGGCCAACGATTTATGCGACTCAAAGTCGGTCGCCGACAAGGATTCCTACGCCATCTGCGCGGTTGGCTTCCCGGCCGGGCCCGAACAGTGGAGGCGCGGCGACAGCCAGCCAGACAGCGGCCAGGATGATACCGAGCGCATGAGGCAAATCCTGATGGACCAGACCTCCCTGTACGGCAAGGACCAATCCTCGATTTTTCCGAAAAAAGTCGAAATTGTGCCGCTGGGGGACAAGCGCGCCGTTCTCTTTCTGTTCCCCAGGGACCGCCGGATCGAGGACACCAAGGAGCTGGCGCTCGACTGCCAGCTCGGGCGCCTGCGCATCAAAGCCACGTTCAAGCCCAAGGACATGAAATACCACGGCAAGCTGGCGCTGTAACTCCGCTCTGAGGCCAACCAGCGCTTCTCGGAGCTGCTCAACAAGCGCGAGATCAAGCACACGTTCCTGGCTACCGAGGGCGCGCACCAGTGGCGGGTGTGGCGCCGCTACCTGAACGAGTTCGCTCCGCTGCTGTTCGCGGCGCGGCCTGGGCCGAAGACGATACCGCCAGAAGCAGCCCGCGACGGCCGCGCTGAAGCGGTGGTGAGCGGGGTGGCCTTGACAATGAGTTCCCCTTATGGGAACCTGATGTGAAGTGGATGTAATCGGCTGGGAAGAGGTGAAGCGTTTCGCCGACAGGCACGCCGACGCGAGGCCGGCATTGCAGCGTTGGTACGACGCAGCCAAGCGGGCAACGTGGAGCAGCCTCCTCGATGTCCGCAGGGAATTTCCAAGTGCGGATGTGGTCGGGCCGCTGACCGTTTTCGATATTCGCGGCAACCGCTACCGGCTGATCGCCCGAATTGACTACCGATGGCAGGTAATCTCGGTTCGGAAGCTGCTCACGCATGCCGAGTACGACAGAGGAGATTGGAAACAATGAGCGCTTCGAGGGCACTGAATTTCACGAGGTATCGGCTGCTGCTCGGAAGGACGATGCCGGTAGCGATCCAGACCCCGGAAGAACATGAGCGAATGCTGGCGGCCGCTGAACGGCTGATGGATAGAGGCGACGCCCTGTCCGAGGAAGAGGGGCGCCTCCTTAAGTTGCTGGCTGCCCTGATCGAAGACTACGAGCAGAAGCGGTATCCCCTGGAGAAGACGCCGGCCCATGGGATGGTGAAGTACCTGCTGGAGGAGAAGAATCTCAGGCCCAAAGACCTCTGGCCGGTTCTGGGATCCAAAAGCCGCGTGTCGGAAATCCTCTCCGGGAAGCGAGCTGTGAGCAAGGAACAGGCTCGGAAACTGGCGCGGTTTTTCCATGTGAGCGCGGAGCTGTTCATCTGACCTGATCGCAGCCGAGATTTTGGCTCGATCTGCGACAGGCGCGTACACTGCGGATTCGTCTTCCAAGCGTTCTTTTTCCGCGACTTTGGTGGTAGCATCGCTTGGCCGGATGGCGGTCCGCCCTGGCCCTTTATTCGTTTCATTCTGTCGCCGGAGTTGATCCATGTTTTCCCAAAAACACGCAAAAGAGGTCACGACCTCACTTGCTCTTTTTCTGCTGCTGGTTTCTGGCGCGGCGGCCCAGGAGACGCGCAGCACGATTGCCGGGCGCGTGCTCGATCCACAGGGCGCGGCGGTCGCCGGCGCCAGGGTGGTGGTAACCAATGTGGACATAAACGCCTCCACGCATCTCACCACCAACGAAACCGGATACTACGAGGCGCGCTTGTTGATGCCCGGGAGTTACGAGGTCAGTGCCGAGCTGACCGGCTTCAAGAAAACGCTGCGCAGGGGCATCACGCTGGCCCTCGCCGCCGAGATTCAAATCGACCTGACGCTGGAACTGGGCGGCGTGAACGAGGTGGTGTCGGTAACCGCCGAGGCGCCGGTGCTGGAAACCACAGCCGCCGGCGAGGGCGGGCTGATGGACAGCCAATCCATCACTGAGCTGCCGGTGCTGGGCAACAACACCATGCTGCTGGTCAAGCTGGTTCCGGGCATACAGACCGATGGCGAGAACAACATCCTGGGACTGCACTCCATCTCCGGCGGCTCGAATTACTACACGCCGGGCAAGGTGGGCGGCAACGAGTGGGCCATCGACGGCGTGCCCAACCAGGGCGGCAGCCGCCAGGCTGCGTACCTGCCGCACTCCGATACGGTGCAGGAATTCCGCGTCGAAAACCTGGGGTTCGACGTGTCCAGGGGCCGCGGCACCGGCGCCAGCATCAACATGATCTCCAAGGCCGGCACCAACCAGTACCACGGGACGCTCAGCGACCAACACTGGCAACAGCGCTTCAACGCCACGCCCTTCTACACCAAGCAGCTCTACTATCGGAAGATCGCGGAGGCCGAAGCCGCCGGCAACCATGCCCTGGCCGAGCAACTCCGCGACTCGCCCAAGCAGTTTTCCGGCCACTCCAACACCTACGCGGCCAGCTTCGGCGGCCCGGTGGTCATCCCCGGCATCTATAACGGCATCAATAAGCTGTTTTCGCTTTTCAGCTTTACCGGCTACAGAGACAAAAAGCCGGAGGACCCGAACAACATCAACGTCACGCTTCCCTCCATGGCCAACCGCCAGGGCGATTTCTCGCAGTTGCTGAAAGTGAACCCGGTGGCCTACCAGGTGTACGATCCGCTGAGCATTCGCCGCGACACCAGCCGCTCCGGCACCCACTACATTCGCGATCCGATCGCGGGCAACATCATCCCCAAGGCGCGGATGATCAGCCCCATCTACAACGCCTACACCAAGATGCTTCCGGTTCCGAATAACGAGCCGACCGATCCCACCCAGGAGCCGTACAACAACTACCTGGCAACCGGGACGCCTTACGACTGGAAGTACCACGCCTTCAACCACCGGGTTGACTATCTGAAATCGGAGAAGAGCCGCTATTTCGTGCGCTGGAGCTACAACCATTTCGGTCCGGAAAACCGCCAGGACTGGACCTACGAGACGGTGCCCGGATTACACTCCGGCGGGATCGTGCGGCAGAACTTGGGCGCCACCGTGGACTGGACCTATACGCCCGGCGCCCGCACCATCTGGGACTTCACGGTGGCCGCCAACCAATACCGGGACGGCAAGTACCAGCCCGTGCCCCATCGCTTCAAGCCTTCGGACGTCGGTTTCCCCTCGTACATGGATACCTATGCCCCTGACCCCATGCTCCCGCAGGTGCGGGCCAGCGGCTACAAGAACATCGGCCTGGACCGCGAGACTCCCGACTCCACGTACCGGATGTACAGCGGGAAGGCGGATGTTTCGCACATCCGGGGCAACCACACCCTGCGCGCTGGAGCCGACACGCGGCAGCACTTCCGCACCGGCGAGGGACAACCGAGTTACGGGCTCTCGGGAAGGTTCCAGTTCGAAAACTATTTCACGCGCTGTTGCGACGATACGGTTCTCTATACTCCGGGTGACCTGGGCCTGAGCTGGGCCTCGTTCATCATGGGCCTTCCCCGCTACATGCGCATCTCCACCAGCACCGCCAGTTACGCCATGCAGTCGCCTTACTTTGGCGGCTACGCGCAGGATACCTGGCGCCTGGGCCGCAAGCTGAGCATCAACCTGGGCTTCCGGCTGGAATATGAGCTGGGGCCCACCGAGCGCTATAACCGCATGCGCGGCTACTGGGACCCCAACGCCAAGCTGCCTTTCTCGGACTTGGCCGAGGCGGCTTACGCCAAGAACCCGACCTCGGGACTGGATCCCTCGCAATTCAAGGTGCGCGGCGGCACGGTGTTCCCGGGCGTCGCCGGCGCCGATCGCCGCTTGATCCAGGCCGAGCTGATGTGGATGCCGCGCGCCGCCTTCGCTTACCAGGTCAACCAGAGAACCGTGATCCGCGGCGGTTGGGGTGTGTTCTACGACACCCTCAACACCCTGAACTACGCTCCCGACCAGACCGGATATACCCGCAACACGGATACCTCGATCATGAGCAACTACGGATTGACGTGGCGGGTGGGCGACCCGGCCCGCGGCATCTCGCCGTTGACCGATCCCTTCCCGTTGCGGGCCGACGGCACGCGCCTGCTGCCGCCGCTTTTGCCGGCCCCACTGGGCGATGAACTGGTGGCCTATTCCGGCCAGAACTTCGATGATTTCTACGCTTACGATACGCACCGCGCACACGTGCAGCGCTGGCGCGCTTCCATTCAGCGCCAGTTGGGCAGAACCATGGTGTTCGAGGTGGGTTATGCCGGCGCGCGCGGCAACAACGTCTACATCGACTCCAGCAGTTCCAGCTACCAGCAGAACCTCAACACGCTTCCAAAGCAATATTGGACCTACGGATTCGTGCGCGCCAGCAGCAGCAACCTGACCACCAACGTGCCCAATCCGTTCAACATATCGAACCTGGCGCCCCTGCAGGCGAGCAACAAGAGGGTCTACGATGAGCTGGCGGCAGTCTCTTGGTTTACCGATACCAACAGGACGCGACAGCAGCTTCTGCGCCCCTTCCCGCAAATGAACACCTCCATCACGCGGGTGTACGATTCCCGAGGCAAGCTGCGGACCGGCTCTTTCGACCTGACCTTCCAGCGGCGCTTCTCCAAGGGCCTCACTCTTAACGCCGGCTATACCCGCCTGTTCCAGAACAAGACGGCCGATTGGTTCGAGAATAACTGCGACACGGAACCGAGCTGGCGCCTGAGCAACAATGGCCGGCCGCACCGCTTGACGATCACCAGCGTGTACCAGTTGCCTTTCGGCAAAGGCCGCGCCATGCTGAAGAGCGGCCTGCTCAGCCGCATCTTCGGCGGTCTCCAGGCCGCCGGCACGTATGAATTCCAGCCCGGCCCGCTGCTCACGTTTGCCCCCGTCTTCTACTACGGCGATTTCCATACGCTTTCCAGGGATCTGAAGGCAAAACACAAGACGCTGGACCAGTGGTTCAATGCGATGACTGTCCAGGACTGGTACCAGCAGCACCCGGACGCCTTCAACGGGATCCTCACACCCGCCCAGGTGGCGGCCCAGGGCGGAGCGAGGATGGCCGCCTGTTACGTCAATAGCGCCGGGCAGAGGGTCATCCCGCGATCCGCGGGCATGGGATTCGAGTCCTGTTCCGCCTACGTCCCGGACACCAGCTACAACCTGAGGATATTCCCGCAGCGCATCCAGGGAATTCGCGCCGACGGGACCAACCAGATCAACGTGAACCTGCAGCGGCAATTCCAGGTAACCGAGAAGGTGAGGTTCTTCCTGCGCCTGGACGCGCTGAATGTCGCCAATCGCTCGCGGTTCCAGGCTCCCGACACCGATCCGACATCCACGAACTTCGGGAAAGTGACGGAGCAGTCGGCGTCGCTCAACCGCTTCTTCCAGATCCAGGGGCGCTTGCAGTTCTGATTCACCACCAAGACACGAAGCCGCGGAGGATCACAAAGTTTTTCTTTGTGACCCTTCGTGTCTTTGTGCCTTTGTTGTGAATTACCCCCGGATGACCAGGTTGACCAGCTTGTTGGGAACGACGATGGCCCTGACGAGCTGCTTGCCGGCCATGAGCGGGGCCACGCGGGGGTCGGCCAGGGCGCGGCGCTGCACCTCGTCCTGCGGGGTGCCGGCGGTGACCACCATGCGGCTGCGCAGCCGCCCGTTCACCTGCACTACGATTTCGTACTCTTCTTCGCGGGCCAGTTCCGGATCGTAGCCGGGCCAGGGTTCCCGCAGCAGCATGGTCTCGCGGCCCAGCATCGACCACAACTCCTGGCTGAAGAAGGGCGCGAAGGGCGCCAGCAGCTTCACCAGGGCCTCCAGCGCCTCCCGCATGGCGCCCGGTGAAAGCTGTTCTTCGCAGGTGTACAGCTCGTTCATCAGCTCCATCAGCGCGGCGATCGAGGTGTTGAAGTGCCAGCGGTCCTCGAAATCGTCGGTGATGCGGCGGATGGTCTGGTGGAGGCGGCGGCGGACGGCGCGGTCCGCGGCGCTCTCCCCGCCCGCATCGCCGGCCGGCAGGCCCGTTGGAACCGCTCCCCGCCGGTCGCGGCTCTGTTGCTGCCGCGCCTTCTCCAGGTTGCGCGCCGCAAAGCGGTAGACGCGCTGCAAGAACCGGTCGATGCCTTCGATGCCCGATTCGCTCCAGTCCAGGTCCTTGGCCGGGGGCGCGGCGAACAGCACGTAGAGCCGGGTGGCGTCGGCCCCGTACTTCCCCACCATTTCATCCGGGTCCACCACGTTCCCCTTGGACTTCGACATCTTGGCGCCTTCGCGAATCACCATGCCCTGGGTGAACAGGCGCTCCACCGGCTCGTCGTTCCCCGCCAGGCCCAGGTCGCGCATGATCTTGGTCCAGAATCGCGAATAGATCAGGTGCATGATGGCGTGCTCGACGCCGCCGATGTACTGGTCGATGGGGAACCAGTAGGCCACCGCCTGGCGGTCGATGGGCGCGCTGTGGGCCGCGGGACTGGTATAGCGGTAGAAATACCAGGACGAATCAACGAAGGTGTCCATGGTATCGGTCTCGCGCCGGCCCGGCCCGCCGCACTTGGGGCAGGTGGTGTTCACGAAGCTCTCGTGTCGGGCCAGCGGCGATTCGCCCATGCCCGTAATCTGGACGTCGGTCGGCAGCGTGACCGGAAGCCGGTCGTCGGGTACGGGAACGGTGCCGCACCCGGCGCAGTAAACGATGGGGATGGGGGTGCCCCAATAGCGCTGGCGCGAGATGCCCCAATCCTTCAGCCGATAGGTGATGCTGCCGCGCCCAAAACCCTCCCGCTCGGCGAAGGCCGTCATCTTCTCGATGGCTTCCTGCGATGTCAGCCCGCTGTAGGGGCCGGAGTTCACCAGGCGGCCGTAGTCGGGGAAGGCGGCATTGGCGGGCGCCTTCCCTTCCAGCGGCTCGATCACCGCGGGGATGGGGATGTTGTACTTGGAGCAGAACTCAAAGTCGCGCTGGTCGTGCGCCGGCACCGCCATGATGGCCCCGGTGCCATACTCCATCAGCACGAAGTTGCCGACCCAGATGGGCACCAGCTTCTTGGTAAACGGATTGACCGCGAATCTGCCGGTGAACAGGCCCTGCTTTTCGTAGTCGGCGTCGCCCGGGGTGCGGCTGTCGATCAGCTTGCGGACCTGCGCCCGCATCGACCCGCTCCAGGCCTTGTCGCCGATCAGAGGATCGACCAGGGGGTGCTCCGGGGCCAGGATGACGGCGGTGGCGCCGTAGATGGTGTCGATCCGGGTGGTGAAGACTTCGATGGGCTCGCCGCCTTCCGCCACCGTGAAGCGCAGTTGCGCGCCCACCGAGCGGCCGATCCAGTTGCGCTGCATGGTCAGCACCTTCTCGGGCCAGCGCTTCAGCTTGGCCATGTCGTCCAGCAACTGGTCGGCGTAGTCGGTGATGCGCAGGAACCACTGCTCCAGTTCCTTCTCGGCCACCAGCGTCTCTTCATGGCGCCAGCAGTAACCGCCGTGCACCTGCTCGTTGGCCAGCACCGTCTGGCACTTCGGACACCAGTTGACGCGGCTGCGCCGGCGGTAGGCCAGGCCGCGCTCGTACATGCGCAGGAAAAACCACTGGTTCCAGCGGTAGTACTCGGGCTCGCAGGTGGACAGTTCCTTGGTCCAGTCGTAGGCAAAGCTGAAGCGGCGGTGCTGCTGCTTCATGAAGGCGATGTTGTGGAGCGTCCACTCCCGCGGGTGGGTGTTGTTCTGGATGGCCGCGTTTTCCGCCGGCAGACCGAAGGCGTCCCAGCCCATGGGATGCAGCACGTTGTAGCCCCGCATCCACTTGTAGCGCGCCAGGGCGTCGCCGATCGAGTAGTTGCGCACGTGTCCCATGTGCAGCGTGCCTGAGGGGTAGGGCAGCATCTCCAGCACGTAGTACTTGGGCTTGCCCGGGTCGCGGCCGGCCGCGTAGATGTTCTCCCGTTCGAAAACCTTTTGCCACTTCGGCTCTATTTCCTGCGGGTTGTAAGCTCGCTCAGTCATTACTGCGTGTCCTCGGGTTTCTTGGCGCCTTCCTGGTTCCTTCGACCAGGCTTCTGGCAACGTCAAGATTGCGGAGATCGTCGCCTTTCTTATCGATCGGCGTCTCCAGGATGAAAGCCTTCTGGCGCAGGCGCGGGTGGTTCAGGATGCGGCGGAAGCCAGCCAGGCCGATGCCGCCCTTGCCGATGTGCTCGTGGCGGTCGGCCCGCGAGCCCAGCGCCGTGCGCGAGTCGTTGGTATGAATGACGGGTACGTTGTCCAGCCCCACGGCGGCATCCAGCCGCGCCAGCGTGGCCGCCAGCCCCTTTTCGGTCGAGACATCCCAGCCGGACTGGTACAGGTGCGCGGTGTCGATGCAGCAGGCCAGCGGGACGCGCTCGGTGAGCCGCAGAAACGCCCGCAGTTCTTCGAACTCGGAGCCCAATGCCCCACCGCCGCCGGCGGTGTTTTCCACCAGCACTGTCAGGCCGCCCAGGCGCAATCCGCGCGCCGCCAGCTCGACCCCGCTGATGAACCGGGCCACGGCCTGGATGCGGTCGCCGTTGCGCGCGCTGCCCGGATGCATCACCAGGTATTCGGCCCCCAGCAGCACAGCCCGCTCCAGTTCGGCGCGAAACGACTCGATCGACTTCCGCCGGATTTCAGCATTGGGCGAGGCCAGGTTGATCAGGTAGTTGTCGTGGACCACCAGCGGACGCAGGCCGTGCTTGTCGCGCGCCTGGCGGAACAGCCGGGCCTCGGCGGCGCTCACCTGCGATGCCTTCCACTGCCTGGGGCTGGTGGAAAAAATCTGGAAGGTGTTGCAGCCAAGCTGGTGCGCGCGCTCCGGCGCCCGGGAAATGGCGCCGGCGATCGAGGTGTGGATGCCGATGCGGCGGCCGGGAATCGGAGTGGGGAAGGCACACTTGCCTGTCCGTGCCTTTTCCGGCGGATGGATCGTCTGTGGCAGCCGCGCCAACGCCCTCCTTCGCTACATCACGCTATCTCTCAGCGGGGTAAACGGAAATTGTACCACGCCGCAGGCGAGCGGCGGTCCGCGCGGTGGGTCACACCCAATCGGCGATGCGGAAGCCGGGGTGGAAGGGATTGACGAAGCGCACGCCGTCGCGAGCCTGCCCATCGTCTCAGGGGGCAGTCCCGCAAAGGGACCGTCAGGGGGTCGGGTCACTTCGTCCGGAATTCCCTGAGGCGCGTGCAGTCCACAAGGCGAGCGAGAGTGCTGAGTGTAAACACTTTGCCGCGCGTCGCAAGCAGTAGTTTCTTCATGTCCTCACGCCGGACAGCGAACCCCCGTCCGGCTATGCAAGCAACGAGTTCAAATTGAGTCTGTCCAGGGGGTCGATCCTTTTGGCTGATCTCCGAAAGATGCTGGATGCGGGTGACTTTGTCCCGGGCCGTGCCGTCGTCTTCGGTGACCTTGGCCTCAATGACCACTTGCGGGTTGAATTCACTGGGAATAATGAAGTCAGGCGTCTGATCGAAGCCAACGATGCGTTCAGCCCGCTTTGTCTTCCGATACGTGACACCGGCATGGTTGAGCACTTCCTCGATGGCGGATTCCAGGTCGTCGCCGACGAGTTCGCTCACCGAGTCTCGGTGTCCAGCGAAGGGTCTGCCCAAAAATCGCTCGTACAGAAGCATGGCGTATGGTGCGCCCAAACTGGCCAGCGCTTTGAGGCTCTCCGGTCCTTGTGCGGTGTCAGCCTTGTTCAGTCGGTGGAGCTTGTCGCCCCCGACCGGGGCCGGGCCTTCATTCAAGAGCTGGCAGGCAACATTCACCAGGGCGGTGATTCTTTCGAGAGCCACCGGAAGGCGCTTGAGCGGCGTCAAGGGGGCCAAGCGGGCCGTCCGATCAAGGGACCGGGCGAATCCTTGTGGAAGCTCCATGCCTGTTCGTTGGGCGGTGGCGTATGCCCATTCGGGTGGCGTGAAGCCCAGCATGCTTCGTAAAACGACGGTGGAAATCGGCACCTCGACAACGACCGGAAGCACCGTTTCAACCGACATCTCCCTAAACCCACCCGTCGCCCGTTTGAGCCGTTCATAGCCCCCTTCGAATACCGGATACTCGACGAAGCCCCGGCCCTTCGGCATCACAAGAAACTCTGAGGCAAGCGAAGAAAAGACCGCCGAGACGTATGGGCCCGGATGGTTCTCAATCTCGGAAAAAGGCACCTCAAATGGCTGCTTGCTCATTGTCAGCTCGCTGCCGGCCTCCCAGCGCAAGAGGCATGGCGGGGGCAGGAGAACGACCTGCCTCCATGTGCCCCTGCACTTCGCCTACGGTGCATATTTCGCCAATGCGCCTCGCCACCTTTGTCAGGCGATCAGCGGTTGGAACGCTGTTAGGCCAGTTGGTGCGGAGCCCCCAGACAGCCAACCGAATCAAGTGTCCGTGGATAAGGCAACGTACGTCCCCACGTGTGGGCTTCACGCCCCCCGCACGAAGATGCTCCAGATCTTGGCCGACAAGCCGAGCTACCGCTTCGGCGGATGTTGCGAGTGAAGTCCTGGGCATGCGCCCGGTCGACCGACAGATGAACACTGTGTCGACGATGGAGGACCCCGTACGATTAATGTGAATCGAAGCTCCCATTTCCGCCGGCGAGGGCAGGGAGGCGGTACACACTAAGCGGGCGTCCAGAATGGCAATCGCGATGGGGTAGTACGCCTCCAGATCATTATGGTGGTACGTGAAAACCAGGGGGGATCCCGGTTTGAGCGCCCGCGCCATTTTCCGGAAAACGGTCGAAAGACCGTCCGTGAATTGCACCAGGCCACGATTCATGTTTGCGTTGCCCGTTAGTTCGCCTGGACAGCGTGTGGACATCCTTTCGGCAAACGCTGCGTCATTGACGAGGCGTCGCAGCCATACGTAGCAGAAGTCCATCAATTCTGCGTACTGGACGTTTCCGAAATAGGGAGGGTCCGTAAATACGCCATCGAGGCTGGCATCAGCCAGTTCTATTGAGACTGAATCCTGACACCGGAGATCCACCTTACGTGAATTCCCGCCCGCCTGGCCGCCTCGGTGCTCCCCAATCCATTCCGCCTTGATCGCAACCGGCACCTTCTCCTTACCGACGTGACGGATCTCAAACGGTCGTTCGCAATAGGCTTTGGCCCTCGCATACTTCTGAATAATGTTCGACCACCCCCCGCTGCCCACGCTTAACTCCGCCGTTCGATCCAGTATCCCCAGGAGATTTGATTCACATTGCACCAACCCGACCGGGAAGCCGTGAACCGAAAAAATGTCCAATGATTTTAGGGCCATCGTGTCATAGCGGCACAGCATGTTTTGATAACGAAGCAAATCCGACAGATTAGTAGCGAGCGCCGCTCGAATTCGGTCGCTGGGCTCGCGCGCTACCAGCCGGCAACTGAGCTCCAGACCTAACAGTTGACGAGCGTTGAACATCTCGCGGTAATATGTGTAGCCCCAACGGTGCAATCGGTCGGTCTCGTCGCCTGCGGGGATTCCATCTCCTGGGATAAATCGGGGCGGGAGGGATTTCAACGCTGATTCCGCCCTCTCAACTCTGCTGAGATCGTCGGGATCGGGTTTTTTGAAGAATCTGCCCGAGTGTCTCACTTTGCAGCGCGGACAATAGTACTCGATCGCGAACATCCGATGTTTCGGCGGACCCTGACTCGCATTCGGATACGAATTGATTGCCTGACATTCAGGGCAGCTGACACGGTTTCGCTTCGCAGCGCCTTCGATTCGGAGGACTGCGCCACATCCACGGCAACTTCCCGGCCGCTGCCGATCATCGCACTCGTGCAGTTCCCCGCATGAGGAGCAGACGAGCACGTTTTTCGGATGGCGCCGGTTTTCCGCTATCAAATGGCCGGGGAATAGGTCGATTGCGTGTCCGCACTTCACGCAGCTAAGTAGTTTGACCCACAAGAAATACTTCACCGAGGCGTTAGCTAAGCCACATTCGAGGCATGTAGTCCGATAAAGCTCGCCGACTTTCTCCTCAAGTCTCGCGCGCAATTTGTCCGACGCCTTGCGGTACGTGTCCAAATCAAGATATTGGATTTCCTCCCGAACGATCCAGTAGGCAACCGGATTGATGTCGGCACCAAAAACGTCGCACCCGAGCCGATTTGCTTCTAGAAGTGGCGTCCCGCCCCCCATAAACGGGTCGGCCACCCGAATCCCGGCCAAGTTATTGCTGCGATAAAAGGATTCGCGGAGGGGTTCCTTGACGAACTCAGACAACAGCAGCGCTCGGAACAGCGTTCCGGGTCGCCGAGCAAACCACTTGTGAACGGCGATCACCGGCCTGTAATTCTGCTGGATCTGTTTCTCCCGCAGTGCCAAGTCCGCAACAAACGGAATGTCAAAATCCCGCTCAATCATGTGGTGAGGCTCGTCCCCTTGGGGCAACCTCTCTTATAGCACCGTTCGTGTTCGCGGGGACCGAGATTCCATATCTACGACAAGGCCCGCCTGGGGGTTGAGCTTGGCCTTTGCACTGTCACCAGGGCCATGACCGCAGCGCCGGCGAGGATGCCGATGGCGTAGGGCGTCAGCACGCTCCAGCCTTTGCCGTGGGTAGCAAAATGCGCTGTGCCGGCGGCGGCCAGCGAAACAACCATGGTGGCCAGCGCCGCGCGGGCCGTGGGCCGGGCGGAATACAAACCGGCAAGCAGCGGCACAAACAACACCACCGCCAGGAGCCCGTAGAAAATCGTAAGCGCGGCGATCACCGAGGGCAGCAGCATGGCGGCGGCGATGCCGGCCAGCCCCGCGCCCAGCGCCGCCCAGCGCGCGGCCACCAGCAGCCTGCGGTCATCGGCTGCGGGATTGATGAAGCGCTGGTAAAAATCCTTTGCCACCGACGTTGACAGCATGAACAGGATGGCGTCCGACGCGCTGACCTCGGCGGAAAAAACGGCAGCCAGCAGCAGCGCCCCCAGCCACGAGGGCAGCAGGTACTG
>Ga0315282_10004271_pt1 | contig 24958 bp, 30 predicted proteins | sample YL17G07_20_MG_FD_203693 | JGI IMG/M metagenome (GOLD analysis project Ga0315282, IMG submission 203693) | Sediment microbial communities from Yellowstone Lake, YNP, Wyoming, USA - YL17G07_20 | ecosystem: Environmental > Aquatic > Freshwater > Lake > Sediment | place: USA: Wyoming | collected... | reverse complement strand
TTCAATTATTACATAAGAGATATTTAAAAGTCTAGAACTATTTATCCTTTAAAATCAGTGTGTTACGTTATCGCTTTGAAATGCTTTATTGCAATTGCTAAGCACGTTTTATGCCGAACAGGATTGGTAACGTCCCCTTTTACGTATCATTATCTCCTCGATCCTTTATAAAATGGGCGCACTCAGTCTCCGAGGATCGCCTTTATGCTCGCGAAGAACTTCTTCGCGTAGACCTTCTCTTGTTCGGGGTCAAGTTTTTCGAACCTGTCGAGCCTCTTGATCGTCTCCTCCGGGATCTCCTTTAGAAACCTGGATGGAACAGAAGGCTTATCCTTTCCGTACTTCGATCTGCGATCCGTATAGGTAATGTACAGTTCGTTCATCGCCCTCGTTATTCCCACATAAAAGAGCCTTCTTTCCTCCTCGATATCTTCATCCCTATCCGCCGATTTCTTGTGGGGTAGTATGTCCTCCTCCACACCCGCTATGAATACCACGGGGAATTCCAGACCCTTTGACGAGTGGAAAGATATAAGAGTGATGCCACGGCTGCCCTTTTCCTCCTTCTCTTCCATCAGGTCTGTAAGGGCCATTGTTTCGAGAAACCCGTGGAGGGAAGGCGATTCTTCCCCGGATTCGTAGTGGGTTATGGATTCGACGAACTCGTCTATGTTTTCTATCCTCCTGAATGCCGCTTCCGGAGTCTTATAGAGCCCGCTGATGTAATCCCTGTAATTGATCTCCTCGATGAGCGCTTTGAGGGTCTTGCCCATCTTCGTACCATTCTTGAACATATCCCGGTAACGGCCTATCAGTTCGGAAAGCGCTTCGGCAGAGACAGCCGCCTTTTGGCCGAGGCCGGGTATTCCGGACGCCTTCCCGAACACATCGAGAAGACTCAGGGAATTGGACCGCGCGAAATCCGAAAGCGCAGATAGGGCCGAAGGACCCAACCCCCTCTTCGGCGCGCTGGCGGCCCTCAGAAGGCTGAGGTCGTCGGAGGGGTTTGCGATAATCTTGAGATAGGCCGCAAGGTCCTTGATCTCCTTGTGTTCGAAATAGCTTGTCCCGCCAACAACCGAATAGGGTATCCGCTGCCTCCTCATGGCCTCCTCGAATGGCCTCGAAAAGATATTCGCCCTGTAGATGACGGCGAAATCCTCGTAGGGAATATTCCTCTCGAACCTTATCATAGAGATCCTGTCGGCCACCCACTCCGCCTCGCCTTCTGTGTCGACAGCCTTGAGAATATTGACTTTTGGGCCGTCGCCCCTTTCGGTCCAGAGGGACTTTTCCATCCTTCTCCTATTGTTTATTATCACCCCGTTTGCCGCCTTGAGGATATGGCCAAAGGAGCGGTAGTTCTGTTCGAGCCTCACCGTCACAGTCCCGGGGAAGTCTTTCTCGAAATCGAGGATGTTGCCGAGATTGGCACCCCTCCATCCGTAAATAGACTGGTCGTCGTCCCCAACTACGCAGAGGTTCCTTCTCTCGCCCGCGAGAAGTTTGATGAAATCATACTGAACGCGGTTCGTATCCTGATACTCGTCGACCATTATATACCTGAACCTCTCCCTGTATTTTTCGAGGACAACGGGATGCTCCCTGAAGAGCTTAAGAGTGAGCAGGAGGAGGTCATCGAAGTCGAGGGCGTTCAGCGACTTCAGTGCCTCGCGATACCGGGGGTAAAGCATCGCTGAGACCTCCTCGACGGGATCATCTGATGAAACGGTGTCGGGCGGAGCGAAATCGTTCTTCGTCCTGCTGATCCTCTCCAGGACGGATTCGGCCTTGAAACTCCTGTCGTAAAATTTGATATCCGACAGGATGTTTCTCAGGAGTGAAACCTGCTCCGAGGTGTCGTAGATGGTGAAGTCCTTTCTGTAACCAAGGCGTTCGATTTCGCGCCTCAGGATCTTGAGACAGAGGGAATGAAATGTAGAGACAACAGGCGTCCCGTTCTTACCCTTCACCATGGACTTCACCCTTTCCTTCATCTCCTTCGCAGCCTTGTTGGTGAAGGTAACCGCCAGGACAGACCCGGCCCTGACGCCCGTGTATATCAGATACGCGGTCCTCATTGTTATGACCCTCGTCTTTCCTGAACCAGCGCCGGCGAGGATGAGGAATGGGCCCTCGGTATGCTCGACCGCTTCCTTCTGCCTGGGATTGAGACGCGCTATTTCTCTGGATATATCCATCGATATTTATATTTCCTTCCAGACGCTCACCCCGAAGACAAGTGCGACAATATTTGCGCTACGGAGTGAGATTTTTCTATGCTCGGCAGAGATGCCGGGGGAAAAACAGGATAATCTATATTAAAGCTTTGGTAGCAATAAGGCAATTACTAATGCGGTCATTAGTAAGGCTGCATATATCGTAAAATCTCCCCTCTCCCCTCTTTGCCAAAGAGGGGGATATTGCCTCCCTTTGGCAAAGGGAGGTTAGGAGGTATTTCTCAACAATGTCGTCATACATAGCCCTCTTGGTAACTGCTGCTACCTTGTCCTCTGGCGTAAACTTGAAATTTTCGAAATGGGAGCGCCTTAAAAAATAGGGGTAGGAATCTTATGCCTGATGATTACGGTGAAAATGTGCCCTTACAAGTCGAGCCTCTTCATAGCTTACCATACCGTTGAAATGTTCTACGACAGGATTAAGGTTCCATCCTTCGAGGGACAGGAAAAATTCCTCGATCTTCAGGCGCTTTCCGGGATCGACAAGACGGTCCATATCAATATCACGACCGTCCAGGATCAGACGTTCCATGTGGGATGCTATGGTGGAGGGCGCGAGACTACGCAGTTTGGCGATGTCTTCAAGGGACATCCCTCCCTTGAAAAACTCATAGGTCTCTTCGACTGTTTCACCCTTTTTCTTCTTTTGCGTAACAACCGCACGGCCGGGATCCCATGATTCCCCTTCCTGAATCGATATCCCGGGGTTTTCATCAAGATAGAGTTTTATCTCCAGGATAAAATCCTCGCCATACCGTTCAAGCTTAGCGTCACCAACACCGCTGATCTTTCTCATGCCGGATAATGTCGAAGGAAAGCGCCTGCACATCTCATGCAGAGTCCTATCTGAAAATATGATATAGGGAGGGACCTTCTGCCCTTCCGCAATCCTTTTTCTAGCATTACGAAGCCTCTCGAAAAGTGTCCTGTCATATCCCTCAGCTTCGTCCCTTTCCCTCGCGGGCTTCGCCTTTACTTCCTCTTTCCTCAACGCCATGATCCTTTCCCTGCCGAACAGGATATCGGAACCCTTTTGTGTAATCTTCAGCACAGGATAAGAATCACCTTCCTGCATGACAGCCCCCTGTGCAATGAGTTCATCAACAACAGACCGCCAGTATTTTTTATCTCTTCCTTTGCCCGTACCGTAGGTCTTGATCTCGTTATGTCTAAGCTCGCGCATTCGTTTTGTATCCGCGCCGGTCACGATATCGATAATATGGCCTATCCCGAAGCGCTGCCCCGTTCTTGATATGGCAGAGATTATTATCTGCGTGTCGGTGGTGATGTCGATCTGTTCAACTGATCCGGAACAGATATCGCAGGCACCGCAATTATCACGGGGATAGTCCTCTCCGAAAAATGAGAGGAGTTGTCTTCTTCTGCATACGTTGTGCGATGCGAAGCCCACGGTCTGATTCAGCTTCTGGATCGCAATGAAACGTTCCCTGTCGTCCGTTATCTCGTTGATGAAATAACGGACCTTGGGGATATCGCCCCTTCCGAAAAAGAGGAGGCAGTGGGCTGGCTCACCGTCACGGCCGGCTCGCCCTGTCTCCTGGTAATAGGCTTCGATATTCTTCGGGAGGTCGGCATGGATAACAAAGCGCAAATTCGATTTATCAATGCCCATACCGAAGGCGATGGTTGCTACTATCACCTGCACTTCATCCCTGTTGAACGCCTCCTGGTTCTTGGTCCGTTCATCAGCGGATAAACCGGCATGGTAGGGCAGCGCAGCGATTCTCTTCGATTTCAGGAAATCGGCTGTCTCCATTACCGAATCGCGGGTTGTCCTGTAGATAATCCCTGATTCGCCCGGATGGTCCCTGAGAAACTCAAGTATTTGCAATTCTACCCTCGATTTTGCCTTAACCTCATAGAAGAGGTTCGGACGGTTAAAGGATGCGCGTACTATATGCGGTTTTCTGAGGCCGATCTTATTAATGATATCCTCTTGAACCCTTTGAGTCGCGGTTGCTGTAAAGGCTGCAACCGGCGCGCCGGGAAACATCTCCGGAATAAGAGAAAGACCGAGATAATCCGGGCGGAAATCATGTCCCCATTCAGATATGCAATGGGCCTCGTCTATGGCAAAGAGGGAGATGGCAGCAGTCTTCAGCCTTTCGAGGAAATGCGGCATCGCAAATCTCTCGGGGGCGATGTAAAGCAGCCTTATCTTGTTGTATTTCAACATGCGATAGACATCGGACACCTCATCGGCATCCATCGAACTGTTCATAAACGCGGCCTGTATCCCGTTTTCAACCGCCGCGTCCACCTGATCTTTCATCAGCGAGATGAGCGGACTGATGACGACCGCCGTGCCGTGCATTACCGTTGCAGGCAACTGGTAACATAAGGATTTCCCGCCGCCTGTGGGCATCACGGCAAAGACGTCCCTGCCGTCGAGGATGTTCTTGATGATGGATTCCTGGTTCGGACGGAATGACTGAAAACCGAAGACGGTCTTTAGTGTGTTGCGTATCGTGGATTCATGGTCTCTGCTGGTCTGGATCATCGGCAGTTATTTTAACACAAGGATCAAAAGCACAAAAGCGCGGAAGAGAATGAGGGATATCCCTTATTTCTTTAAGGCACCTTGTCCTGAGAAGGAAGGAGGAAAAGGGTCAGGTATCCACTGTGGGTAAATAAGTTATCAAAAAGAGAGCTAACGCAGTTCTGTAACACTGTCCCAGCATCACACGTTATCAAATCATAAGCCAAACAGCGATAAAGCGCAACAGGTCAATAGTTCAAAATCCCACAGTGCCAAAGTGCGGAAGTGCAAAAGCTCAAGAGCGCAAAAGCAATCAGGTTTAAAAATAGAAAGTAAAGGGCTGGTCGTCATTTTTTTCGCAGTCTCTTCAGAAATACCAGATATTTCTCTGCATGTCCTTCTTCCTCTGACCAGCGCCTCACCTCCCGCAAGTTTATCCTCTGTGCTTCTGCGACCATGAGCGCCTGCTCCAGCGCCTGGGGGTCATTCCAGTGATAGTAGGCAGCCAGCCTGTCTTTAACGCTGTCTGTCGGTGTCAGCAATATGATTGTGCCTAACCTCATTTTCAGTTTTTGTTCTCCTTTAAGAGGTTCGTTACCCATAGCCGCAGGAGGGGCAACGAATTCAATAAAAAAAAGACAATCATGACGGGTAAAATGACGTGAACTCTTCCGTCGGAAGCCGACTTTGGCCAGAACAGGGGTTACCTCTTTCAGGGTTGCGTAAGTCACGAAATCGAGATCGAATGACAGATACCTGTTTTTCGTATAGATGGACACACAGGCTCCGCCTACCAGGATTGCATCAATACCGCTTTCGCGGAGCTCTCCGGATATGAGGGCTGATAGTTCTTTGATCCCTATCGTTTCCCAGTCAATCTTCAGAGGGGCTTACCGGTCCTTCTCGGTCTTGTCCGCTTCCGATAATAAGCTTCTTTTTCCTTCTCAGGAAGGAATTCATAGGCTTTGGCCACCAGGGCTTTTAACTCCTGAAGAAAAGGATATCTCGGGTTAAACGTGTAAATTCTCACTCTGCCGATGAGACGGCTTACCACGATGCCCGCATTCTCGAGTCGTGTCAACTGCTGCTGAATCCTGTTCACGGGTTCTCCAAAGGTCTTAGCCATTCCGAGAGAGTATCCCTCCCCGTAGACGTAGAGCGTGAAAAGGATTTTTTCAATTATTATATTTCCGAATAAACCTTCCAGCATTTGTACTCCTATTACCATAAAATATGGCTAATTTACCATAATTAATGGTATTTGCATATTTCCACTTTGTCAAGAGCAAACACGCAATAGTCAGAAATGCCTTAGTGCCAGAGTGCAAAAGCATAAAAGTACAAAAGAACAGAAGCGCCATGGACCAAGCGAAAAAGTCCCGAAGTGCTAAAGTACCAATAGCAAAAGTGCAGGAGTGCGGAAGAGAAGAACTAGTGGGGACAGAATATGAATCTTACAGGCCGAGTTTCTTTTTCACCCTGAGTTTTGCATCGATGAAGTCCTTATGCTCTACATAGATGAGATCGGCAATCTTCCGCACCATATGTTCCTCGTGTTTATCAAGGGATTCATCTGTAAAGGCGATTCCCCAGAGATTCTCTATTACCTTTACTTTCTGCTCATAGGTAAAGCCTTTATTGATAAGCGAGGTGAACTCATAATACCCCGTTGCCTTCCGGATCTTTTCTTCTGCAAATTGAAGCAGTGCACCTGATTCTTCCTCCGTGAGATGAAACCTTGTCATGATGGTGTTCATCACCATTCTGCGTTCATCCCCGGTTATTTCTGCATCGGCCCTCATCAATTCTATAAGAAGAGCGGCGGTAGCAAGTTGAAGGGAATGTTCTGATACCTCATCCGAACCCGCCTGGGAAGGTTTTATATGCTTCTTAAAGAATTTTTTGACCGCTATAACCATGCAAATAAGTAAGCGTCTTTAAAATCCGAAACCCCAGTCACTGCTCTCTTCCATGGAACGATAACATGGTCTATACATTGAACCTGAAATTGATAATGTCCCCGTCCTGTACTTCGTATGTCTTGCCTTCAAGCCTCAGGAGACCTTTCTCTCTCGCCGTATGCATACCTCCTGATGCAATGAAGTCTTTATAGGAAATGACTTCTGCCCTGATAAACCCCCTCTCGATGTCTGAATGAATCTTTCCTGCCGCAGTCACTGCATTTGTATTGCTCCTGACAGTCCAGGCCCGCACCTCGTCCTCTCCTACTGTAATGAATGATATGAGCCTGAGGAGCTGATAGCATGTTTGTATGAGTCTGTTTGAAGCAGGCTCCTCAATACCAAGTTCTTTGAGGAAAGGTTCCCTTTCATTGTCAAGAAGCTGGGAAATCTCCATCTCGATTTTACCGTAGAGGGCCAAGAGATTCGCTGACGGATAACGATTTAGCAGTGATGATTCGAGTGTCTTTGCATACTCTGTATCGCCATCCCTTTCTCCGGTATTTAGAACAATAACCTTTGGAATCGTTGACAGAAACTGCAGTGGCCTCATCGCCTTCATCTCCTCTTTGGTGAACTCCACATCTCTCAATGCTGTTTCTTCTATAAGGAAATCCCTGCATTTAAGAAGCAGTTTTTTTTCTGCTTCGTCAGGTTTCTTTCCTCGGTTCTTTCCTTCCTCCATACGTTCAAGACGGGTTTCAACCAATGCAAGATCAGCAAAGACCAGTTCGAGTTCAACCGTCTCAACGTCCCTCACCGGGTTTATGCCTTCCAGCGGATGAATAACGGATTCATCGTAAAAGGCTCTTACCACATGGACGATGGCGTCAACGTCCTTTATCAAATCAAAGACCTTTCTGTTCTGTTTGACATCGCCTTTCGTAAGGCCGATATAATCAACATATTCAATCGCTGCGTATGTTGTCTTTTCCGGCCTGTAAATCCCGGATAATATGTCAATTTCCGAATCCGGCACTTTCACCACGCCGATGTTCGGGTCGCCTGAAATTGTGGGATAGATTGTTGTTCCAATGTTCAATCCTGTCAGTGCATTGAAGACTGTAGTTTTTCCTGAATTCGACAAACCGATAATAGCAATTTTCATTATTCCTCCTTACATGTATTTGGTTGCTGCAGGGAATAGTCTCCGGCAACAAAGATTTTTATTATAATTGAATTATCTCAACAAAAGCCAATTCCCGGAGAACAAGCGGGAGGTTCCCTTGTGTTCTTCTGATAACAGTGAGGTACTTTGTCTTCCTTCCTCTTCAAATACCGCACGCTCGATAGTCATCGATTTGTTATTGTAAGATTGAATAGCAGGAGGTAGATCTTGATAAGGCAATGTAACAATGACGACTTTGAGACGATTTATGAAATTATTAATGATGCCGCACTGGCATACAAGGGAATCATACCCGCAGACCGATGGAAGGAGCCCTATATGTCCAGAGAGGAATTACATCATGAAATTGATTACGGCGTTGTATTCTGGGGGGATGAGGAAGACAAAAAGCTTAAAGGTATTATGGGTATCCAGGATGTGCAGGATGTAACATTGATACGGCATGCCTATGTGCGCACAGCAGAGAGAAATAAAGGAATAGGAAGCAAGCTGCTTTCTCATCTGCGTCGCATGACTGACAGGCCGATATTGATAGGCACGTGGGCGGATGCTGTATGGGCGATACGGTTTTATGAAAAACATGGGTTCAGAGTTGTTTCGAGAGAAGAGACGAACCGCCTCCTCAGGAAATATTGGAGGATACCGGAACAACAGGTTGAGACCTCAGTCGTTCTTGCAGAACAAAGATCATAAGTCAGATTCCAGTCTTTAGCAACATTTCACAATTTCTTCTCCTTTGCCTCTTTTTCAGGATGATTTTCCTCTGCATCTTCAGGAGAATATGTTCTGAAGGAGTATTCCCTTATCATGCGTTTAATCCTCTTTTTATCACGGGCGAGTCCACGGTTGGCAAGGATGCCGATGATTATTATGATAATAAAAATGATGACAAGGTATTCCATAATCTCTGTTCCCCCGAGGTCTTTTTGCCTTTTAGGGAAGAAAAATCAGGGAAAGGATCTTTGAAGAAAATCTTTGACAATTTCTGTGAACTTTGCTGGTTCGTCCAGATAACATGGATGACCGGCACCCTCAATAATGCGTATTTCGGAATTCTTCACATGAGCTTCAAGGATTTTCGAATCAGCAGGTGGCGATATCGTATCTTTATCTCCCCATATAGCGAGCAGAGGTATGGCAATCTTGCTGAGCTGATTGCCGAGATTTCTTATCCCGACTGCTCCGACAACAATAGCTGCCTGAGCACTATACCCACGTATTAAATATCGTAACGTAACCTCTCCGCTTATGGAAGCGCCTATTAAAATTGGTTTATTGATATTAAGTGCCTTCAGCATATTGTTCAAAAAATCTGCGTATTCATCTCTGTTTCCAGCGCTAAACTTATCTGACCTGCTCTTGGCTCCGTACGGCATATCAAATGAATACACACTGTAATCTCCTGCCAATTTATCAAACAGCCCTATTTCGACCCAGGTCTCAGCACAAAAACTATACCCATGGAGAAGAACAACTGGGATGCCCGTTCCCTTCTGAAGATACCGGATTCTCAAATCCTGAATAGATAGAGAATGTTCCATTACCGACACGAAGTATTTTACATGATCATACTGCACCATGTCTCTGCGGAGATAATGCACCGGTACAATATTTAGGATGTTTAATGGCGGAGGGGGTGAGATTTGAACTCACGGTAGGTTACCCTACAACGATTTTCAAGACCGTCGCCTTCAACCACTCGGCCACCCCTCCGGTGACTACAATGAACAGGATTCAAGGATTCCAGGGTTAGAGGCAAAAATTATAATTACGAGAATCCTCGAATCCTTGACCCCTTGAACCCTCTTCGGTGACTACAAAATAATTATAGCAGAAAGGTCATTTGACTTTTTGTTTTCATTTCTTTTAAAGTTTTAAAAATTATCATAGAGGAAATTATGAAAGATTCAGCATTGCAATTGATTCTTCAGGCAGGGTATATCGTCAAAGGTGTTTTAATCCTCCTTTTGTTTTTTTCTATTGTCTCCTGGGCAATAATATTCTTCAAGCATCGATATTTCTCGAGAGCACATAAGGAGACTGACCAGTTTCTGAGAGCTTACAGATCGGGTAGGGACCCCAAAGGAATCTACCAGGCAACAAGGAACTTTGCCATCAGTCCTATAGCAAATGTCTTCAGGGCTGTTTATACGGATGAAACGCATAAAGCCAAGGGTGAGATCAAAAGGCTTCTAAAAAGATACGAAGCCCTTGAATCGGCAAAACTCGAGAGGTATCTTAATTTTCTTGCAACAACAGGGTCAACGACTCCTTTTATAGGATTGTTTGGAACGGTCTGGGGAATAATGAATTCCTTCAGAAACATAGGAGCCTCTGGTGCTGCTTCCCTTGCTGTTGTGGCACCAGGCATAGCAGAGTCGCTGATCGCAACCGCTGCTGGCCTTGTTGCTGCTATCCCTGCAGTAATAGCATACAACTACTATCTGAGTGTAGCCAGGAGGATGATTATCGAGATGGAGGATTTCTCAGAAGAGCTCCTTGACTTCTTTACAACAGAGCATCATGAAAGCTGATAGAAACAGGAAAGTCCTTTCCGAAATAAATGTTACGCCCTTTGTCGACGTGATGCTTGTCCTCCTTGTCATTTTTATGGTAACTGCACCCCTCCTTCAACAGGGCATAGATGTTAACCTTCCAAAGGCAAAGGGTAGAGATCTCCCCCCAGAGGAAAGGATAACCTTAATTATAAAGAAAGAGGGAACCATTTATATGAACGACAATCCTGTTTCTCTGACAGATATGAAGCAGAAACTCGATGCGATAAGTAAGCTGAACCCTAATGTCTATCTCAAGGCAGATAGAGGAGTACCATATGGATTTGTCGTCGAAGTCATAGGGGAGATAAAAGATGCTGGCATAGAGAGACTCGGTATAGTCACGGAGCCCAAGATAACCTTAAGATGAGGGAGCCGAGTCTCCAGAAAACAACCGCTCTTTCCTTCGCTCTTCATATTTCAGTTCTCCTAATTGCCCTTGTCCTTTTAAGGCAATCCAACCAGTTTACTATGCCATCACCTTATGTTGTAAGCCTTGTTAGCCCTGAGGTATTAAAGGTAAAAGATACTGAAAGCAGAGAAAGCCTGGAAACCTCAAAAACCTTGAGAGATACCTCTGTTACTGAAGATATTCCTAAACAGGACATGGAAAAAAGAAATAAAAAAGAGGAGGAAAAAGCTGAGGAGATGATAGCTGCCATTGAAGCAAAGAAAAAGGTGGAAAGGTTAGTCAAACTTCGCTCAGTTATTTCTCTTAAGGTTAGTGGCCATGACAGAAAGGATAGTTCAGAAACAACCCTTGCTCATACAGGGGAAGGGTCTCTCTTTGATGAGTATTATACAAAGATAAGAAGAGAGATTTGGCAACAGTGGGCCTTCCCCGACACCGGGCAGAAGGATCTCGAGGCGATCATTTCAATAAAGATAATGAAGGATGGCACAATTTCTATCCAGAGGATTGAGAAGAGCTCAGGCAACCCTTTTTTTGACAAGTCAGCTATTAAGGCCATCACAAAGGCCAGTCCTCTACCACCGCCTCCGTATGAGATGGAGATAGGTGTAAAATTCTATCCATGATAAAAAACTTAAAAGTTAAAAGTTTAAAGTTTAAAGTTCTGCTAATTGTTTTTAGCTTTACACTTTTCACTTTAAATCCCCCCGGACCCCCCTTTACTAAAGGGGGGCTTGGGGGGATAAAGGCTGAAGCAAAGGTCTATATTGATATTACTTCGCCAGCCTCTAAAAAACTTCCTATTGCTATATACGACTTTGGCGGTCTCTCGGGAAAAGAAGTATCAGATACTATCAAAGACGATCTCGAATTTACAGGACTCTTCACTTATATTGACAGAGCTGCTTATATAGAAGGCCCCTCGCAACCCTTTAATCCGAAGAACTGGACCCCCCTCGGTGTAGAAATTGTGGTTAAGGGAACTATCAAAGAAGGCAAAGAACTCACCCTTACCATATCCCTTTTCGATGTCTTTGAGGGAAAGGGGATACTAAAAAAAGAATATAAGGCAGGAAAAGAACTCATTAGGCCTCTCTCCCACACCGTGGCAAACGATATCTATAAAGCACTCACAGGTGAAGCAGGGGTCTTCAGGTCAAGGATAGCCTTTGTGGCAGAAGAAGGTGGTCTAAAAGATATTCATATTATGGACTGGGATGGCAAAAGGATTTCGAAGATTGGATTAAAAGAGAACATAATTCTTTCTCCTCACTGGTCGAGGGATGGTTCAAAGCTCATCTATTCTGCCGAAAGGAATAGACAATGGCGCATATATCTGTTAAACTTTTTTAATACAACAGTGAAACAGATCTTTTCCTCAAAAGGCACAAATATCGTTGGTGACTTGTTACCCGAGGGGAATGATTTCATCTTCTCCTCTTCAAAAGATGGGAACTTTGACATTTATATTATGAGTCTAAAAACCGACACGATAAAAAAATTGACTTCTTCACAAAGTATCGAGGTATCGCCTGCCATCTCTCCTGATAGTGTACATATTGCCTTTGTCTCTGACAGGGGAGGAAGCCCCCAGATTTATGTGATGCGTAAAGATGGCTCAGATGTTAGGAGAATCTCCTTTGCAGGGTCTTATAATACCTCTCCATCCTGGTCTTCAAAGGGCGACAAGATTGTCTTCACAGGGAGACAGGAGAAAAATCAGATCTTTACCATTAATCCAGATGGCACAGGACTTACCCAGCTCACAACGCAGGGAAACAACGAAGACCCTTCTTTTTCTCCTGATGGAAGGTTCATCACTTTTTCCTCAGACAGAGACGGAGTTAAGGGTATATATATTATGAGGGCTAATGGAGAATCCCAGAAGAGGATTACTCCAAAAAAACTAAGGGCTTTTTGTCCCAGATGGTCACCAAACTAACAAATGCAGGAGGGAGGCTTTATGAAAAAGGTTTTTGTATTGGTATTGGTATTGGTATTGGTATTGGCATTCGGGTTTATTCTTATCTCTTGTGCTCAGAAAAGAGTAGTACAGCCACAACAACCGGTTACTCCACAGGAAACCAAAGCAAAGGCTGAAGCAAAACCTGAACAAAAGATTCCCGAGGAAAAGATAACAGAACAGCAGCTTGCAAAGATAGAAACAAAAGAGGTTGAAACGTCAAAGTATACTGAAGAAAAAGGCATGTTTGAAGACATCCATTTTGATTTTGACAAGTATGATATTCGACCAGATGCAAAGCCAATACTTCAGTCCGTATCAGACTGGCTTATAAAAAATAAGTCTTCAAGATTACTTATAGAAGGCTATTGCGATGAACGGGGGACAAACGAATATAACCTTGCCCTCGGGGACAGAAGGGCAAAGGCTGCGAGAGATTACCTTGTCGCAGTTGGCGTGGTATCAGGCAGAATCGATATTATCAGTTATGGAGAAGAGAAACCTCTCTGCACAGAAAAGACTGAAGAATGCTGGCAGAAAAATAGAAGGGCACATTTTGTTGTCCTGAAGGAGAAGGGTAAATAGTGCGTAATGTGGTTTTAAAACTATCTATCCCTTTCTGTTTACTGTTCATTCTTATCGTTTTGTCTGGCTGTGTAACAACTGCAGATTTCGAGACTCTCAGAAATGATGCAAACCAAACGAGAAAGGAGACTTTTGAACTCAAGAAAGATGTGAATGACCTTAAAGAGAAAACAGCTGGTGCTATAAAAGAAGATGCCTTTCATGCCTTCAGGGAAAGCCAGGGAGAGATTCATTCCAGGACTTTAGAAATATCAAAAGACCTCCAGTCACTTACAGGAAAATTTGAGGAAAACAAATACTCCACTGAGAAGGCATTGCAGGATTCAGCTTCTGAGATGAACCTCTTCAAAGCACAGATAACACAGTTAGAAGATCAAATTAAAGAGATAAAGAATAGGTTGTATACCCTGGAGGGCCAGCCGGGGGAAACTAAAAAGAGGGTTGAAGAACCTAAAAAGGATTCACCACAGCAGCAGGCTTCCCAACCGCCAAAACCAACAGAGCCAAAAGACAAGGTATCTCTCTACGAAGCAGCATACGATGCCTTTAAGGACAAGAAATATAAAGAGGCAAGAGAAAATTTCGAGGCCTTCATGAAAGAGTTTCCCCAGGACGAACTCACTGATAATGCACAATTCTGGATTGGAGAGACTTATTATGGCGAGAAAGACTTCGAAGGAGCAATCCTTGCCTACGAGGCAGTATTGAAGAAATATCCGAAGAGCGAAAAGGTCCCTGCAGCCCTTTTAAAACAGGGGCTCTCCTTTATCGAGATAGGAGACAAAAAGACAGGAAAGACAATTCTCGATAAGCTTATAGAGCTTTATCCTGAGTCTCGGGAAACAGGGCTGGCCAAGAAAAAGATAGAGGAGATGGATAAAGGTACAGGAAAGAAGAAGAAATGAGCAGTCCCAAGGATAGCTACAACCGAACTATCGATTACCTCAGAATATCTATTACTGACAGGTGTAATCTGCGGTGTGTCTATTGCATGCCCTCTGAAGGTACGAGACCGATGGGGCACAAAGAGATTCTCCGTTATGAAGAGATAGTGAGGGTTGTAACAATTGCCGCGGGAATTGGATTGAGGAAAGTGCGCATAACGGGTGGAGAACCCCTTGCGAGAAAAGATGTTACCTACCTTATCGCAGCTCTGAAAAATATAGAGGGTATAAGGGATTTGAGCCTGACAACGAATGGAATCCTTCTGTCAAGATATGCGAATAAACTGGTAGAGGCGGGTCTGCAGAGGATCAATATCAGTCTTGATTCTTTGAAACCTGATCGATATGAAGAGATAACAAGAGGCGGAGATTTAAATCTTGTCCTGAGAGGGATTGAAGCCGCTGAAAAGGCCGGACTGAGCCCGATTAAGATCAATATGGTTCCAATCCGCGGGCTCAATAGTGATGAGATAGAGGACTTCGCAAAGATGACATTAAAGGTCCCCTACCAGATCAGGTTTATCGAATTCATGCCCTTTGGCACTGAAGGACTCTGGAGCCCTGAAAAATTCATCTCTACCGACGAAATAAAATCTATTGTTGAAGGTATCGGTCCGCTCATTCCTGTAAAATTAAAACGATCAGGGCCCGCAATATATTTTAGATTTGACAATGCCTCCGGAGTAGTTGGATTCATCAGCCCTATCAGCAACCACTTCTGTGGAGAATGTAACCGTCTTCGGTTGACGGCTGATGGGAAACTCAGACCCTGCCTTTTCTCAGAGACAGAGATAGATTTAAAACCTGCCCTCAGGGGTGGCGCTTCCGATGATGAAATCAAACGCCTCATCAAGCTTTCTATCGAGGTAAAACCCGATGGCCATCATATCCAGAGCACAGAACTCCGGTCTCTGATGAAAAATAAACAATACTGCAGAAGACCGATGTCAAGAATTGGTGGATAAACCCCGTTAGAAAGCTCGGTTAGGGCTTTAAACCCCTCGTCGCTATATGTTTACCCTCGCCAAAGGGCGGGCTTCTTTTTTAACGGGATAAAGTCGGGGCGAAAGGATTTGAACCTTCGACACCACGGTCCCGAACCGTGTGCGCTACCAGACTGCGCTACGCCCCGGTTAAAGAATAATATAAACCGCATGTTCCTAAAGTCAAGATATCTGCTTTTGGTCAAGCTTATTATATTTGCTAAGCACGAATAACATAGTCAGACTCTTTTATTCATATATTCATAAAACAATGGTTAACAATGGCGTGTATACAGTGTTTACTCCGAAAATAGATTTATCAAATCCCCCCTCACCACCCCTTCTCAAGGGGGATTACTAATTTTAATGCTCAGATGTAAATTATAGTTTTGTGAAAAAAATGTCGGGAAAAGAATCAGCTTATACTCTTACAGGAGTTTTTGGAATGACATATGTGCAAGAAGGACTGCCCTCAGCCATGCACTCCTGGCGCACTACGTCTTTTCTGAGAAGCTCTCTATAAGTCTGCAGTTCGTATTTGCAGACCTCTTTAAACTCTGTAGCAACTTTCGCGATGGGACAGTTGAACTCTCTTAAAATGAAGTTATTGCCATCCATATCGAGATCCACAAGATATCCATCTGATTCAAGAATATCCTTCAAAGCATATACCCTATCTTGGAGACTTTTCTTATCCGAAAGGGCTTCCCTTTTATCCCTCAGGATTCTCTCCTTGCGCCACCTGAATATCTCCTCTATCTTATTCCGACCATCATTCCTTTCGAGGTCCTTTAGAGTACTTACAAGAAAGTTGTGATATGCCTTTGGGAAAAGATCATCTGCCCTTTCTGTAAGCCTGTAAAGGAATGCTGGCCTGCCAACACCATACCTTCGTGCAATATAATCAACAAACCCCTTCCGTTCGAGAGATATGAGGTGCTGCCTGATTCCCATGGGGGTTATACCCATCTGTCTGCTCAGGTCATCTATTGAAAGAGGACCCTTCTTTTTGAGCAGAAATATGATCCTTTCCCTTGTGGGATTTTCATTAATCAAGGTCACCACCAAAAAAATATAGCATAAAATGAAAATTTTTGCAATATTTTTGTTAAAAAATATTATTTTTATGATTCGGGAAAAGTCAAGTCCCCTCTGGCAATCCTTTCCCTTTCGTTAAAAATGTGAAATAATAATAAAATGAGCACATTTCGAGAAGGAATTGTTAGGCTCTATAGGAAAGCTGCAACGTCCTTGCCCCAGGATGTTGAGAAGGCCTTAAAACATGCCTATGAAGCTGAAAAGGATGGTTCACCCGGAAAGATCGCCTTATCAGCCATACTTGAGAATATAAGGATTGCACGGGATACGGAAAGGCCCCTCTGTCAGGATACAGGAGTACCTGTCTTTTTTGTGAAGATCCCCAAAGGCCAGAGCCATCTCGAATTAAAGGAAGCCATCATAGAGGCTACAAAGATTGCAACAGAGGACGTACCTTTAAGGCCTAACGCCGTTGATATCATTAGTGATAAAAATTCGGGAGACAACACAGGCATTGGGTTCCCGATTATCTACTTTGAGGAGTCTCGGGACAGATCCCTCACAATAGAACTCATGTTAAAAGGTTCTGGTTGTGAAAATGTAAGTCAGCTTTATAAGTTACCTCTCGAGGAACTAAGAGCAGAGAGAGACCTTGATGGTGTGAGAAGGTGTGGGCTCGATGCAGTATATAAGGCCCAGGGTAGGGCGTGCCCACCCTATATTATTGGAATAGGGATAGGTGCTTCCAGGGATCAGGTAACGAGGCTTGCAAAAGACCAGCTCTTGAGAAGGATTGAAGATACTAACAATATCGAGGTCTTGTCAGGACTTGAAGAGAGAATCCTTAAAGAGATAAACCAGCTCGGGATAGGCCCCCTCGGCTTAGGAGGTAAAACAACAGCACTCGGGGTAAAGATAGGAGTGAATCACAGACATCCTGCATCATACTTCGTTGATGTCTCTATCTGTTGCTGGGCAAACAGACGGGCAAGCTTAATATGGTAGAAAAAAAGTTCAAAGTTCAAAGTTCAAAGTTAAAGGGTGAGAAAGCAAAAACTATTAACCTCCCTCTCACAAAAGAGGATGTCCTATCCCTACATGTCGGAGACAGGGTGCTTCTGAGTGGCCAACTGGTAACAGGTAGGGATAAGATCCATAAATTTCTCTTCAACGAAAGGCCTGGGATAAAGGAGATACCCTTTCATCTCAAGGGAGCAGTCCTATACCACTGTGGACCCATAATAAGAAAAACTGACGAGGGTTTCAAGCTCATAGCAGGAGGTCCAACAACAAGCATCCGCGTTGAGATGTATGAACACCGGATAATATCAGATTATGGAATAAGAGCAGTAATGGGAAAGGGTGGAATGGGCAGAAAGACCCTGGAGGCCCTTAAAGAAAATGGTTGTGTGTATCTTCATACGATCAGTGGTGCTGCTGTTTATCTTGCAGACCGGATAAAAAAGGTAGTTGGTGTCTGGAAGCTCGAGGATTTTGGTATGGCTGAGGCAATGTGGGTATTCGATGTCGAGGGATTCCCTGCTATAGTGACGATGGATGCCCATGGCAGAAGTCTCCATGAGGAGATAGAGAAGCAATCTTATGGAGAATTGAAACGACTTATTGGATTACCGTAAGAAAAAAACCTTGGAAATAAAGGAGGGAAAAGATGTTTGATAAATGCCCGGGAGCAGGCAATATCCGGACTCCTACACTGAAGATTAAAAAATGTCCTGAATGTGGCGGAGAGGTTGAAATCTTTTCCATTGATTTCTCCGCAAAGTGTAAGGGTTGCGGTTTTACTATTTATGAAGACCTTGAGTCGTGTATACAGTGGTGCAAATATGCCGAAAAATGTGTTGGAGAGGAAGTCTATAAAAAGCTCAAAGAAAAATCTAAATCATAAGTCCAGAATAAGAGATTGCTTCGACCTTGACTCTGTTCAGGTCTCGCAATGACAAATTTAGTAACTGGCGCCATTTTTCATGTCATTGCGAGGAGGTTGTAACGACCGACGTGGCAATCTCTTTTTAAAAGGCAATAAAACTAAACACGTTCCTTAAATAGAGCAAGTATGAAGCTGAATAAATCTTTACTGGACACAAGCCACAATATAAAGAAGACATATGGCTCAAAGAAAAGAGAGGTACTTGACAGATTGAAGGAATTCGAAAACCTGTGGGTAAAAGGCAAAGATGAAGAGATTTTTGAGGAGCTGGCCTTTTGTATCCTTACTCCCCAATCGAAAGCAAAAGTCTGCTGTAAAGTCATAGAAAGGCTAAAAGAGAAGGGCCTTTTGTTCAGAGGTTCTAACGAAGATATCAAGGAAGAAATAAGGGATGTGCGGTTTAAAAACAAAAAGGCAGATTATCTTGTCAAGGCGAGGAATTTCTTTTTGAAGAATGGTCGGATTTGTATAAAACAAGCCATCAGTCAGTGGAAAGATCCTCATGCTTGCAGGGACTGGTTAGTAAAGCATATAACAGGGATCGGTTACAAAGAAGCAAGCCATTTCCTGAGAAACATAGGATTTGGAGAGAAGGTCGCAATCCTTGATAGACATATTTTAAGAAATCTAAAAGACCTCAAGATAATAGAAGAAATTCCAAAATCTCTCAATAAGGCAAAATATTCACACATAGAAAAACTGATGGCATCTTTTTCGAGGCGGATCGATATACCCCTTTCCCATCTCGACCTCATCCTTTGGTATAAGGAAACGGGAGAGATATTGAAATAGGCCTAAGAGAAGAAGCTGATACCTTTATAGACAATTATAACGGATGATACTAGGCACTACACATAATCAGGATAGTATCATCCATAGGCCTTGTTTTTATATTCTTGAGACCTGCCTTTAAAAGCCATCTCCTGATCTCTCCGGGCGAATAACATCTTCCGGCTTGTGTGTTAACAAGCATGTTCACTGAAAAAAGGGCGCTTTGCGGGGGGTAGGTTCTATTGTCTGATATGTAAAAATCCTGAATAATTATTCTTCCACCATTGTTCAACGCCTTTTTACATTTTCTCAGCATCAGAAGATTATCTTCTTCTGAATATGAATGTAATATCTGGCTTACGAAAATGAGGTCACAACCTCTGCCAATGTCATCAGCCATGAAATTTCCCCTGATAAAATTGATACCTCTTACCCCTTCCTTTTCAATAAGCCTCTTCGCAACTTCAATGGCCTCTGGGTAATCAAAAAGTGTTACCCTCACACCTCTCTTTGCCATCTCCATGGAATATGTCCCCGGGCCTCCACCGAGATCAAGAGCAGTCTTAACTCCTTTTAAGCCAATTACCTTCATAACATCCTTTACTTTTAAGGATGCAAGGTTATGCATCCCTAAAACAAAGGCTTCCTGGTTATAAGCCTTATGAGAGGGTTCCCCTGTCTTTATGACCTCGTCAAGACCAGACCAGTTCTTCCATAACGTATCGGCATGCCTTACTATGTCACCCTGGTAGTAAGGGCTGCCTTTAACTAAAAAACGACTTGAGATAGAAGAGTTTTTATATTTATAACCAGATTTTTTTAATAGCCTAAGCGCTGTGAGGGCATCAAGTAAAATCTCTGTTGCCCTTAAATCAATATTCAACTTTTGAGAGATTGTCTCAGCCGATTGAGGTGTTGTTAAAAGATCAAATACTCTGTAGTTATTTGCTGTAATCAGGACTCTTGAGGACCTGAACCCGCTCCAGATATCCCTTAGTGCTTTCACTTGCTCATTCATCTTAGACATCTCTTTATCTTATTTCTCTATACATTCCATCAAAGTAATGGTATTTCATCTACCTTCATCTCTGTCTCAAGAGTAATAGCTTTTTGTTGCCTTAAATCTTCAATCTTTTTAAGCGGTCTTTCGAGCATATTACTTCTCGTTGTAACAAGTGCGTCGTATTCCTTTTTGGCAGCATCTAATCTTTCCCCCATAAGCCTGAATTTCTCTTTATAAGCATCCCATTGCCTGGAGAACTCACTGAGTAGTCTTAGTATCTCAGAGGCAGTCCGTTCAAGGTTGAAATTTTCAATTGCCTGCCTTACAACAGCGAGCACTGCATAAAGTGTAAAAGGAGAGCATAAAATAACCTTTTGTTTTAGTGCCTCATCCATTATCGTTGTGTCTACCTCATTTATAAAGCTATAAACCTGTTCATTAGGAATAAAAACAATAACATAATCAACTGTATTGTCCGAAGGGTTAATATAATCACGCGTTGTTACCTGTTTAATCATTCCCTTTGCGTTCTTTATAAGCTCGTCTTTATAGCGCTTTCTATCATGTTCAGACGCTGCGTTTAGGTAATGTAGATAATTATCTAACGGAAATTTTACATCCATATTTATCTTCAAATTATTTGGTAAAAGGAATGTGTAATCCGGCCTTCCTGCTGAGCTGTCTAAAGTCTTTTGCTTGATGTAGTTTATTCCTTCTACCAACCCTACAAGCCTGATAATGTCCTCTGCCATTCGCTCACCCCATTCGCCTCTTTTCTTGGAGCTTGCAAGTGCCTGACTAAGATGTTCTGTTGTATCCTTTAGTTTCGATGTCACGTCTTCATGTTTTTTAATAAGAGCAGAAACTTCGATACTTCCCTTTTCGACCTCACCAATCTTTATCTTTAGATCAGAGAGTGTTTTATCAATTGTCTGAATGCTTTGGTCAATAAGCTCTCTTTTGCTCTCAAGTTCTTTTTTGCCTTCAATAGTCTGGGATTTTAGTGCTTCCTCAGCCAGTTTTAGAAACTCAGCAGAGTTTTTAGAAAGGGCCTCTAAAGAAAGAGATTTGAATGTTTCGCTGAGTTTGCTTTCCATTGCTTCAAATCGTTCTATTTCTTCCTTAAGATGTTTCTGTGATTCTTCAAGTTTTGCCTTCAATTGTTTCTCAGCATCAAGTTCTCCTCTCATCTGGTTTATCTCGGAGTCCCTTTGTTCAATCTGCTGCCTAAGCTCTTCAATCCTTGCCTCAGCTCCACTTGCGCGCTTTTCAAGATCGGTAACCTGATTTAAATAAGAAACTTGCAAATCTGCTATTTGCTTTGTATATAACCCCTGAAACCGAGATTTAGCCAAGAACCATATAACAAGCCCGCCGACTACTATGCCCAGAATTATATATGCTATTAATTCCATGTCAGTTCCTTTCAGGATTAATCTATTACCAATTTTATTGATAAATTTAAATTACAACAGTAGGTCATATATTTCCTCCGAAAATATATTTATCAAATCCCTCCTCTCCCCCCTTTTCTAAAGGGGGATGGGGGGATTACTTATTTTTGTGCCTCTTTGTGAACAAAAGGCTCATGATGGTTAAGCGGTTTTGAATTCTCTCTTTGACAGAATTCACCTCGGAGTTCCGACTGAAGGTCGGAACGAGAATGAGCAAAAATGCTATGTCCTGCCTGTTTAAATCCTTTCATACACCCACACCCTTCCTCCATCCCTTATCTCCTCTATTCTTCTGACGACTCGTTTCTTATGGAGATTCAGGAGCCTGGTACCGCTTGTATTAGCCTCAAGTTTCATGGCTTCTGAAAGCTCTTTAGCTGTAATCTTTCCTTTTTTAAGAATAAAATTTAGGGTCTGCTTAAGATAGTTATTAAGACTCCCAAGAAGGATTTTCTCCCCATTTTTCATTTGAGCCATTACTGCAAGTTCTTTTCTCTCAAGGGCAACCTCTATGTTTTCCTTCTGGTTTTCATTTAGACCAGTCAAAACAATATACTTATCACCATATTCACCGCTTAAAAGCCTTGATATGAGTTTTGCCACTATTTCATCAGCACAGGAGTAATCAATAATCCCGATCTTTGAAAAATCAAGGGCAATGACCGTTCCATCCTTCTCATTTTCGATATCCCTCTCAATTCGATTTCTTATCGCCTGTCCCGACGGCCTTGTAACAAGATCACTGGAACCGTTTTTGAGTTCCTCTTTAAGGAATTTATACACGTTAAAAATAATCATAATAATTCAATATTTCTCGATAAAAAATGCTATATAGTTTTATTTAGTCCTTCGAAAAGGTTTTGGGCGCTTTTCTAAATGCTGTTCTAATTGCAGTTGGTTATTTTGGAGTTGGCTATTAATAAAATCATGCACTGCCATACCGCAATCTTTACAAAGCACCGAATGCCAGGGTTTTAGGTCCATATAAAAGCCGAGAGCATTTTTTAAAAGGAGGTTTTTTTCTATACTCCCGGTGACCGTTGCATAAGCCTGTCCCCCTTCCTCAAATTCCTTAGAACATCCTGAGCATTTCATGAAACACCTCTCTTTTTTTAAGAAGTTTATTTATAAGCTACTCAAAACCCCTATCCCTTCCCCTCTATAAGCATTATTTCCATCCTAAATGTCTTGCCTGTAATTGACTTGCAATAAAATCATGCACTGCCAATCCACATTCTTCGCATAAGACTGCTATCCATGGTTCTATTTCAGAAGCATAAAACCCAAGGTCTTCTTCATTGTAAAGTTCTTGTCCAATGCTGCCTGTAGCGGTTGCATAAGCCTTTTCCTTTTCTTCAAATTCTTTAAAGCACCCTATGCATTTCATACAAACCCCCCTCTCTTTTTAAAGAAGTTTGTCTTACAAGCTGTTCGAAGCTTGTGATTCCTTCATTTGTAAGCCTTATATCCATTTTTTCTACTTTTGCAAAGCCAAAAATTTCTCTTTGAATTTAAAGTCTGAAGAAGAATCTACACTGGCAAATTGATTTTTAATTAAGTGGGCATTTATAAAAGTTTTATTTTTTAGATAGAGATAGCACAATAAATTGCCATCGCCGTCATATTTCACAGTGTCGAATTTAAGAAATACCTTTTGGCCTTTCAGTTTCTCCTGCAAAAATTGAAGCGCCTCTCCGTTCTTTTCCTTGTCTTCTTTAACACCCAATAGTTTGACTTTTAAGTCATTGTCTAAGACTACTATTTCAGGGCTTATTATTTCTTTGACTGAATAACAAGTCTCCCTCTGGTGATCTGAATTATCTATTTTTGAGCCGAATTTTAATTTCTTGGGGTCGATCTTTTTATCAAACTTAACAGGGTCTTTGAAGACATATGGAAGTTTAAAAATTTCTTTTTTAAAATCCATTAATTTCTTTTCCTGGGATATTATTTTTATGTGTCTCGGATTTTTGGCTATATTCAGTTTTTCTTTGATTACCGGCAAAAAATCTTGATTGATTTCATATCCCACAGAATTTCTGCTTAATTTCTTTGCAGCAAGACAGGTTGTCCCGCTTCCTAAAAATGGGTCGAGGACAGTATCCCCTACAAAGCTGAACATCTTTATTAATCTCTTTGGTAATTCCTCTGGAAACATCGCAAGATGCTTATCTTGCCTTTCACCGGAGAAATTCCAGTGCCCGTAAAAATATTCGTTCCATTCTTTGAGCGTGAGCTTAGACTCTTCTCTTATGTCTCTGCTAACTTTAGGAGGGTCACCTAATTTTTTGAAGATTAAAATAAACTCGTAATCAAGTTTAATAATTCCATTGCGAGGATAAGGGAAGGAACCCATCACTGTGGCTCCACCTGTTGTATTGCATGTCGTAACTTTTTGCCAGATAATGGCTCCCATATAATCAAACCCGATAGTTTCACAAAACTTGATTATTTCTTCCCTTATCGGAATAATCTTGTATCTTCCGTAATACACCGAGCGTGCAAACTGATCTCCAATGTTCACGCACAAACGACAACCTTTATGTAAAACCCTGTAACATTCTTTCCATACAAGATTTAAGTTGTTAATATAATCCTCATAGCTGTCATTAAATCCTATCTGACTGCCATTGCCATAGTCCTTTAGTTGCCAATATGGCGGAGAAGTGATGATGAGATGAACACTCTCATCTTTCAGTTCCTCCATCCTTCGGCTATCGCCGATGATGATGGTAGTTTTAAGAGGCATAAGCCTAAATTCTCTCCTTTATTTCAAATGAATCAATTGAATCATTAAGATAAGATGTTTGTCAAGGGAAAAATGAAGGCTAATTTTTCGGGGAAGGGATTTGAAATTACGTTTCTGAAGCCGCTTCTGTTATCTCTATACGCACGAGTGCAAGTATTGCAGAATGAGGCACGATCAAATATTTTTTACCTTCAAACTCAATCTCTACAGCAGATTCCTTAAGAAAAATTGCATAATCACCTTCAGTAGCCTGAAGCTGAATGTATTTTATATCTTTTTTCCCGCTACCTGCCCAGGGTTCCTGTGAAATATTTGGGTCATGAATAGGGTATCCAGGACCTGTTTTTACAACATACCCTCCCGCTACCTTCTCCTTCTCCTTGACAGTTGGCGGAAGGTAAAGCCCTGAAGTGGTTTTGTCCATACCCTCATCAGGTTCTATGAGAACTCTGTCACCAACGACAACAAGATTTTTCTTTGCTTTCATAGTGATATTTTAAAATATTTCGCTTCTGAAAAATTTTTATCCTTCTGGAATCATAAAAAATATGCGGCTATGACGAGTCAGAAAAGAGTAGAGGGACAAGCCTTTCACCAGAGCATGTCCCTCAAATAGTTGAAGTAAGTAAGCGACTCGATTAAACTGATTTACCTATTAACCATCAAATTTAAAGGAGTCGCTTATGAAAAGAGAATACCGGAAAATGGCACGGAAAGCAAACG
>Ga0315282_10004270_pt1 | contig 24960 bp, 20 predicted proteins | sample YL17G07_20_MG_FD_203693 | JGI IMG/M metagenome (GOLD analysis project Ga0315282, IMG submission 203693) | Sediment microbial communities from Yellowstone Lake, YNP, Wyoming, USA - YL17G07_20 | ecosystem: Environmental > Aquatic > Freshwater > Lake > Sediment | place: USA: Wyoming | collected... | reverse complement strand
AAAGGAGAAGGAGCGGGGACCTGTCTTCCCCCCCGATGAGAAGGACCGTGCCGGCCGCCGCCGTAACCATCAGGAAAGATAGGGCGCGGTTCCCGGCGGTCCGGGCCGCCAGCCTGAAGGCCAGGGACAGGACGATGAGCAGGGCCGTCAGGAAAAGGAGCAGACTGAGGTGGAGGACGAGGAACGGCGCATTGAGGGTCCAGCGAAGGAGGGAGAGGTTGGAATTGAAAACGAAGTGTCTGAGGATCCCCAGGAAGCCGATGAGGCCCGAGGCCGCCAGCGCGCCGGCCAGGACGTGGAGGGACGGGGAGACCAGGCGACCGGACTTCTCCCGGCCGGCCTGAAAGAGAGGCCTTCCGTAGACGGCCAGGCAGGCGGCCAGGCTGAAGATGAGGAGAGACGTCAGGAGGATGTCGGCAGGCGACCGGGTCAGGTTCCCGGGCGACCGGAATCCGGCGACGGCCGGAGAAAAAACGGGCAGGGACAGGACCCTTTCCAGCCGGCCGAGGGGAAGGGCGATGAGCCTCAGCCCGACGGAAATGAGCACGATGAGCAACCCCGGCAGGGCCTTGCGCTCCTTGATGAAACCCGGCGAGGTCCAGAGGAAAATGAGGGCCAGGACGCCTCCGGCGCCCAGAAGAAAGAGGAGGACCAGCCAGAGATCTTCCCTGACCCCGGTCAGCTTTGAAGTCAGCGAAGGGGAGGACAGGGTCACGGTGGCGATGATCCGGCCCGCTTCATTACGGAGCGGGAAGAAAAGGGTCTGGATCTCGTTCTCCTGCCGGGGCTGGCCGGCGAATTCGTCGCTGTGGCGGGCGAAGAGCTTCTCGAAACCGGATACGTCCTGCTGGAAATCCCAGTAATCGATGTCGAAATCCGTCCGGAAGGCCACCCGGAGGGCTTCGTACTCGAGGACGTACGAGGATTGGAACTGGGGGATGAAGGCCAGGAGCTTGAAGTGGGCGAGCAGACTTCCGTCCTTGCCCCGGGGCTTTATGGCGACCAGGTAAACCGAGGACTTGCTCCGGATAAGAAAGGCGGCCGATTGCCCTTTCAAGGTCTTGAGGCTCTCGGGCGGGATGACGTCGATGAGGCTCAGGACGTTCCCGTACCAGACGACCGGGTTGCCGTCCCCGTTGGTCAGGGCGATCCCCTCGATCTCGGGGTCGAGCCCTGATTTCTTGAACAGCGAAAAATAAACCCCCGGGTCGGCGGGCAGGGGCGCCTTGGCGAAGAACGCTTCCTTCGATCCGAGCCCGGCCAGCAGACGGGCGAACTCTTTCCGGACGTCCTGGGCCTGGCCCTTCAGAAACGCCAGACTTTTCTGGTCGTAATTCCTGGACAGGAATCCCGGCAGGGCCAGCGAAAGGAGGGCGACGAGCAAGGCCAGGGCGGCGGCGCCGGCCGAGCCTGCGAGAAGGACGTTCCGGCCGCGGATCCCTTTGCCGGCCATCAGAGCTTCTCCGCCCTGATCTCGACGATCTTGAGGACGATCCCCCGGGTTCCGGGATATGAACCTGAAGGGGTGGCTTCAGGGGTCACGTAAAAAAAGACCCGGACGGGATACTGGTTTCCGGTCTTCTGGTTCCGGAAGGACCAGCGGGTCTTCAGGATTCCGCCCGGCCTGCCCGGAAGCATCGTCAGGCCGGGGTCGACGAAGAACTCGGTCGTCTTGAAAACGGAAAAGATCCGCTTGAAAACGAGATAGGCCTGGTCCGGCGAGAGCTGGTCGGCGAGCGAGAGCGGGTCGGGAAGGGAGACCGGAATGTCCCCGCTGGTCGTCAGGAGGCCTCCGAGGATCTCGGGCGAATTCTGGAGGAAAGCCATTTCGAGGGGTTGGGTGATGGGAACCGGAAGCGACAGCAGGAGGGAGAGCGAGAGAACGTTAAAGATGCTCACTTGCCTGTCCTCATCCTAACACAGAGCTTTGAGGCCGGGCAAGAGAGAGGCGGACGCTCCTTCCCGAGAAAAGGGGACCCCTGCCGCGGAAGGGGCGGAGCGGCGGGGAAAAAACGCCCAGGGCCGGGTCGGGCCGGCGCCTTACTTTTCCTCTTTCTTTTCCGCCGTTTCCTGCTCGAGCTTCTTGGTCCTCTGGGCGTCCTTGATGCTGCTGATCCCCGCGATCAGACCGATGAGGCCGCCGAAGAAAAGGATCGGGGGAATGAAGCCCTCGACGAGCTGGACAAAGGCGTGCCGGAAGGTGGCGGAAACGATTACCAGGGCGATGCCTCCGGCCATGGCGGCGAGGCCGCCGAGAACAGCGATGTATTTACCCATAGTTGGACCTCCCACAACATTCTTCGGCGGGATTATACCAAAAGGGTCTGAAGGAAAGCAACCGGAATTTGAAGGTTTCACGAACGGCTGGACCCGGCCCTCCCCGTTCGGTTAGAATGTCGGCTGCGACCAAGGAGAAATGACCCTGCCGATGAGCATCAAGGGCGCCATCTTCGACCTCGACGGGACGGTCGTCGAGAATGCCTACGACTGGCCGAAGATCAGGCAGGAGCTCGGGAATGCGGAGGTCTCCATCCTCCACTATCTCTGCGGCCTCGAGGAGCCCGAGCGGTCGCGGAAGTGGGCCATCCTCGAGCGGCATGAGGCCGAGCAGACGGCCCGGTCCGTGCTCCGGGAGGGCCTGAAGGAGCTCCTGGCGTTCTTCAAGGAGAGGGGCGTCCGGTCGGCCCTCGTCACCAACAACTCCCGCAAGAACACGGCCTATCTCCTCGAGAAATTCGGCCTCAGCTTCGACCGCGTGACGACCCGGGAGAGCGGACTGTGGAAGCCTTCGGGCGCGCCCTTCCGGGACGTCCTCGACGCTTTCGGGATCAGCGGCGGCGAATGCTGCGTCATCGGCGATACCCGGTTCGACATCTTGGCCGCCATGGACGCCGGGCTCGGGCCGATCTTCCTTCTCGGGGACGACCCGGACGACTTCTTCGGATTCCCGGTCGAAGTCTTCCCGGAGATCGAGCCGCTCCGCCGCCGCTTGCAAGAGCTCCTCTGACCGGATCCCCACGACGAGGCTCCCGGTCCCCGGCTTGATTTATCCCCGCCATTTGGCGACAATGGAACGGAATTCCGCGCCCGAGGCAGGCCATGGCGAAAGAAAAATTACTGCTGATTCCCGGCCCGAGCCCGGTCGTGCCGCGCATCCTTGACGCTTTGGCCCAACCGACCGTCTCCCATGTCGGACCGGAAATGGTCAGGGAGCTCCGGGAATCCTGCGAAAACCTGAAGAAGATCGTCTTTTGCGAAAAAGGCGAGCCGTTCATCATCTCCGGCGCCGGGACCCTGGCCATGGAGATGGCCCTCCTGAACACGGTCGGCCCGCTCGATCGCGTCCTCGTCCTGTCCCAGGGCTATTTCGGGCAGAGGATGGGACAGATCTGCCAGGCCTTCGGGCTTCAGCACGACGTCATCGAATGCGAATGGGGGAAGGCCGTTCTTCCCCAAGAGTTGGACGCCCGGCTTTCCAAGCAGGCCTATCAGGTCGTCGTCTGCACGCATGTGGATACGGCCACGGGCGCTTGCGCTCCTGTCGAAGAATATGCCGGGATCGTCGGCCAAACCGGCGCCCTTTTCATTGTCGACGGCGTCTGCGCCACCGGCGGCATTCCCGAACGGATGGACGACTGGAAGATCGACGTCGTCCTGACCGCCGCCCAAAAATGTCTGGGCACGCCGCCCGGCCTGTCCATCCTGGTTCTCTCGGAGCGGGCCATGGAGAAGCGCAAAAGCCTGACCTCCATCCCGGCCTACTACTCCGACCTCCTGCGCTGGCTGCCGATCATGCATGATCCGGCCAGGTATTTCTCGACGCCCTGCGTCAACGAGATCCGAGCCTTCTACGAGGGCACGCGGGTTATCATGGAAGAGGGGACGGAGGCGAGGTTCAGGCGCCACGACCTCTACGCCCGGGCGATCCGGGCCGGCCTGGCCGCCCTCGGCTTCGGCTTTTTCACGGACAGCCGGTTTCCGGCCTCGACCCTTTCCGTGGTCGCTTACCCCGACGGCGTCGACGACAAGGCTTTCCGGAGCGCGCTCGACGAGAACGGCGTCGTGGTCGCCGGCGGCCTGGCCCGGACCCTGGGCAAGGTCTTCCGCATGGGGCACATGGGCAATCTGAGCTCCGACGAGGTCCGGTTCGCCGTGGAAGCCGTTGAGAGGACGCTCGAAACCCTTGGCTACGGCTTCAAGATCGGGACGGGGGTCGCCGCGGCCCAAAAGATCCTGGGATCATGACGGAAAGGGAAGGATGCCCATAAAGAAAAGCCAGGTCTATTTCATCCCCGCCGACGGCCAGGATCCGGCCGAGGTCATGGCCGACAAAGCTCGAAAGGTCTATCTGGCCACAGGCTTCAACGATAAGCTCGAAAAAGAGGATTTTACGGCCCTTAAGATCCATTTCGGCGAGGTCCGCGGCACGGGTTACGTCAGGCCCCAATGGCTGACCGGGCTCATCCGGGAGATCGGGCGGAAAACATCCCGGGCTTTCCTGACGGATTCGAACACCCTCTACGTCGGAAACCGGTCGAACTCGGTCGACCACATCCGCCTGGCCTGGTCCCACGGCTTCAGGCCGGAGATCGTGGGTGTGCCGGTCATCATCGCCGACGGCCTCATCGGCCATGACAAGTACGAGGTGAGAGGCGCCCAGGCCCGGACATCGTCAGCCAAAATCGCGACCGCCATCTTGGATTCCGACGCCTTCGTCTGCCTGACGCACGTCACGGGGCATGTCCAGACCGGCATCGGGGCGGCGATCAAGAACACGGGTATGGGCTGCGCTTCCCGGGCCGGAAAGCTCGATCAGCATTCGACCGTCCATCCCCGGGTCAACGCCAAGCAGTGCCGGAACTGCGGCGTCTGCCTCGAGTTCTGCCCGGAGGACGCCATCGTCCAAGAAGAAGGCCATGTCGCGATCGACCCGGCCAAGTGCATCGGCTGCGGCGAGTGCCTGGTCGTCTGCAAACCCGGCGCCGTCAAGATGAAATGGGACGAGGACTCCCGCCGGCTTCAGGAGATGATGGCCGAATACGCGCTGCGCGTCCTCCGGCATTTCAAGGGAAAGACGGCCTTCCTCAATTTCCTGATCAAGATCACCAAGGACTGCGACTGCATGGCCAAGGACGACCCGCGGATCGTCGAGGACATCGGCATCCTCGGGTCCCTCGACCCCGTCGCCGTCGACAAGGCCACGGCCGACCTGGTCGTCGAGCGCGGCCGCGGGAAGGACGCCTTCCGGAAGGGCTACGACATCGATTGGTCGATCCAGCTCAGCCATGGCGAGAAGATCGGACTGGGTTCGATGGACTACGAGCTCGTCGAGCTCGCCTGAATCGGGACGGACTCCGTCAGGACTGGTGCCTGAGGCGCGGGAAAAATATCCAGACCAAGCCCGCCGCGAGAAGCATGATGGAGGCGCCGATGATGACGGCCGCCGACTCTCCCAGGCGCTGGGCCGTAGCGCCTATCCCCAATGCCGAGATCGGCATGGCCCCAAAAAACACGAACGTGTAGACGCTCATGACCCGTCCCCGGAGATCGTTGGGCGAGAACGTCTGGACAAGGGCGTTGCAGAGGTTGAAGATGAAGATCTGCGACATGCCCGCGCCGAACAGGAGAAAAAGCGAGAGGGGAGTCCAGCGAACAAAGGCGAAGGCCAGGATCAGCGCCGGCATGGTCAGCGTTCCCAGGGTCAGGAGCCGGCCCCGGAAATGGAACCGGCCGAGGCTGGCGATGAGAAGGGCCCCGGCCAGGGCCCCGAGGCCCCGGGAGGCCTGGAGAAACCCGTTGGTCTTCGCGTCCCCGCCCAGGGTTTTCACCGCCCAGGCGGGGAAGAGCGTCGCGTAGGCGATCCCGAAGAGGCTGACGATGGCGACGAGGCCGGTGATCGTCCGGACCATCGGGTGGCCCGCCACGTACTTGATGCCCTCCTTGAGGTCGGCGACGGTGGACGTCTTCTCGGCTTTGGGGACGAAAGGCTTGAGCTTCATGAGGGCGAGGGCGACGATGACGGCAATGAAGGAAATCCCGTTGATTGTGAAGCACCAGGCTGGCCCGAAAATGGCGTAGGTCACACCCGCGACGGCCGGCCCGACAGCCGTGGCCGTGTTGAACATCGCCCCGTTCAGGGCGATGGCGTTGGTCATGTCGGGGAGGTCGACCATCTCCAGGACGAACGCCTGGCGGGCCGGGGCTTCGAAAGCATTGGCCGTCCCGAGCAGGAGGGCGATGACCAGGATATGCCAGGGCTGGACGAGATGGAGAAACGTGAGGGCGGCCAGGATGAACGCCAGCACCATCATCGCCGTCTGGGTGATGATGATCAGGGTCCGCCGGGACATCCGGTCGGCGATGACGCCGGCGTAGAGCATGAAAAACCAGGTCGGCACGCCGGCCGCGAAGCCGACGAGACCGAGATAAGCGGGAGACTTGGTCAACTGGTAGATGAGAAATGCCAGGGCCGTGCTCTGCATCCAGGTCCCGAAAAGAGAGAACATCTGGCCCCAGAACCAGAGGCGGTAGTTCGGGTACTGGAGGGCGGTGAAGGCCTGCTTCCAACTCATTTGCCGCCTCAGCCCGAACAGGCGGCGGAAGAATGGCCGGCGCGGCTCGCCGGTCGCTGAGGGCATGGGGAGGGGGGTCATGGCTGGCTTATCGCGTCCTGCGCCCCCCATCCGGCAGGACCTCCTCGTCCTCCGGCTTCCAAGCCGGGTCGACGATGCAGAGGAAGGCGAGGTCGGCCTCGCCCGTGTTCTCGACGAACTGGACATGGAAAGGGGGGATGTAAACGGCCTGACCCGGCCTCACTTCAGCCATCTCTCTCTCGACGTGCATGAGACCGCGGCCTTCGAGAATGACGTAGACTTCCGAACTCTTGAGCCGGTGGGGCTTGGTCTTCTCCCCGGGCCTGACGATGGCCCGGGCCAAGCTGAACCCAAACTGGAACGGACCCTGGTCCGGATGGAAAAGCTCTCTGAGGGCCGATCCGTCACCGGCCGCGATTTCCTGGCAATCCTTGATGTCCTTGATGATCATGGGGGAAAAAGATCGGGGAGGTGGGATTTGAACCCACGACCCCAGCGTCCCGAACGCTGTGCGCTAGCCAGACTGCGCTACTCCCCGGTCTTAAGCGCCTCATTATACATGTTTCCGGGCTCGGAGTGAAGCGCAAGAAAGCCAGGGCATTCAGCGGCCATAGCCCTTCTTATCGGCTCGACTCCAACTTACCTTTGAATTGTCCTGAACCTAGCGACATCCGGGGGAGGGAGGAAGTCCCATGTTCCGGACAGGCCCCCGGCCCTCGGAAATCCTGCCCCGTCGGTTCCCCCGTATGAGATTCGACAGCGGCCGGGGCCCCGGCCTTGCCAGGACCGGGGGTCCACTTCCGCCGTACTCGCCCGTGGATATAAGCCACGGGCGAGTGGCGAGCCGAAGGCTCGTCCCTTGACCCCTCAAGGATTTTCCGCCGGCTTTTGGCTGTCAATCCGGGCCCGAGATGAGTATAATATTTTTTTCGATGAGAGGCTGAGTGTCCGATGAAGAACTGGTGGCAACTCACTGCAGCCGAGATCGTCGGAGCCCTCGGCACGGACTTGAAAACGGGTCTGGCTCAGGGGGAGGCCCGGGTCAGGCTCGAGAGGTTCGGGCCGAATGAGCTCCTGGAAAAGAAACGGCGGCATCCGCTGGCCATTTTCTTCGCCCAGTTCGAGGGGCTCATCATCTGGGTCCTCATCGTCGCGTCCCTCGTGTCCGGCTTTCTCGGCGAATGGTTGGACGCCCTGGCCATCCTCGCCATCATCGTCTTGAACGCCGTCCTCAGCCTCATCCAGGAATTCCGGGCCGAAAAAAGCCTCGCCGCCCTGAAAAAGCTCTCGGCTCCTTCGTCCAAGGTGATCCGCGACGGCGCCGTGTCCGTTGTCCCGGCCCGGGAGCTCGTGAGCGGGGACCTCGTCGAACTCGAAGCTGGCGACCACGTGCCCGCCGACGGCCGGGTCGTTTGGCATACGGCCAATTTCAGCGTCCAGGAATCGAGCCTTACCGGGGAATCCTCTCCCGTCAACAAGACCGACCTCGTCCTCGAAGAGAAGGACATCCCGCTTGCCGACCGCGCCAATATCGTCTACATGGGAACGGCCATCGTCTCGGGCAAGGCCAGGGCCGTCATCGTCGAGACCGGGATGCGGACCGAACTCGGCCGGATCGCCGGCCTCATCCAGGAGATCAAGAAGGAGACGACACCGCTCCAGAAACGGCTCGAGGAATTCGGGAAGTGGATCATCTACCTGTGCTTTATCCTGGTGGCCGCCGTCTTCGGACTCGAGCTCCTGCGGGGAGGGCGGGTCATGGAGATGTTCCTGACCTCGGTGAGCCTGGCCGTGGCCGCCATTCCGGAAGGCCTGCCGGCCGTCGTTACCATCGCTTTGGCCCTGGGCGTCCAGAGAATGGTCAAGCGCCATGTTCTCATCCGCAAGCTCCCGTCCGTCGAGACCCTCGGCTGCGCCACGGTCATCTGCTCGGATAAGACAGGGACGCTCACCAAGAACGAGATGACCGTCCGGACCGTCTGGACCTCGCGCCGGAGCTTCGAGGTGACGGGAGCGGGCTATGAGCCGGAAGGGGAATTCCTGGTCGACGGGCAAAGCGTCCGGTCCGGAGGGTATCCGGACCTGCTCGCGAGCCTGGCCGCCGGGGTCCTCTGCAATAACGCCCGGCTCACCAGAGACAACGGAACCCTGACGGTGTTCGGCGACCCGACGGAGATCGCCATCCTCAGCGCCGCGGCCAAGGCCGGAGTCTGGAAACAGGAACGGGAAGCCTCCCTGGACCTCGTCGAAGAGATCCCCTTCGACTCTGAACGGAAAAAGATGACCATCATCCGGAGGGCCGGCCAGGATTATATCGCCTTCACCAAGGGGGCTCCGGACATCCTTCTCGGTGACTGCGTCCGCATCCTGGAGGACGGCCGGGAGCGGCCCCTGACGCCCGAAGACAGGGAACGGATCGGCAGCGCCAACGACGATCTCTCGGGACGGGCGCTCCGCGTCCTCGCCGTCGCCAGAAAAAGAATGGAGAAAGAGCCGCACTCCTACGAGGCCGGGGTCATCGAGCGCGACCTCACGTTCTGCGGGCTCATCGCCATGATCGACCCGCCGCGGCCAGAGGTCAAGGACGCCATCGACAAATGCCGCTCCTCGGGCATCCGGACCGTCATGATCACGGGGGACCACAAGAACACGGCCGTGGCCATCGCCCGGGAGCTCGGGTTCTTCGGCAGCGCCTCCGTGGCCCTGACTGGAGAGGAGGTCGACCGCCTCACGGACGAGGGACTCGACCGGACCATCGAGGAAGTGGCCGTCTACGCCCGCGTGTCGCCCGAACACAAGCTCCGCTCCGTCCGGGCCTGGCGCCGGAAAGGAGAGATCGTGGCCATGACCGGCGACGGCGTCAACGACGCGCCGGCCGTCAAGGAGGCCGACATCGGCGTCGCCATGGGCATCACGGGCACGGACGTGACCAAGGAAGTTTCGGACATGGTCATCACGGACGACAACTTCGCCTCGATCGTCGCCGCCGTCGAGGAGGGCCGGGGGATCTACGACAACATCAAGAAGTTCATCCACTATCTCCTCTCGTGCAATTCGGGCGAGATCCTGGTCATGTTCGTGGCCTCGCTCGTCGCCCTCCCGGTGCCGCTTCTCCCCATCCAGATCCTCTGGGTGAACCTGATCACGGACGGCCTGCCCGCCCTGGCCCTCGGCGTGGATCCGGTGGACCCGAAGATCATGGACCGGCCGCCGCGCAAGCCCCATGAACCCGTTATCACCCGGGCCAGGGCCTGGCTGATGATGTTCCAGGGGGCCTTCATCGCTCTTTGCAGCCTTTCGGCTTTCGTCTATGTCCTGTCGTTCGAAAAAGAGGGGATCGGCCGGGCGAGGACCGTAGCCCTGGCCGTGCTCACCTGCAGCCAGCTCTTCCATTCCTTCAGCTGCAGGAACCAGAAGGAGTCGCTGTTCAAGCTGGGCGTCTTCGGCAATCCCGGTCTCCTGTTGGCCAACGCTGCGTCGTTCTTGCTTCAGCTTTCGATCATCTACGTGCCGTTCCTGCAGCCGGTCTTCAAGACCCAGGCCCTCGGTCTCGGGGACCTTGCCGTGATCGTGCTTTTCTCGTCCCTGCCTTTCTGGGCGATGGAAATCGTCAAGGCCGTCAACAAAAAAGTGAAGCTCTATGATATTGACTGAAGCTCCACGGACTTACGTCCATAGGATCCAACTTTCGCAGGCTTTGGAGCGCCTGTCCCCGAAGCGGGGATTCGCTATTCCTCCACGGACTCACGTCCGTGGAATCCCGCGGAGGGGATTGAGGGCCGCGGAGCGTCCCCGGTTCCCGGGATCCCGCTCCATCGACCCCAAGAAAATGGGCTTATAAGACAACAAGGAGAAAACGAATGAGACGACTCACCGGGGTATTGTTCATCATCCTGGGCCTCGTATCCGCGGCGTTTGCCGTGGAGGAGGGCCGGTTCTTCACCTATCCGACCATCCGCGGCGACAAGATCGCCTTCAGCTACGAGGCCGACCTCTGGACCGTGGGCGCCCAGGGCGGCGTCGCGGCCCGCCTGACGACGTTCCCGGGGACCGAGAGCTTTGCCAAGTTCTCGCCCGACGGGAAATGGCTGGCCTTCACGGCCACCTATGACGGAGCGCCGGCCGTGTATCTCATGCCGGCCGAGGGCGGAGCGCCGATGCGCCTGACCTACAATCCCGGCGGGGCCCAGGTCATCGCCTGGACCCCGGACGGCACCGAAGTCGTCTTCCGTTCGATGTTCGAGAACGTCGTCGGCCGCGACCCCGACCTCTATTCCGTGAGCGTCAAGGGCGGGGCCCCGGAGCGGCTGCCGCTCGACCGGGGCGTCCTCATCAGCTTCATGCCCGACGAGCACAAATTCCTCTACTGCCGCCGGGGTAACGAAGAGTATTACTGGAAGCGGTACAAGGGCGGGCAGTACCAGGACATCTGGATGTACGATGCCGTGGCCAAGACATACACGCCGGTCACGGACTACGTCGGCAAGAACAGCTACCCGATGTGGGCGGGCGGGTTGATGTACTTCGTCTCGGACCGGGCGAACGGCATCGCCAACCTCTACGCCCAGAAGCTCGGGACCAAGGACGCCAAGCCGGTCACGAGCTACGGGGATTTCGATGTCATGATGCCGAACACGGACGGCCGCTCGATCGTCTACCTGCAGGACGGCCGAATCCACGTTCTCGACATCGCGTCGGGCCAGGACAGGAAGATCGCCGTGGAGGTGCCGTCGGACCGCTGGGCCCTGCGCAACCGCGTGATCAATCCCCGCGATTATCTCCATACCGCGAACGTTTCGAACGACGGCAAGACCGTGGTCCTCGAGGCCCGCGGCGACGTCTTCCGCGTTCCGACGTCGGAACCCGGGACGGCGGACAACCTGTCCGGCACGCCGGGCACGCGGGAGATTTATCCCGCCCTCTCGCCCGACGGCAAGACGGTCGCCTTCTTCAGCGACAGGACGGGCGACTACCAGCTCTACACCCAGAGCGCCGCGGGCGGCGACTGGACCGCGATCACGACCGGCCTCGGCAAGGCCGTTTATCGCCTGTCCTGGTCGCCCGACGGCAAAAAAATCCTCTTCGGCAACAAGGACTATTCGATCTTCTACGTCGACGTCGCGACGAAGAACCTGGTCAAGATCGACTCCTCAAACCAAATGAAGAACGACGAGTTCATCTGGGAGATGGCCGATTACTCCTGGTCGCCGGACTCCAAGTGGATCGCCTACAGTTTCGTTCAATACAACCGCAACAGCCAGATCTTCGTCTCCAACATCGAGACGGGCAAAAAATACGCGGTGACGAACGATTTTTACGATAACCTTTATCCCTCGTTCGACGCCGACGGGAAATACCTCTACTACGTCTCGAGCCGGAACTTCGACCTGCGGATGGACTTCTACGAGGACAATCACGTCCTGGCCACGCCCCAGCAGGTGATGGTCGTCCAGCTCCGCGACGGCGAAAAGCCGCCCTTCGCGCCGGGCGGCCCCGTCAAGGAGGAGAAGAAAGCCGAGCCGGAGCCCTTCCGGATCGATACCGACGGCCTGGCGAAGCGGACCTCTCCGCTCCCGATCGCCGCCGGGAACTATTTTTACCTCAAGGCGGGCCAGGGCAAAGTCCTCTGGGCCTCGGTCCCCGAGTTCACGGAAGCCGAATACGAGGAGATCTTCCGGCCCCGCGGCGGGACGAAATGGGACCTCCACATCTTCGACATGGCCGATCGCAAGGAGGTCACGCTCAACGAAAAGGTCCGCGATTTCGGGATCTCGGCGAACGCCCAGCAGCTCCTTATCTGGAAGGACGCCGACCTCTACACCACGGCGATCGACCGCGCCTTCGGCTCGAAAGCCCTGGGCGAAAAGGTGAGCCTCTCCGGGCTCGTCTACACGGTCGATCTCCTGAAGGAATGGAACCAGATCTTCAACGACGCCTGGCGGTGGTACCGCGACTTCTTCTACGACGCCGGTTTCCACGGCCGCGACTGGACGGCCATGGGCGAGAAATATCGCGCCTCTATTCCGGATCTCTCCTCGCGCGCCGAGCTCAACTGGGTCCTGTCCCAGATGGTCGGCGAGCTGTGCGTCTCGCACACCTACATCGGCGGCGGCGACTTCGGCCCGGCCGGAACGCCCGGCTCGCCGGTGTTCACGGGCCTCCTCGGCGCGGACCTGGTCGCCGACAAGGCTTCGGGACTCTACAAGCTCGGCAAGATCTACGGTCCGACCGAGATCAACCTCAACCTCCCGGGCCCGCTCGTCCGGCCCGATATCGCGGTCAAGGAAGGCGACTTCCTCCTGGCCATCAACGGCGTCGCTCTCAAGGCAGGGGATGATTACTTCAAGCTTCTTCAGACGACGGCCGGGAAAAAGATCAAGGTCACGGTCAACGCCAAGCCCGTGACGGAGGGCGCCAAGACCTATGAGGTCGACCCCGTCCGCAGCGACAACCAGATGCGCTACTATCGCTGGATCCAGGACAACATCCGGACGATCGAGAAGGCCACCAACGGCCGCGTCGGCTACATGCACATCAACGCCATGGGCGGCGGCGGGATCGGCGAGTTCGACAAGTACTGGCGGGCCTTCCGCTACAAGGACGGGATCATCATCGATGTGCGGCGGAACTCCGGCGGCTGGACCGAGTATTTTCTGATCGACAAGCTCGAACGAGTCATGACTTCCCAGAATGTCCTGCGCGGCATGGTCCCCTTCCGCTACCCCGGCTCGGCCGGCAACGGCAACTTCGTCGTCATCTCCAACGAGAACAACGGCTCGGACGGGGAGGCCTTCGTCGACGACTTCAAGGCCCGGAAGCTCGGGACGGTCGTGGGCGTGCCCTCCTGGGGCGGCCTGGTCGGCATCCTCAACCAGCAGCTGACTATCGACAACGGGACGGTCGAGCAGTCGAACAACGCCTTCTACGGCCGCGACGGAAAGTGGATCGTCGAGAACCACGGTTCAGACCCCGATATCGTGATCGACAACGACCCGGGCTCGGTCATGGCGGGGAGGGACCTCCAGCTCGAAAAAGCCATCGAGGTCATGCTCGACAAGATCAAGAAAAATCCGCCGAATTTCCCGGCCAGGCCCCCCTATCCCAAGAAGCGGCCGGCGGCGGATTCGCGGAGCTGAGATTCAGAGGAAGACGGGGCCGGGACGGCCCCTTGCGCTCCCGCCCCGTCCGTGTTTCACGTCCTTGACTTCGGTCCGCGGCCGGGAATAATATGATTCCGCGATGAGCCGGATCGATCCCCAATGCAAGGAAGGGGAGAGTCGCGTCGCGCAAAAAAGCATTTCCCAGCGAACTTGAATCCAAGGAGGTCTGATATGAGATCCAGCATGTGGAGTCGGCGGGCGTTTCTGCGGCTGGCCGGCGCCGCGGGGACGGCCGCGTTCGCGTTCAAGGCCAATGCCCTCGAGCGAGTCACGGAAGCCGGCCAGTCGGTCGCGAACATGACCCCCGAAGAGGTCGCCAAAGACGAGTTCTACTGGCGGGAGATCCAGCTGGCCTTCAAGCTGGACCGCTCGCTGATCAACCTGAACAACGGCTTCACAGCGCCGTGCCCCCGGGTCGCGCTGGAATCGGTCTGGCGTTACATGGACATGATCAACATGCTCCCCGTCCATTACCAGGGCATGGTTGCCGGGAACACCCAGACCATCCGCCGGAGGATGGCCGCGGAGTTCGGCTGCGACCCCGAAGAGATGGCCCTGACCCGCGGCGCCAGCGAGTCCCTGCAGATCGTCCAGAACGGGATCGACCTCAAGGCCGGCGACGAGGTCGTCACGACCGAACAGGACTACCCCCGAATGCTGACGACGTGGGACCAGCGGATGCGGCGCGAGGGCATCAAGGTGACGCGGTTCCAGTTTCCTGTGCCGGCGACACAGGACTTTCTTTATCGGATGTTCGAGAAGGCCATCACGCCGCGGACGAAGGTCTTCCATTTCTGCCACATCACGAACCTCACGGCCCAGCTGTTCCCCGTCCAGCGGCTCTCCCGCCTGGCCCGCTCCAAGGGGATCGTCACCATCGTCGACGGCGCCCACGCCCTGGGGCATTTCCCATTCAAGCTGCGGGACCTCGAGTGCGACGCCTACGGCGTCAGCCTTCACAAGTGGCTGCTGGCGCCGATCGGCAACGGCTGCCTCTACGTGCGCAAAGAGAGCATCCCGAGATTCTGGCCCCTGCAGGCGGCCCCCGAACAGCAGGACAACGACATCCGCAAGTTCGAGTCCATCGGGACGCACCCGTGGGCCATCCGGGCGGCGCTCGGCGAGTCCCTGGCCTTCCATCAGGCCATCGGCGCGGAGCGCAAGGCGGCCCGTCTGCGCTACCTGAACCTGCGCTGGGCCAACGCCCTCAAGGTCCACCCCCGCATCAAGATCCTGACGGACCTCAGCGAGCCCGCCCAGGCGTGGGGGGTCGTGGCGGTCACCATCGACGGCGTCGATGTCCGGCCCCTGGCGAAGTTCCTGATGGACAATTACCGGATCATCGTCGTCCCGCTCGTCGGGGGAGCCCCGCCGAACTCGGTCTTCGATTACCAGGCTCTCCGGGTTTCGCCGAACGTTTACACGACGCTCGAGGAGATCGACACCTTCGTGACGGCCATGGAAGACGCCCTCAAGAGCGGCGTTCCCGATACTCCGGAGCCGATCCCCGGTTACCCGGCCGATATCACCGTGTAAGGGACGGGCCGGTCTTTGTCAGGGGGCCGGCGGCGGAGTCAGGGCCCGATGGGCCCATGCGGGCCGCCGGCGAGGGGCTGAGTCTGAAGCGGAAAGGAGAATCGAGATGAAACGTTTCGCCGTTTTGCCGGTCGTGACATTGGCTTTCATCCTCGCCGCAGGCGTTTCCTTGACGTATGCCCAGGCCACGTTCAAGGTCCCCTTCCAGTTCGAGGCGGCGGGCAAGAAGCTCGCCAAGGGCGAATACACGGTGGCGCAGAAGGGGGACGGGCAGGTCGTCCTCCGTCAGGAATCGACCGGCAAGGAAATCCCGATCCCCGTTCTCAAGAAGCTGGCCCAACCGAAGCCGCCCCTGGCCGACGCCCAGCTCGTCTTCGACGAGGTGGGCAACTTTGAACCCTCCTATACGGAGTACTTCACGGTTTATATCCTGGCGGAAGTGTGGCTGCCCGGCCAGGAGGGCCTTGAGGTGCACGTCACGAAGGGCGCGCACAAGACCCAAGTCGTCAAGGGACAAAGAACGAAGTAGGGGCGCGGAGCCGCTCTTTTCCGCCGGCGGAGGGATGAAGGAGTTCAGCATTTTCCTGCCGACCGCACGGGAGTGAGGCCGGCCGCCGCTGGCGGGAGGGCTCCCGTTCGGGTAAAATAGTCGTTTTAGGACAGGAAGAGAACTCCGCATGATCATCGTCGAAAACCTTTCGAAGAGCTTCGGAAAGCAGGGGCTCTTCGACTCCGTCAGCTTCAAGGTCAACCGCCGCGAGCGGGTCGGTGTCGTCGGCCGGAACGGCCACGGCAAAACGACCCTCTTCCGGATGATCATCGGCGAGGAGGAGCCCGACGAGGGGACGATCGCGAAGCCCCGGAACTACAGGAGCGGCTACGTCGAGCAGAGGATCAGCTTCACCGAGGATACGGTCCGGGCCGAGGCCGCCGGGGCGCTCGCCCCCGACGCCCACAACGAGCTCTGGCGCGTCGAGAAGGTCCTGGCCGGCCTCGGCTTCGAGCCCGATGACCTTGACAAGCATCCCTCCGAGCTCTCCGGCGGCTTCCAGGTCCGCCTGAACCTGGCCAAGGTCCTCCTGGGCGATTTCCAGATGCTCCTCCTCGACGAGCCCAGCAACTATCTCGACATCACCTCCCTCCGCTGGCTCGAGCGCTTTCTCGTGGCCTGGCCCGGGGAGATCATGCTCATCACCCACGACCGGAGCTTCATGGACAACGTCGTGACCCACGTCCTGGGCATCCATCGCCGGAAAGTCCGGAAGATCCAGGGCGATACCGGCAAGTATTACGAGCGGATCGCGGCCGAAGAGGAGATCTACGAGAAGACCAGGGTCAACGACGAGCGGAAGCAGAAGGAGATGGACCTCTTCATCACCCGGTTCCGGGCCAAGGCCCGCCTGGGCGGACTGGTCCAATCCCGCATCAAGTCCCTGGAGAAGATGGAGAAGAGGGAGAAGCTCCAATCGATCAAGACCCTGGATTTCGCGTTCGTCGAGAAAAGGTCCTTCCATAAGTACGCCATGGACGTCCGTGACATCTCGTTTGCCTACACGCCGGACCGGCCCCTCATCCGCCGCTTTTCGATCAGCATCGGAGCCAAGGACAGGGTTTTCGTCATCGGGAGGAACGGGCGGGGCAAGACGACGCTCCTCAAGCTCCTGGCCGGCGACCTCGAGCCGCGCTCCGGCGAGATCACTTCGCCCCAATCGGTCGCGCCCGGATATTTCGAGCAGACCCATATCTCGACCCTGCACGAGTCGAACACGGTCCTCGACGAGCTCGCCTCCGCCGACCCCGAGGGCGACCCCAAACGGTCGAGGACGATCGCCGGGGCGATGATGTTCGAAGGCGACGACGCCCTGAAGAAGATCGCCGTCCTCTCGGGCGGGGAAAAAAGCCGCGTCCTCCTGGGAAAGCTGATCGCGACGCCGCTCAACCTCCTCCTCCTCGACGAGCCGACCAACCACCTCGACATCGAGTCCAACGACGCCCTCCTCGCGGCCATCGACAATTTCGACGGGGCGGTCGTCATGGTGACCCACAACGAGATGTTCCTCCACGCCCTGGCCGAGCGGCTGGTCGTCTTCGACAACGACGACATCGTCGTCTATGAAGGCGGCTACCAGAGGTTTCTGGACAAGGTCGGCTGGAAGGACGAGGTCATGCAGCGGCCGGCCGGGAGCCTCCAGGCGCGGAATAGCGAGGACGGCCCGGGAAAGGCGAAGCTCGCGCCCAAGGAGCTCCGCCGCCTCCGGTCGGAGGTCATCACCGAGCGGTCGAAGGCCCTCCGGCCCCTCGAAACGAGGCTGGCCGAAGTCGAGAAGGCCGTGGAGGAGAACGACGCGGCGCTCAAGAAGTTCAATAAGGAGCTCGTCGAGGCCTCCCGGGCCCGGAACGGCGGGCGTGTCGTCGAGCTGTCGAGGTCTATGCACCAGGCCAAGAAAGCGATCGACGGCCTCCTCGAAGAGCTCGAGAAGCTGACCTCGGACTACGAGACGCAGAAAGCCGGATTCGACGCCCGGCTCCGCGCTCTCGACGCCGAGGACGGCTCCGAGAACCCATAAACAGGGGTTGAACCCAGATCTTCACCAAAAAAAGTGGCGTCGCTCGTCGGCTTTAAGGTATAATCACCCCTAACGCCGAAAACCAAAAAGCGGCCAGATGCGACACCCGATCTTCATTTTCCTGCTCCTCCTCTGCATGGCCGGACTCCCCTCATGCGGCGGCCGCTCCCAGAACGACGTGATCGTCGCCGGGTCGACGAGCATCCAGCCGTTCGCCGACAAGTGGGCCGAGGTTTTCATGGAGAAGCGCTCGGACCTTGGCGTCAGCGTCCAGGGCGGCGGCTCGAGCGCCGGCATCCAGGCCTGCAAGAGCGGGGCCTGCCAGATCGGCATGTCCTCGCGCGAGCTCAAGGCCGACGAAAAGGACCTCCACGAGATCGTCATCGCCCGCGACGGGCTGGCCGTCATCGTCCATCCGTCCAATCCCGTCCGCGGGGCGACGCTCGCCCAGGTCCAGCAGATCTTTTCCGGGGACCTCACGAACTGGAAGTTCATCGGCGGCCCGGACAAGGAGATCACGGTCGTGACCCGCGAAGAGGGTTCGGGGACGCGGGGCGCTTTCCAGGAGCTCGTCATGGGAAAGACCCGGATCTTCCAGGGCGCCATCACCGAGGATTCGAACGGCACGGTCCGCGAGATTGTCGCCAACGATCCCTATTCCATCGGCTTCATCTCGCTCGGCCTCGTCAATGACCGGGTCCGGGCGCTGGCCCTGGACGGGGTCGAGGGCAGCGAGGCCAGCATCCGGGCCGGACGGTACAAGCTCGTCCGCCCGTTCCTCTTCCTGACGAAAGGGAAGCCGACGGGAACCGCCAAGGAATTCATGGATTTCGTCCTTTCGGAGGAGGGCCAGGCCCTGATCAAAAAAGAGGGGCTCATCCCCGTGAAATAGCGGCCGGCGCAGGGGAGAAAGGGAAGGGGAGAGGATGAACAGGCTGGAGAGAAAAGACCGGCTCGTCCGATGGGCCCTCCTCGTCGTCGCCTTCTCCGCCGTCTCGATCCTGGCCGTCATCACCGTCTTCATGTTCGAGCAAGGCACGCCCGTCATGTTCAAGTACGGCCTGAAGAATTTCCTCGCCGGGTCGGACTGGTACCCCTCAGAAAAAAGCTTCGGCCTCTGGCCGATGATCGTCGGCTCGATCTACGTGACCTTCGGAGCGATGGTTATCGGCGTGCCTTTCGGCCTGGCCTGCGCCATCGTCCTGACCGAGTTCTCGTCCAAGCGTATCCGCCGGGTCATCAAGCCCATGATCGAGCTCCTGGCGGGAATCCCCTCGGTCGTTTACGGGTTCATGGGCGTCGTCATCCTCGTCCCCTTCATCCGGCAGACGTTCGGCGGGCCGGGGCTCTCGGTCCTGGCCGCCTCGATCATCCTGGGGATCATGATCCTCCCGACGATCATCAGCATCTCCGTGGATTCGATCCAGGCCATCCCCCCGGCCTATCGGGAAGGGTCGATCGCCCTCGGGGCCACGAAGTGGCAGACCGTCCGGATGGTCCTCCTGCCGGCCGCGCGGTCCGGGATCATCGCCAGCATCATCTTGGGCATGGGGAGGGCCATCGGCGAGACTATGGCCGTCATCATGATCGCGGGGAACGCCGTCAGCGTGCCCCGGTCGATCCTGTCCCCCGTCCGGACGCTGACCTCGAACATCGCCCTCGAGATGGGCTACGCCGCCGGCGAGCACCGCCAGGCCCTCTTCGCCACGGGGGTCATCCTCTTCATCATCATCATGGTCCTGAACACGGTCGCCAACGTGACCTCTTCCAGGAGAAACAGGGTTAAGGGATGAGCTTCGACCCCCGTCTCTCCCAGCGGATCGCCAAGACCCTTCTCTGGGCCATGACCGTCCTCACGGTCGCCGTCCTCGTCTTCATCATCTTTTTCATCCTGAGAAAGGGCCTGCCCGCCCTCAGCCTTGAATTCTTGACGAAGAACCCCGTCGACATGGGGAAGGGCGGAGGCATCTTTTCCACGGTCATCGGAACGATCGTGCTGACGGCCCTGGCGATCCTCATCGCGACCCCCCTCGGCGTGGGCACGGCCATCTACCTGACCGAGTACACATGGGAAAACGCCGTGACCCGGGTCATCCGCTTCGGGGCCGAATGCCTGGCCGGCATCCCGTCGATCATCTTCGGCCTCTTCGGCTTCATCCTTTTCGTGACCAAGCTCGGGTTCGGCTGGTCGATCCTCAGCGGCGGATTGACCCTCGCCTTCATGATCCTCCCGACCATCATTCGGACGAGCGAGGAGGCTATCAAGAGCGTTCCCGCCGCCTACCGGCAGGTCAGCTTCTCCCTGGGCGGCACCAAGTGGCAGACCGTGACCAGGGTGGTCCTGCCGTCGGCGCTGCCGGGGATCGTCACCGGGATCATCCTCAGCGTGGGACGGAGCATCGGGGAAACGGCGGCGGTGATCTTTACGGCCGGGAGCGCCCTCCGGCTCCCGACGTCGCTCTTCTCCTCATCCCGGACGATGGCCGTCCATTTCTACATCCTGGCCAGGGAGGGGATCTCCATGTCCCGTGCTTACGGGACCGCCGCCGTGCTCATCATCGCCATCCTGGCCGTCAACATCGCGACCTATTACCTGATGAACAAGTTCATCAAGAAATATTCGTGAGGCGGAGAGAGAGGAATGACCACTGACCCCGTCGCCATCCGGGTCATCCGGTTCAGCCATTTCTTTGACGCCGAGCAGACGCTCATCAACCTGGACCTGCACGTCTTGCGGAACGAGATCCTGGGCGTCATCGGTCCGGCCCGGAGCGGCAAGTCGACCTTCCTCTGTGCCCTCAACCGGCTCAACGACCTCGTCCGCGGGTCGCGGGTCGAGGGGAGGATCGAGATCGACGGCCGGAACATCTACGACCCCGACGTGGACGTCGTTGAGCTCCGCCGGAAGCTCGGGACGGTCTTCGCGACGCCCATCCCCCTGCCGCGGTCGATCTTCGAGAACGTCGCCTTCGGGCCGCGCATGGCCGGGGTCCGGAACAAGGTCACGCTCGACGAGATCGTCCGCGACAGCCTGGAGAAGGGAGGGCTATACGAGGAGGTCAAGGACCGCCTCGACACGAGCGCCCTCAAGCTCTCCGGCGGCCAGCAGCAGCGGCTCTGCCTGGCCCGGATCCTGGCCCTTAAGCCCGAGTTCATCCTCCTCGACGAGCCGACCTCGGGGCTCGACCCCATCTCGACCATGAAGATCGAGGACTCGCTCCGGAAGCTCAAGAAAGAATACACGATCGTCCTTGTGACCAACAACACCAAGCAGGCGGCCCGGGTCGCCGACCGGACGGCCTTCTTGCTCAACGGGGAGCTCATCGAGGTCGGGCCCACAGTCCGCATCTTCACGGCGCCGGCCGACAAGCGGACCGACGATTACCTCCGGGGGCGGTTCGGATAGGACCCCATGAGCATCATCGAAGTCCGCGACCTCTCCCTTTTCTACGGGAATTTCCAGGCCCTGAAGGACGTCGGCCTCGGCATCGTGCAAAACAAGATCACCGCCCTCATCGGCCCCTCTGGCTGTGGCAAGTCGACCTTCCTCCGGTGCCTGAACCGGATGAACGACCTCATCGACGACGTCCGGATCTCGGGCACGGTCCTCATCGACGGGAAGGACATCTATCAGCCGGGGACCGACCTCCTCGAGCTCCGGAAGAAGGTCGGCATGGTCTTCCAGCGTCCCAACCCGTTCCCCCTGAGCGTCTACGACAACGTCGTCTACGGACTGCGCGTCCACGGCGTCAGGGACCGGAAGATCATCGAAGAGCGGCTCGCCCGGAGCCTGGAATCCGTCCATCTCTGGGACGAGGTCAAGGACCGGCTCGAGGCGAACGCCCTCGGTCTCTCCGGGGAACAGCAGCAGCGCCTCTGCATCGCGCGCCTGGTGGCCGTGGAGCCGGAAATCGTACTCATGGACGAGCCCTGCTCGGCCCTTGACCCGTCGGCCACGGCCAGGATCGAGGACCTAATGGACGAGCTCAAGAAGCGGTACACGATCGTCATCGTCACCCACAACATGCAACAGGCGGCCCGCGTCTCGGACCACACCGGCTATTTTCTTCTGGGCGAGCTCATCGAGTTCGGCGAGACCGACCAGATTTTCACCAACCCCCGAGACTCGCGAACCGAGGATTACATCACCGGCCGGTTCGGATGAGCCCGACGCCGTCCGGAGCGCTGGGAGGGCGTGCCGGCCCTTCCCCGAAAAGAGTATAATAGGGCCGATCCGGACGTCGTGTCGGATGGGACAGGGACCCAGGGGGCGGACCCGCGTTCCTGTCGAGGAGGACTGATGGGAAAAAAAGCCGTTCAGGCCCTGGCCGTCTTGACTTTCGCGGCGCTCACGGCATCCTGCATGATGGTTATGGACCCCGAGCAGGCCCCGGCTTGGCAGTCGGGAGCCGAGTTCCGGAAGACGATGGATTTCCAGGCCGGCGGGACGGTGACCGTGGAGCACACGCTCGGCAACGTCGAGATCACGGGCTGGGACAAAAACTCCGTGGAAGTGGTCGCTACGGGGAGGGAAGGGGAACCTGGAAGCGGCCGCCGGATCCGTGTCTACAGCACGGAGGACGTCGAACCCTCCGTCGACGTCAGGCAGGACGGCGGCGTGCTCAGGATCAGGACGCGCTCCCTCGGCGGGCCGTGGGCTTCCGGGGGCCTGGATTATTCCATCAGGGTCCCGAGCTCGGTAAGCCTGAAAGAGATCACTCTCGACAAGGGTGACGTGACGATTTCAGACATCTTCGGCCGGGTCGAGGCCGCGATCTCCAAGGGCAAGCTGACCGTCAAGAATTTCTCCGGCGCCGTCAAGGCCTCCATCGAAACGGGGCAGGCGGACGTCGAGCTTTTGGATGTCCGCGAAGGCGACGCCATTGAGATCACGGTGCAGGAGGGGGACATCTTTCTCCGCCTGGAAGCCGGGACGAGCGCCCGGGTCGAAGCCGAAGCCCCCGGGGGCGAGATCACCAGCGACTACGACCTGGGACTGAAGCTGCCGGCCCGGGCTCTCACCAGCCAACTGGGCACCGGCGGCGCCCGGATCAAGCTCAACGCCCTTCGAGGGAATATCAAGATCCTGAAGGCCGACTGAGTCGGGCGGATCGCCACGCCCGGCATTCCCACCCTGCTCATTTCCAGCGGAAGGGTTCTTTTTTCCGGAAATCAGGGACGAGGTGCTCGTCCGGCCCAAAAGGCTCGGGCTGGAGGAAGAGGCGCTCGAAGCCGAGCCTGACGGCCAGGTCCGCGACCGGGCTGTACTCTTCGGCCGCCAGGGGCCGTTGGATCTCGCCGGGCGCTTTGAAGCACGGATGGTACTGGCTCATCAGGCTCAGGGCGATCAAAGGGGATAGATTTTCCCGGATCCATTCGAGGACCGCCATCGAATCCGCGGCGCAACCGGGAAGGACAAGATGGCGGACGATGAGCCCGCGGCGGGCGGCCTCCCCGGGCCCGAGCGTGAGGACGGGCTGCTGGACCGACATCTCCCGGAGCGCCGCGGACGCGTGCTCGAAATAGTCGGCCGCGCCGGAGTACTTTTTCGATATTTCGGGCGATAGGTATTTCAGGTCGGGGAGATAAATATCGACGATCCCTTCCAAGGCTCGGACGACCTCCAGGCTGTCGTACCCGTTGGAGTTCCAGACGAGCGGGATCCTGAGCCCTTCGCTGCAGGCGATCTTGAGGGCCCGGAGGACCGGAAGGACGACATGCGTCGGCGAGACCAGGTTGATGTTCAAGGCCCCCTGTATCTGGAGGCCGAGCATCATTCCCGCGAGCTCCTCGTCCGTGACCGGTTCGCCTTCCAGGAGCCAGCTGAGCTGATAGTTCTGGCAGAAGAGGCATTTCAGGTTGCAACCCGTGAAGAAGATCGTCCCCGAGCCGGACCTGCCGCCGGCTCCCGAGGGTTCCCGACCTGAGGAGCCGGTCGCGGTGCCGCTGAGGGCCGGCTCCTCGCCGAAATGAAGCAGCGCGTGGGAAACGGCGGCTCGGCTCCCGGTCTGACAGACGCCCTTTTCGCCCCGGGTCCGGTCCACCCGGCAGTTCCTCGGGCAGAGCGTGCAGCATTTCTCGAGCGGCGCAAGCTTGTCCAACGCCTTCTCGATAAGCCGGGTCTTGTCGGTTGCCTTGGTCATTGCCTATCGCGCATCCAAAAAAATATTATATCAAAAAAAACGCGAGGGAGGCGGAGCGCATTAAGAGGGCCGTCCCCTCGGCCCCCCCCTTGGACTAAGCATAACAAGACCCGGCCATCCATTGCGGTTGATTCGACGGGCGGCCGTGTGTATATTAAAAGCTCTTTGCGGGGAGCGAGAGTCCGCGGGTCCCCTAGAATGTGACGACCGGAGCTGACATTGTTCGCCAAAATCATCGACATCGCCCTTCACTTGGACCGCTACCTCAGCGCCATCATCCAGCAATACGGCCTCTGGACCTACGGCATCCTCTTCGTTGTCATCTTCATCGAGACGGGCTTCGTGGTCACGCCTTTTCTTCCCGGTGACTCCCTTCTTTTCGCCGCGGGGACGTTCGCGGCTCTCAAGGCCTTGAACATCGGCTGGCTGATCGCGCTCCTGGCCGCGGCCGCGATCATCGGGGACACGGTCAACTACTGGGTCGGGCATGCCCTCGGTCCCAAGATCTTCCACAAGGAAGGATCGCGCGTTTTCAAGAAGGAATACCTCGACCGGACCCACGCCTTCTTCGAAAAATACGGCGGCAAGACGATCATTATCGCCCGGTTCGTCCCGATCGTCCGCTCTTTCGCCCCGCTGGTCGCGGGCATCGGCCGGATGTCCTACGGCAGGTTCATCGCCTTCAACGTCGTCGGAGGGGTCGGCTGGGTCGTCCTCCTGACCGGGGCGGGCTATTTCTTCGGCAACATCCCCGTCGTCAGGAAGAATTTCTCTCTGGCTATCCTGGCCATCATCATCATCTCGACCATCCCCGCCGTGACCGAGGCCCTCCGTCACCGGAAGAAAAAGCCCGCGGTCCCGGCCGAATCCGGCCGCTGACTCATACCGGCGAAATACCTGACGTAAAATGCCAGAAGGCAGATGTCATTTGGTTTGTTTCCCGATATTAAGGCCGGCAAGC